>SL_5KL_010_SEDDRAFT_10001015_pt1 | contig 17667 bp, 18 predicted proteins | sample SodLakKL_010_SED_FD_9118 | JGI IMG/M metagenome (IMG submission 9118)
GATTGGCTTGCCTGAGTAAGTACCATGGGTTTGTGCTGGGGCTGAGCTTGGTGGGATTTTGTCTGGCCTGTGCCCCCTATCGATCTGCGCTGCGATCGCCCTGGACCGGCGTTGCTCTAGGGCTATTCGTCATCACCCTGTTGCCGCTGTGGTTGTGGAATAGCCAGCACGACTGGATTTCCTTTCGGTTTCAGTTGGGCATGCGCTTTGATCGCCCCCAGGAGACTGCCCCTTTTAGCCTGGGGCAGATGGTGGGTTACTGGCTGATCTCCGTCGCCTATTTATTTCCTCTGTTTGGCTTTCCCCTGTGGTGGGTGACAGCCCGCAAAAGCTTTCAGCCGGGGCACCTGCGCCTGCTGATGACGGTCAATCCTGATGTTGAGCTGGCTAAAGACGCCCTGATCTTATGGCTGTCACTGCCAATTATGCTGCTGTTTACCCTGTTGGGGGGTAAGCAACAGATTTTGCCCGCTTGGCCGGCCCCTGGGTACTGGGGGGTGGTCATCCTGTTAGGACAGCAGGCCGTCCTCTGGCAGCAACAGCGGCCCCGGTTAATTCGACGCTGGCTCTGGGGCTCTGGGTGGTTTTTGGTGGCCCTGTCTGTGGTGGCCATGCTCCATCTGCAATTGGGTTTTTTGCAGCAGCCTAGCCGCTACGCCCCCTTTGGTGGGCTGGTGCCCGTCGACCAAGATGGGTCCACAGAGTTGCTGGATACCGGGCAAATGCGCCAGCTGATCGCGGCTGACCCAGCCCTGATCGCGGCCCTGGAGGAGGTGGATTTTGTCTTTACCAATGAATATTATCTGGGGGGCTATCTGGGGATGGCCATCCACCCACTACAGGATCTGCCGATTACGGCCTTTAGCCAAGACCCCCGCGGCTTTGCCTTTTGGTTTGACCAAACAGACTGGCTGGGCCAAGACGCCCTCTACATCACCCTAGAGCGGTTTGTCGCAGACCCGGCGATTATGGCCCAGTACTTCCCTTTATTCGATCAGATTGAGCCCCTGACTACCCTACCGCTGAGGCGGGGGGGAGCAGTGACTGAGACACTGCATATTTACCGAGCCACGGACTTTCAGCAACCCTATGACTACCCCTATGGCCCCTAGCGCCTAAGGGACTTGCAGAAAAATAAAGCTCGATCCCTGAAGGTTAAGCGAAAATGTCTTCCGAAGGAAGCAACCCTGACTATCGGGCTCGCTGCCGGATGCGCCAGCCGGTATAGCTCAATAGGGCCGTTGTGGCGAGGGCATAGGCGATACCGCTGGGCATGCCAGCAAAGGCTAGGGCCAAACTACCCACCCACAGGGTCAAGATGTAAATAAACAAGACCGTAACCCGATGGGAAAGTCCGGCATTTAGCAGCCGATGGTGCAAGTGGCGCTTGTCGGCGATGAAGGGAGACTTGCCGGACCGAATGCGATCGAAGATGACCGCTGACATGTCCAGGATGGGCACGGCCAAAATCAGATACGGCAGGAGCACGGCTGCTGTTGTTACCGTCTTCACCAGGCCAATCACCCCGACCGCAGCCAGGGTAAACCCCATAAAATAAGCTCCCCCATCCCCCATAAAAATTTTGGCCGGGTTAAAGTTATAGCGCAAAAAGCCCAGGGCTCCGCCTGCTAGAGCGGCGGCAATCAAGGCGGCAGCGGGTTGATTCATAAACAAACTAACCACCAGCATAATCATGGCAGCAATGCCAGACACGCCAGCGGCTAAGCCATCTAGGCCATCGATCCAGTTGATGGCATTGGCCATGCCCACCAACCAGACAACGGTTACGGGCAAGCTAATCAGATCCGGTAGCTGGGTCAATCCTAAAAAGGGAATGGTGAGAAAATCGATGCTGACCCCCACATGCCAGGCTATGGAGGCCACAATGGCCTGCATCACTAGTCGACTTAGGGGAGATAGGCCAAATAGATCATCGGTAAGACCGATCAGAAAAAAAGCTAGGCCGCCAATGGTGACCCCCCAAATTTGAAATTCTTCAGGGGGAGCCAGATAGGCCCCACTGGCATCAATAAAGCCGCCCGTTGCCCACACCAGCAGAAGTGCCGCAAATGTGCCCAAAAAAATGGAAACACCCCCTAGGCGGACCATGGGAGCCTTGTGAACTTTACGATCTCCCGGTAGGTCGACCCGACCACTTTTGAGGCCGATGCGTCGCACAATCGGGGTGGTAAATAGCACGACCGCCGCAGAAACCGCAAAGGCAAAAAAGTGATATAGCTGAAATGGCATCAGAACCCCTGTATGGAGACACTCCTCGAATACCCAGACCGGTGGCTAACTGCAGAAGATAGCCACCGCATGAAACAGCGCCATGGGATCAGCCCAAAGCAGTCCATAGGATAAGCTGATTTCCCCAAAATAGCCAAAAACTCCATGCAGATTATGACAGATGATCAAGGCTTAAACCTGAAGTTTCTGCAAGTCGGCATGGAGTTTTGGGGAAAAGTGTGGGTAGCGGGTAACGAGTAGCGGCTAGTAACCCCTGGATGCTGCCCTCAGGTGCTCCCCCCTAAACCAAGGCTGGCACCAGGCCACCGAGGTGAGCGTAGAGGGGAAAGCGATCGCATAAATCAGCCACCCGTTGCAGGCACTGCTGCTCCACCGCTGCATCGTCGGGGTTTAGTAGGCGATCGGCAATGATATCGGCGATCGCAGCAAACTGATCACGGCCTAAGCCCCGAGTAGTCATCGCTGGCGAGCCCAACCGCAGACCACTGGTGACAAAGGGGGACTCAGGATCGTAAGGCACCGTATTTTTGTTGGCGGTGATGTTGACGCCACTGACCAGTTGGTCGGCCCATTTGCCAGTCATGCCGATGGAGCGTAAATCCACCAGTACGAGGTGGTTATCGGTGCCATCGGACACCACCTTAAAGCCTCGACTTTGGAGCTGGGCCGCCAGCCCCTGGGCGTTGGCAATCACCTGAGCCGAGTAAGTTTTGAACTCAGGCTGGAGGGCTTCCCCAAAGGCCACGGCTTTAGCCGCAATCACATGCTCCAGAGGACCGCCTTGGGAGCCAGGGAAGACGGCCTTATCAAACTTTTTGCCCAGGTCGGCATCGCGGGTGAGAATCAGGCCACCCCGGGGACCGCGCAGGGTCTTGTGAGTGGTGGTGGTAACCACATCACAGTAGGGCACTGGATTGGGATGATAGCCAGCGGCGACCAACCCGGCAATGTGGGCGATGTCAGCCAGCAGGTAAGCGCCCACCTCGTCAGCAATAGTCCGGAACTGCTCAAAGTCGATGGTGCGGGGATAGGCGGAATAGCCACAGATGATCAGCTTGGGGCGGTGCTCTAGGGCCAGGGCACGGATTTGGTCAAAATCCAGTTGTTCGGTCTCGCGGTTGACGCCGTAGTGGCACACCTTAAACCATTTTCCCGAGACATTCACCGGCGACCCATGGGTCAGGTGACCCCCGTGGGACAAGTCCATCCCCATAATCGTGTCCCCTGGTTGCAGCAGGGCTAGGAACACCGCAAAGTTAGCCTGAGCCCCGGAGTGGGGTTGCACATTGGCATGGGCCGCCCCAAACAGGGCCTTGGCTCGGTCAATGGCCAGTTGTTCTGATTCATCGACAAAAGCACAACCGCCGTAGTAGCGTTTCCCAGGCAGACCTTCGGCATATTTATTCGTCAAAACTGACCCCTGGGCGGCTAGCACGGCTGGAGACGTAAAATTTTCGCTGGCAATCAGCTCCAGGTGCTGGCGCTGCCGTTGCAGCTCACGCTGCACAATGTCAGCCAGTTGTGGGTCAGTCTGAAGTAGAAAGTCAAAGTTAGTTTGAGGCACAGCAGGGCTCCCGGCAACCGTTAGTAGTCATGCAGTCTATTATCTTATCCGGGCTAGCCGGTCTTTGGGTACTGACCTGCCAGGGATCCCTAAGAATTAATGAGTTTGATTGAACTTGCAGGAAAATGTTACAGATTGCAACATATAATCAAGAAGATTAAGGCGTCGCTTTAATGCAATTTCCCCTAAAGGGATGGATAGCGATATGGCTACACTGCTGAGTATCAGCGGGTTTACCAAGCTGTGAACGGCAGTCAGTAGTAGCAGTATCCCCTGGTTTTGGAAGGAGGTGGTTACGCTATACCCGTGCTTGACCAAGTCATCGCCTTGATCGCGTCAACCACCGACGACAGTGTAATCTCGGGTGCATTAGGCCAATTTCGACTGTTTTGCCAAAGTTGGGTGCAGTTGTGAGAGGCTAGGTAAAGCAGATTCGCCTGTGGTCGGTTTGAGATTTACCTTCTCCAGTTTGGGACATTGATGCTGCAACTGACTGATTCCCCCCCCGCTCAATCGTTATCCTCCATTGAGGATGCTTACGAGCTGTGTCGTCGCGTCACAGCAAAGTATTCCAAGACGTTCTACATGGGGACCATGCTGATGGCCCCGCCCAAACGCCGAGCCATTTGGGCCATCTATGTGTGGTGTCGCCGAACGGACGAATTGGTTGATGGCCCCCAGGCGCAATTTACCAGCGAAAAAACCCTTGATCGCTGGGAGGCCCAACTGGAGTCGATCTTTGCGGGTTGCCCCGTGGATGATGAAGATGTGGCTTTAGTGAATACCCTGGAGCAGTTTCCCCTCGATATTCAGCCCTTTCGAGATATGATTGCCGGTCAGCGCATGGACCTGCATCAGTCTCGCTATCAAACCTTTGAGGAGCTTGAGCTGTACTGCTATCGGGTAGCCGGTACTGTGGGGTTGATGTCCACGACGGTGATGGGAGTTGACACCCAACTGCAAACGGCTCCCTGGCATCGACCCGAGACCCTAGACCCGACCCAACAGGCGATCGCCCTCGGCATTGCCAACCAACTCACCAATATTCTCCGCGATGTGGGGGAAGATGCTCGCCGGGGCAGAATTTACCTGCCCCTGGATGATTTAGCCGCCTTTAACTACAGCGAAGCCGACCTGATGGCCGGAGTGGTGGACGATCGCTGGCGATCACTGATGGCCTTTCAAATTCAGCGGGCCCGTCAGTTCTATGCCGAGGCCGAGACCGGCATTGGTTTGCTGAGCGACGACGCCCGCTGGCCCGTATGGTCGGCCCTGGCCCTGTACCGCAAGATTTTAGACGTAATTGAAGAAAACGACTATGACGTGTTCACCCAGCGAGCCTATGTGCCGTCAGTGCGTAAGTTGTTGACGTTGCCAGGTACCTTGCTTAAGGCCAGGGTACTGTAAGGATTGGGCCTAGTTATTGCCTAGCCGAAAGATGACCACCTTGGTTGGAGGGGCCGGTGACAGGCGACAGGAATGGTTGGCCGACTTATGCAGCAGGATACTCGCTATCCCCGCCTACTCAATGGCTTGGCATCATTGCACTGGGTGGAGCTGGTTAACGTTGCAGCGGTCCTTCAATGCTGGCTCAGCAGAATTTTATTAAGATATATGTAGGGTCGCTACAGGTCCTAGCTGTCTTTTGTTTCTGCTGCAATGTCTATGGTTGCTCCATCCTCACCCTCTATGGCTCAGGCTGATGCTGCTAGTCCGGCCCCCTGGCGGATTAAGTTGCTCTATGACGGCGACTGTCCTTTGTGTATGCGAGAAGTCAACTTTTTGCGTCAGAAAGATCAAGGACGTGGGTTGGTCGCCTTTACTGACATTGCCGACGAGGCTTACGATCCGGCGGAGAATGGTGGGGTGGATTTTGCCACTGCCATGGGTCGCATTCATGCGGTATTGCCCGATGACACAGTGATTAACAATGTTGAAGTGTTCCGCCAGGTGTATGACGTCCTGGGCATGGGCTGGATCTATGCTCCCACCCGCTGGCCCATCCTGGGGCCGCTCGTAGACTGGCTGTATGGCCTTTGGGCGGACTGGCGACTGGCCCTGACAGGACGCCCCAGCCTAAAAACCATTCTGGCTGAACGGGAAGCTCGGTTGCAGGAGGAGTGTGGCGATCGCTGTCAGGTGTCTTAGGTGTTAGGTGACAGGCTCTACAGGCAGCGTAGGCCATTGATTAGTCCCTGACAAACCCCCGTAAAAAACGCCAGGTCCAAGGTGTCGATGGTGTCCGTGGGTTGGTGATAGTGGGGGTTCCGCAAGTCGGCGGTATCGGTTACCATAATCGCTCGATAGTCCAGATCCCAAAAGGGAGCATGATCGCTGCGTCGGCTATCCGGGACGATGTACCCCCGTTGGATAATCGGTAGCCACTGGCTACGCACCCCTGCCTGTCGAAACCCCCACCATAGCTGCACCATGGTGGGAATCTCTGACCAAGGGCCAATCTGAGCAATGTAGTTTCCCTGGTGGGGATAGAGGTAAGCTAGGCCTGGCGGGTAGCGCTGGGAGTGGGGTTGGTGGCAGCAGTAGCCCAACATTTCTAGGGATATCATCAATCGCAAGGGTTCCCGCTGCTGGTACAGGTGCTGGGCATAGTAACGGCTGCCCACTAAGCCCGATTCTTCTAGATCAAAGGCGACCAGGCGTACTGGCGATCGCCCCGGCTGACTCACCAAAGCCCGTCCTATTTCCAGCAGCGCCGCCACACCAGTGGCGTTGTCGTCAGCCCCAGAAGAGCCAGGCACTGAGTCATAGTGGGCACCTACCAAAATTGGGGAACGATGTGGATTTTTCCCCGGTAAGTTGAGGATCCAGTTATGGTGGGTACGGCCTTGAACGGTAAAAGCCTGGGATTCCACCGTGCCCCATTGGGCGAACTGCTGCTGAATGTACTGCTGCACAAAAAAGTGATGGGCTGAGGCGAAGTAGGGGTCGCGATCGCAACTTAGCCGCTGCAGGTGATGGGTTAGGCGGGTTTGCAGGTCACTCACGGGAAAATCCGGCTAGGCTAGGGTAATAGTAACCCCTCTGAACAACCCCCTCCAGGGGGCAGCGGTGGACTATGGATCCTGATTTTTCAGGGCTTCAAAGCCAGAAACAATATCCAGCAGTTCCCCAGTGATCGAGTTTTGCCGTTGCCGACGATAATCGGCCTGCAGATCTGCTAGGCGCTCTTCAATATTTTTCTCGGCGGCCTGCATTGACATCAGCCGCCCTGCATTTTCGCTGGCCAGGGATTCAACCGTCGCCCGATAGAGGGAAACAAACAAATGCTGCCGGATCAGGGCAGACAACAATGACTCCCAGTCTTGGTTGAGGGTGGGTAAGGCTGGGGAAGACCAGGGGCGTTGCTCTAGATCGTTCAGCCAATCGCGATCGATCGGAAATAGGGACAGGACTGACGGTTGATAGGTGGTGGTTGATTGCAGTTGGTTGTAAAACAGCAAAATTTGAGTCACGTTTTGGTGGAGCCGCCATTGCTCGATTGTCTGTAAAAGGTCTTGGAGCAGATGGGGGGTGCCCGCCAGGGAACTGGGCAGGGAAAACGAGGTTTGGACCGGTTGATTGGCGACGCCTAGGTAGGGAATCAGCCTGGCTCCCACTGCCGCTAGGCGACGGCGATCGGGTTGAATGTGGCGATGACCGAGTTGGTCTAGGGCGTAGGTGACGATGTGTTCATTGAACGGCCCACATAGTCCATGATCCGATCCAAAGAGAACTACCCCTACCCAGCCCGACTTTGGCTCTGGCGAGGCCAGGGACATTAGCCCCTGAGGAGGATCCGCAAACCGTCGATGGTACAGCAGGGCCTGGAGCCCCAGTTCCACGGTGTGGTTATAGGCACTTAGGGAGGTTCTAGCTTGCTCATACTGACGAATGCTCACCATTGCTAGGGATTTCATGGTTCTGACGACGGCCTGCAGGTCTTCAATGCTGCTGATTTTTGTGCGAAGGGCGTCGAGGGTAAGCATGGGGAAGGTTTTGGGTTTTGAGTGTTGTAAGTCCTGGGGACTGGCGTTGCCTACGCACAGTGTCTCAGGAGGAAAAATTCTGAGTTTTGCATTCCGCCATCCCCTCTTGGCAGGCCTGTACTGTTCGCGTAGCGACCCCAGACGGTGTCCTGAGCTTGTCGAAGGAGGGGTAACTTGTCGAAGTCGGTAGGGGTGGGTTCCTTGAATTTTGACATCATGGGGCGATCGCGGCTTTCAACTGGGGCAGGAGGGTGTCCAGATCAGTGTCGGTCAGGGGGTCTCCCTGGTGAATGCGATCGCATAAATCCGGTAGGTGACCGCTGATGGCTTGGGTCAGCTGTTGCTCTACGGCACTGATGTGATCGAGGGAAACAGCATCTAGTAGCCCGTGGGTGACCGCCAGCAAGACGGCGATCTGTTCAGCGGCACTGAGGGGTTGAGATTGGGGCTGTTTCAGCACTTCGCGGATACGGCGACCCCGTTCTAGGGTTTTTCGCGTGGGTTCATCCATCTGGGTGCCAAAGCGGGCAAACACTTCCACCTCTTGAAATTGGGCATAGGACAGCCGTAACTTTCCGGCTATCCCTTGGTAGGCGGAAAGTTGGGTTTTGCCCCCCACCCGCGACACAGATTTACCCACATCCACCGCTGGGAAAATGCTTTTCTGAAACAGATCGGGGGAGAGGTAGATCTGCCCATCGGTAATGGAGATCAAGTTGGTGGGAATATAGGCCGAGAGGTTTTGGGCCTGGGTTTCGATGATGGGCAGAGCGGTGAGGGAGCCGCCGCCCAACTCGGAACAGAGGTGGGTAGCCCGTTCTAACAGGCGGGAATGCAGATAGAAAATATCGCCGGGGTAAGCCTCACGACCAGGGGGGCGGCGCAGCAGCAGCGAAAGCTCGCGGTAGGTGCGGGCATGGTGGGTGAGGTCATCGTAGACAATCAGGACATCTCGTCCCTGCTCCATAAAGTACTCGGCCATGGTGGTGGCCCCATAGGGGGTAATGTATTGCAGCCCCAGAGGATCTTGGCCGGCGGCGACCACCACAACAGTGTAGTCCATGGCCCCGTGCTGGCGTAGGGTAGCAATAACCCGGGCGATCGCCGCTGACCGCAGCCCAATGGCGCAGTAAATGCAAACCACATCCTGATCCGCCTGGTTGAGGATGGTGTCGATGGCGATCGCGGTTTTGCCCGTCTGGCGATCGCCAATGATCAACTCTCGCTGGCCCCGCCCGATGGGGATCAGGGCATCCACCACCTTCAGCCCGGTTTGCAGGGGCACGGTGACGGGGGCGCGATCGAGAATGGCCGGAGCTTCTCGCTCCACCGGGCGGCGTTCGGCCATGTCCAGCACACCTCCCCCATCCAGGGGTTGCCCCATAACGGTGATCACCCGTCCCAGCAGGGCCTCGCCCACCGGCACATCCATCACCCGCTCAGTACGGTAGACCTGATCGCCCGCTTGCAGGTACTGGCTGTCCCCCAGCAAAATCACCCCGACTTCCTCGGGGTCGAGGTTAAAGGCAATGCCCAGCAGCGGCCCCCCGCCTGAGCCTACCCCCACCCGAGGAAAGCACACCAGTTCATCGGCGCACACGCCGGGCAATCCTGTGATCCGGGCAATGCCAGGACGCACTGACTGCACCAGGCCCGTTTCCCGCAGGACCAGGGGGGCGGCATAGTCGGCTAAAACCTGTTCGATAGTGGCACAGGCCTTAGTGCAGGCGGCCTGCACCTGCTGAGAGGCGAGGGTCATGGTGGGCGGTTTCTTCCTGGGTAAGGGCGGTGGAAAGGCGTTGTTCTAGGGTGTGCAGGTAGGTGTCTAGGCTCCAGACGATTTCCTGCCCAGCGAGTTTGAGGTCGATGCCGCAGAGCAGGCTGGGGGTGTTGGCAAAGTCGATGGGCTGGGAGACCGCAAACTGGGCTTGCAGTTGGTCGATGACCTGCTGGCGCAGGTCGGGCGACAGCTCAAAACTGCTGCGAATCAGAATCGGCTGATCACTTTGGTCCAGGGCTTGGGCGATTGTCTCGTGTTGGGCCGGATCTAAATGACGCAGGCGATCGCAAAACACCTCCACAATCTGCCGCTCTAGATCGGCATTGGCCAGATCGCCCAGGGCCTGACGGGCGATCGCGGTGATTTGGTGAATCACCTGCTGCCGCAGGGTGCGCAAAAACGCCTCCTGCTCTTGGTGTAGGTCGGTCTGCCAGGCGGCCCGCTGGTCGCTCATCTCCTGGCGCACCTGAGCCAGTTGGTGCTGGCGCTCTTGGGCGGCGGCAGCGTGGGCCTGGGCCAGCATTTCGGCCCGCTGCTGCTGGAGATCTTGTTGCTGCTGCTGGTAGGTATCAAGCGCCTGTTGGGCCTCGGCCTGAAGACGCTCTGACGCTTGCCAGCGCTCTTCAATCAGCGCCTGGCGTCTGTGCATGACCTTGAGAATGGGTTTGTAGAGAAACCACCGCAGTAGCGCCACCAAAATCAAAAAGTTGAGAATTTGGGCAAAGACGGTGAACCAGTTAATTAGCACCTTAGTTCCCCGAAAAATAATTCCAAAACGGATTGACAAACAGCAAAATCATCGATACCACCAGGCAGTAAATCGCGGTTGATTCGACCATGGCTAGGCCGACAAACAGGGTCCGGGTAATGGTGTTAGTTTTGTCGGGCTGCTGGGCGATCGCCCCTAGGGCGCGGGCCACCGCCATTCCTTCCCCCAAGGCGGGGCCAATGGAACCAATGGCGATGGTCAAACCGGCGGTCACGATCGCCACCGCCCCAATTAGCGCTAAATCACTCATGGTTAGTTCCCTCAGTAGATATTGGATACTGTTGTTGCTGCACCTGGGTGGCTGACGCAATGTAAACCAGGGCCAGCACCGCAAACACGTAGGCTTGAATCAGACCCAGAATCAGGCCTAATACCTGCATCACCACCGGTACAAACAACGGAATCAACGACAGCAAAATAGCCGCCAGTAAGTTGCCGCTCATGATATTGCCAAACAGCCGCACCGCCAGAGCCAGAGTGCGCGAAAATTCGCCAATAATCTGAAAGGGCAGCATGATCGGGGTCGGCTCCAGGTAACTTTTGAGGTAACGCCCCAGTCCTTGTTGACGAATGCCATAGATCGGCACCGCCACAAACACACAGAGGGCTAGGGCGGTTGTCGTCGATAGAGAGCCGGTTGGCGTCTGATACCCCGGCACCACCATCAGCACATTAGCGGTGACGATGAACAAAAATAGCGTTCCTACAAACGACAGGTAGGGTTCTGGGTCTTGCTGGGTAATGTCTTTGATTTGCTGGTAGATGCTGTCTACCACAAGTTCTAAAACATTCTGCCAGCGCGGCAGGGGGGGGCGCACTAAGAGTTGCCGCGTCACCCAGGCCGAAACCCCGACCAGAAAGATCATCGTTAGCCAGGTAAAGACCAGGGTGGCGTTGATCACAACGGGCGATCGGGCGAAGTAAATGAGGTTGTCGGGGCTAATTTCCATAGGCTGTTGCTAAGGGCACCTAGTTCAGTATCACCTATACCTCTATTTGGTTTGGCCAAGCGTTACGCGGAGTTACGTTGGCCAAAGAGAGCCCAGGATTCTGGCTGAAGGGCGTCTGGCTAGGTCATTGTTTCGGCTGCGCCAGGGATGTCGCTTCGCTAGTGGTCGGCACTGGGATGGGGTGGCACCAATCGCTTGGCTCCACGAGTACAGAAAGACAGAAGGAAGAAGGATGAAAAGGTATTACTTGTCATACGAGGGTTCCTGTCTTATGCAAGAGAACTAAGCCGTTCAGACAAGTTCCATATCATGCAGATTCTGATCTCGGAACTAGCCCAGCAGGAAACGGATTTAATTAAATCTGGAAGGCTTAGCCAATCGAAAGATCTGGCTCAAAAGCTTGGGACCCACAAGGCAAGTGCTGCATCCATCTTCAGGCAGGATGCGCGAATTAACCTTCGGCTTTCTTCAAAAGATCTCCGTGCTCTGCAAACACGAGCATTGCAGGATGGCATCCCTTACCCAACACTGATATCCAGTATTTTGCCCAAATCCGTCATCGATCAACTCATCGAAAAGTCGACTAATCAATGGTTCCACCGCCTACCTCTCCTAGAGCAGCCTGGGGTCGCCAGCGGGCAATCAGCAGCGTGCGGGCGATCAAAAACCCGGCCAGGGCGATCAGTAACCGTTGCCAATGGCCACCCACGATTAAATAAAACCCCAGCAGCACCACACTTAACCGGGCCAACCCACTGCCGACCATCAGCAATACAGGATGGGGACTGCTTACCAATCGCTGCACGGTAAACCACAAAAAACTGAAGTAAAAGAGGCCTAACCCAAAACCAATGGGGAGTGCGAATAAATCAGGTAGTAACGTGTGAATCAAAAGGTTCATGGTGATATTCCTCCATCGGTACAAGTCATAGTAGGGTCTTTAGATGATTCAAGATTGGCAAGATACCGTGGATGTCATTGGTCTCGCTCCTGCTGAATCCAGTACCAGGCGCTCCAGCAGCCCAGCACCAGACCCACAAACAACAGCATCAGCGTCCATGAGTAGGGGCTGGGCCAGCGGTGGTCAATCCAGCGGCCCAGGGCAATACCCACCAACGTGGGCACCATCACTGACCAGCCCACCATGCCAAACAGTCCCAGCCCAGCCCAAAGGCTGCGATCGCCTTCCCGCTGGGCCTTCACTTTACGCCTCGACTTAGCCTCCACTTGCTGTTCAAACAAACGCCGATCGCGGTCAGAATCATCGGGTTCTCTGGGGTGATCCGCAGGGTTAGATGGTTTCATGCTAGCCTCCCAGGTCAATAAACTCGCGTACAAGGCTGGTTTCCAAGCGGGTCAACATACTGCGGGCCCGCTGTTCTCGCTCGTCTAGCTGATGAAATTGTTGCTGCACCGCCTGTTGTAAGGTGTCCAGATGATCGCCCTGCACCGCCTGCCGCACGGAAACCCACACCGCCGCTCCTTGCTTCACCAGCACCCCTTCATCGACGGCCAAGAACACTGTTTCGTGGGCTTCTGACTCGAAGGCAAACAGGCCAGGCACCAGGGGAGTGACGATATCGACATGGTGGGGCAGTAGGCAAAAGCTGCCACTGACCCCCTCTGCTGCCACCTTCAGCACGGGCTGATCGATCACAACTTCGGTGGGACGTAGGAGCTTTAGGTGCATTAAGCGGTCACCTCCTGAATATCACCAACCATATACAGGGTAGATTCAGGATAGTCCGCGAACTCATCGTTGAGGATGCGCTCACACCCCTCTAGGGCCGCGTCTAAGCTTACCAGCCGCCCCGGCTTGTTGGTAAATTGCTCGGTCGAAAAGAAGGGCTGGGTTAAAAACCGCTCTAGGCGGCGGGCACGGTAGACAATTTGGCGATCCCCCGCCGCCAGTTCCGCCATCCCCAGCATGGCGATCATGTCTTTCAGCTCGTCGTAGGTGGCCAGGGTTTGGCGCACGGCCAGGGCCGTGTCATAGTGGCGCTTCCCGGCGATTGCAGGCATCAGCATCTTCGAGCTGGAGCGCAGTGGGTCAACCGCTGGGTAAAAGCCCTCGCTGGCCCGCTTGCGCGACAGCACAATCGAGGCCGACAGATGGCCAAAGGTATGCACCGCCGCCGGGTCGGTAAAGTCGTCGGCCGGCACATACACCGCCTGCACCGAGGTAATTGCCCCGGTGCTGGTACTGCTAATCCGTTCCTCCAGTCCGGCTAGCTCCGTTGCCAGGGTCGGCTGGTAGCCCACCCTTGAGGGCAGTTCCCCCATCAAACCCGACACTTCCTGCCCCGCCTGAATAAACCGGAAAATATTGTCGATTAGCAGCAGTACATCCTGGTGGGCATCGTCCCGGAAGTATTCCGCCATGGTCAGGGCCGCATGGCCGACGCGAAACCGGGCACCGGGCGGTTCGTTCATTTGACCAAACACCATCACGGTTTGGTCTAGCACCCCGGCGGCCTGCATCTCGTGGTAGAGCTCCTCGGCCTCGCGGCTGCGCTCGCCAATGCCGCAAAACAGGCTAATGCCCTGGTGCTGACTCACCATGTTATGGATCATCTCGGTGATCAGCACCGTTTTGCCCACCCCGGCCCCGCCAAACAGCCCCGTTTTGCCGCCACGCTCAATGGGGGCCAGCACATCAATCACCTTGATCCCGGTTTCCAGAATTTCCGATTGGGTAGACTGCTGCATCAACGGAACTGCCGCCTGATGGATCGATCGCCAGGCCACCTGCTCTAGGGGATCTCGCTTGTCGATGGGAGTGCCAAAGACATTAAACATGCGTCCCAGTAAGGCGTGGCCAACCGGCACCTGCAAGGATTGTTCCTGGTCCACGACTGGCGCTCCCCGGGCCAAGCCCGGGGTGGGGGTGAGGGCAATACCCCGCACCATGTCGGCGCTCAGGTGAGCCACCACTTCCACCACCACCTGACCATCCTCTCCAGCATTCAGCCGATTCAGGTAGCCGGGCAGTTGTTTGGGAAACCAGGCATCCACCACACTGCCCCGTACCGAGACCACGGTACCGACATTGGTCAAAGGTTGGGCAGGGGGCTGTACCATTAGCGCAGGCGTTGGAGTTGCCAATTGACAGCCTCTAGCTCGAACGATTCCGGGTCAAACTCCCCCCCAACCCACTCCAACAGTTGCTGATGCTCTGAATGCTGAGGATCGCCAATGGCCTCTAGGAACTCGGCGTAGCCCCAGATGCCACCGCAGTCTTCTGGGGGGCAGGCCCGTTTTCCCTTAATGCAAACGGGGGAGCGGGTCTCTGGATCGGGCTGCAGAATTTTTTCTGCCAGAATCTGGTGCTCCCAGCTGTCACCCATGTCGTAGATATAGACAAATTTAAACTTCTCATGGGAGACCAATTGGCTGAGCTTGGTCTTGTTCTCATCCCGCACATCCCAATCGTAATCAGGCATCGGCTGACCATAGGATTGCCCTTGCACCTCAAATTCGTGCAGGTGGCAGTCATACCAACCCATGGCGGCCTGGATAATCTGGTGCAGAGTACCTAAGGTAATATCGCTCGATACCTGCACCCGCCGCCAAATGGGAGGACGAGCCCCTTTGAGGCTAATTTTGAGCTGATAGATGGCTGAAGCTGCCTTTTTTTTGCCCATACCATGAACTCATGAATCGGTTTAGGTGATTTTCGAGAAAGCAGATCCCCAGGTAAAGTCAGCGATCGTAGCTTTAGTAGGGTGGGCAATGTCCACCACTGGGTCGAAAGTTTCCTAGAAGTTACCTTAGCCCTAGCCTACATCGAAATTTCTAGGGATCGCGGTTAGCCACAGCTCTCGTTACAATGCAGGAAATACTGACTCTGACTCTGACCTACAGCTTCAGTCACTGGCCATGGCGATTACTCCCCTGCAATATGAGACCTTGCTGTCGACCTGCACCGATCACCAGGGAGCCTTGGCGCTGCTCCGGCGGCATCGCCCCTACCTAGAGGCTGTACCTAGTATGCGGCGGCCCCAGGACAGCATTTTGACCCTACCGTTGCCTAACATTCGGGCGCGAGCAGCCACGCACCTCAATCCCCATAGTCCAGCGATACAACCTGGAGCGGTGGTGTCCCTCCCCTGTGATCTGGCCCTGCTGATGTGTGACCCTGAGTGGAAAATTAAAACCGGGGTAGAAATCTTTGTCTATATCCATCGGCCCCAGGAAGACTTTTCAGCCCTGCTGCTGCGCTGGCGTCATACTCAAATTCTCTGCGATCGCGGTTATGAATGGCTACTGCCCCAGCGCTATAGCCACTTACTCAGCGATGGAACCGATACGAATCATCCTCTGTTTGTAGTGTTTCCCGAAACCCCCGCCCACATCCTTAAAGGGCTACAGGGGGCGGGGCTACCGACGGTCACCCTGCCCTTTGCAGCGGAGGTTGCGGCCAACTCTGAACCCCAAAGCGACTTAGACCTGGGGGACATTCCAGAACTGGACGGCATCGACACCAGTGCCCTCGAAACCCCTGATGACTAAGGCCCCGATCTGGCGCTGGGGGCGTTGGTTTCTGCTGGGGTTTTTGGCCCTGCGGTTGCTGTTCTGGTGGGTCACTTTCCCCAACCCCGATGAAGCCTATTACTGGTTGTGGGGACAACATCCGGGTTTGTCCTACTACGACCATCCTCCCTTCCACAGCTGGGTGCAGGGACTGTTTGCCGCAGGGCTGGGGCGCTCGACCCTGGTAATGCGGCTGCCCAATCTGCTCAGTACCGCCCTGTTGGGCTGGGCCTATTGGCAGATCTGCCGCTATTTGTACCCAGAAACAGGGGCCGATCGTTTTGGGCTGGTGGTGCTCTTGGGACTATCGTCGCCGCTGTTCTTTTTGTTTCTGGCCCTGGCCTGGCACGACCACTGGTTAATCACCTTTACGGTACTCAGTAGCCTGTATTTTGTACGGTTTGCTGATGCCTATCGGGCCACAGGACGGGGATCTGGGCATGATTTGTGGGGAGCCGCTCTGTTCTTGGGGCTGGCTGGATTGTGCAAATACAATGCGGTGTTTGTGGGCCTGGGGTTTTTGGCGGTGATTTTAAGCGATCGCCAGCTCCGACCCCTGCTGCGCGATCGCCAGTTATATTTAGCCCTAGCCCTGCTGCTGCTGGTGCTGTCCCCCATCCTAGGGTGGAATCTGCAACACGACTTTTTCTCTTTTCGGTTCTATCGCGATCGCACCGCTGGGGCTGACCAATTTGCGATTAACTGGTTGCAACCCCTGGGGTTTTTGGCCCTCTGTGGACTGATTTTAGGGCCGATCCACACCTGGGCGATCTGGGTGTGGGGGCAGCAATGGCGGCAACGGGGACTCGCGATCGCCCCCCAATCCTGCTATCCCGCCCTAGCGCTTTGGATATTTAGCCTGTCCACCCTGGCCTTTACCAGCCTGTCCCTGGTTTCCGTCGCCCTGTACTACTGGAATATTCTCGCCTACCCCCTGTTGTTCCCCCTGCTGACCGATGTTTTCTATCGTCCCAGCAGCGAGTCCCCTGCCCCCTTAACCCGCCGCCGTCCTCTGGTAGCTGCCCAGGGATTGGGCCTTTTCGCGGCCGCCGCCCTGGTGTTTCACTACACGGTGGTGCCCATCACCGCCCTGGGGGGAGCCGCTGACCCCGACAGCGCTGCCCTCTATGGCTGGGACCAGATTGCCGCCGCTGTCACCACCCAAGCCGCCGGACTGGACCAGCCCCTGCTGCTGACCACCGACTATCGCTCCGCCTCGGCCCTGGCCTATGCCTTAGATAATCCCCAGGTGATGGCGATTTCAGGCCGCATCGACCAGTTCGACTTTTGGTACGACAGTGCCGCCCTGGATGGGCGTGACGCCGTTCTACTGGGGGAATCTTGGCACCCCGTCTGCCCGGCTCACCTAGCGATGTTTGATCGGGTTGATCCACCCCAGACCCTGGAAGTGCGCCGCTGGGGGCGCGTCCTCCAAACCTATGAGTTAGTGACGGGCTACGGCTTTAAAGCTGGGCCACCGGGCTATCCCCTCAGCCCCGACTATCCCCTGGCCTTTACCTCCGATGGGGAGCGATGTGCCCCTTAACCGGCACCGTAACCTGACCACACCACACCGACTCAGGTACAGCCATAACCGATCCTGGGATAGACGTTGCCTGCGGCTAATTAGGTGAATATACTGAAATCATCGTTGCCGAAATCGCCATGCTAGATCTTGTGCAGGCCACCGTCCGACCATTGATGCTAGACGAGCAGGTGCTGGAGGTGGCCTATAGGTTGTATCTCAAGGCTCCTAACTCCCGGTTCGCTCATTTCTAAGGAGGTTCCTCAGATTCTGGCCCCAGCCGAGTGTAAATACTCACCGGGAAGTTGAG
>SL_5KL_010_SEDDRAFT_10001018_pt1 | contig 17645 bp, 15 predicted proteins | sample SodLakKL_010_SED_FD_9118 | JGI IMG/M metagenome (IMG submission 9118)
GGCGGGCGGTGCCCGCCTCCGCCGAGAGGCGGTGCGCGTCATCCCCCAAGCGCTTGGCGATGGCCTGGGTCTCGGAGGAGAGGTGCCTGAGGGCCAGCTCGATCGAGGCCCCGTCGTGGCGACGGCCGAGGTAGATCTCCTCGCCGAGGGGGTCGTCGAGCAGATCGCGTGCCTTGCTGCGCGCCCGGCGCAGCTGACCGAGCAGCGGCAGGCTGGCGCCAGTGTAGGCGGCGAGGCCGGCGATGCCGAGCGACAGCTGGAGCCCGGTGCTCACCGGTAGCAGGGTGGCAAGGACGACGCCGAGCAGTGCGGCCAGGGCGCCGCCGAGCAGCCAGATGCCGCTGCCCGGGCGGCGACGGCCGAGGAGCCCGGCGGGCAAGGGGCCCTTGTCCGGCTCCACGGCGCGCAGGTGACGATAGGCCCGTTCGGCCCGCTCGATCACCGTCTCGTCTCCGATCTGCTGGCGCACCGACTGGATCTCGGTGATGTTGCCTGCGTCATCGCGGATCGGTGTTGCGTAGGCGTGGACCCAATAGTGGTCGCCGTTCTTGCAACGGTTCTTGACCACGCCCATCCACGGTTGCCCGGCTTGCAGACGCTGCCACATCTGCTCGAAGACCACCCGCGGCATGTCCGGATGGCGGATGACGTTGTGGGGTTGTCCGATCAACTCATCGGGTTGATAGCCGCTGATGCGGACGAAGTCTTCGTTGATGTAGCGGATCCGTCCGCGGGAGTCGGTGGTCGACAGGATGTTGGCGTCGTCCCAGACGGCAACGCGTCGTTGCGTAACCGGTTCGTTGACTCGCAACGCGGTGGCCCTCCCCCTAAATGACTGCCGGCCGCGCTCAGACGGCTGGTTGGTATATGATGATGGAGCGTACGGTTTTTCGCCATAGAAGTCACACCTGCACGGATCCGCGGCACTCCGGTGCNGGNCAGGGGTTGGGCTGCCAGCGGCTCCGGCGCTACAGTACAACCTTCGGGGGACGGACCCTGCGTGGCTGTGGATCGCTCGTTCCCGCACTGCTGAGGGTGCTCGTTTGCCCAGATCGAATCGTGAGACCGATCCGGACGATTTACTCGCCCGGGCCGCCGAGAGCCTCGGCCTGGGTGCCTGGCGCATTGACCTGCAGACCGAGCAGATCGTGCTATGTCCCCGCGCCCGGGCCCTGTTCGGCCTGGCCGATGGTGCCCCCCGACCGGCCCGCGAGGGCCTCCAGCGCTACATCCCCGAGCACCGTGAGCGGCTGCAGGAGGCGTTTCGCCGCTGCATCGACCAGGGCGCTGCCTACGACGTCGAGTTCCAGGCCCTGACCGCCGGTGGCGAGCGGCGCTGGCTGCGCGCGACCGGGGTGCCGCTGCGCGATGAGCAGGGCCGGATCGTGGCCGTGGCCGGGGCCCTGCTCGATATCGACGGCTACAAGGCCCGCGAGTCCGAGCAGGCCGAGGCGCGGGTGGCGGCCGAACGCACGGACCGGGCCAAGTCGGAGTTCCTCTCGGCCATGAGCCACGAGCTGCGCACGCCGCTTAACGCCATCGTCGGCTTCGCGCAGCTGCTCTACGCCGACGAGGATTTGGATGCACCCACCCGCAGCGAATATCTGCGCCATATCCTTAGCGCCGGCTGGCATCTGCGTGATCTGGTCGGTGACATCCTGGATCTGGCACGGATCGAGGCCGGTCGCGCGTCACTGACGCCGGAGACCGTGCGCATCCCCGATCTGCTGCAGGACTGCCTGCGCCTGGTGCGCGATCAGGCCGCGGATCACAGCGTCAGTCTGCGCCTGGAGGAGTCCGGGCCTGCGGCCGGGGCCTGTGTCTGGGCAGATCGGCTGCGGCTCAAACAGGTCGTCCTCAACCTGCTGACCAATGCGATCAAGTACAACCGCGAGGGCGGCTCGGTGGTCCTCAGCTACGGTCGCAACGATGCCGGGCAGGTGTGGGTCGATGTGGCGGATACCGGGCTGGGGATCGACCCGGAACAGCGTGACGGGGTCTTCGAGACCTTCGATCGGCTCGGCCGCGAGACCGGTAGCATCGAGGGCGTGGGGATCGGGCTGCCGCTGGCGCTGCGCCTTGCCCGCCTGATGGGGGGCGAGCTCGAGTTGCTGGAGAGTGTCCCGGATCAGGGTTCACGGTTTCGGCTGAGCCTGCCCGGCATCGAGGCCGACGGCTGGGACCGGCACCGCTCGCCCAGCCTCGACCCACAGCTGATCGAGGAGCGCGAGGACGACCCGCCGCTACGCCTGCTGGCGGTGGAGGACAACCGGGTCAACATGCTGCTGCTCAGCGGGCTGGTGGCCAAGCGCCAGGGCGTGGAGCTGGTCGAGGCCTTCGATGGAAGCACGGGGCTGGAGCTGGCGCAGCGGGTGCAGCCGGATCTGATCCTGCTCGACATGCACCTGCCGGATACCGATGGCTTCGCCCTGGCCCGCCAGTTGCGGGCGGATCCGGCGTTGCGCCCGGTGCCGCTGGTGGCGCTCAGTGCCGATGCCAGCGACGAGGTCCGCCGCCGGGCTCTGGACGAGGAGGGTTTCAACGACTATATCGTCAAGCCCTTTGAGCTGGAGCAGCTCGATGCGCTGATCCGTGAGGTCCGGCTGAGCCGTTAGCCGGGGGCCGGGTGCAGGAGACCGCGACCACCTACTGTCTGACCCTCTTCGTCACCGAGGCGATGCGGGTGACGGTCGGGCGCCTGGGGGTGGTGACCATCCCCGCCGGCTGGTGGGTGTATACCGGCAGTGCCCGGCGCAATATGGATGCCCGCATCGCCCGTCATCTGCGCCGGCATAAGCCGCGGCGCTGGCATCTGGACTATCTGACCGGCGATCCACGGGTCGTGGTGGTCTCGGTTACCCGGCACGCCGAGGCCGAGTGTCTACGCAACCAGCGCAACGGCGGTATAGCGTTGGTGCCGGGTTTCGGTGCCAGCGACTGTGCGGCCGGATGCGGTAGCCACCTGCGCTGGCTCGAAGCGGCGCGGGCACCGGCCGCGACGCGGCCCGGCGGCCCGGTCGCCGGCCTTCCCTGCCCATCCAGTAAAGAGGACCCGCATGTACGTTGATCCCCTACCCCTGAGCGCCTACCCCTGGTACCTGCGCCCCTGGTTCTGGTGGCAGCGCCGGCGCACCGGTGCGGTGGTCGAGCCCGTGCGCCTGTGGGCGCGCCGTCCGCGGTTGCTGGCGCCGCTGATGCTCCTCACGGCTGCCTTCGAGCGCCGCCGCGCGGGTCTCGAGCCGGTGCTGCGTGCCTGGGTGGCACTGCGCGTGGGGCAGATCAACGAGTGCCCGTTCACGGTTGATCAGAGCGCCCACAGCCTCCATCGACAGGGCGTGGCCTGGGAGAAGATCCGCGCGGCGGCCGACTGGGCCGACGCGGAGGGCTTCACCAGCCGAGAGCGGGTGGTGCTCGGCTACATCGAGGCCGTCACCCGCAGCGAGACCCCGGTCAGCGCCGATGTGGTCGGGGCGGTGAAGCGCCACCTTGATGACGAGGCCCTGATCGAACTCACCGGGCTGGCGGCGTTCCACAACATGACGACCAAGTTCAACAACGCCCTTGATGTTGAGCCGCAGGGGCTGTGTACGCTGACCGTCAACGATCGTGGCGAGGCGGTGGCCTGGGAGGCGAACCCGGCCCGGGGCAGATAGGGTATTCTGCCAGGAGTGTGGTTTGGTGCGACGAGGAGGTCCCGTGAGCACGCTCGATCAGGCCCTGATTGGCAACTGTGCCTTCGCCGCCCTGGTCAACCGCCAGGCCGAGATCACCTGGGCGTGCATGCCCCGCTTCGATGGTGATCCGGTGTTCTGTTCCTTGCTTGGCGATCCCGCCGCCGGGGCCGGCGCCGGGCGCTTTGCCATCGAGCTTGAGGGGCTGGCGCGCACCGAGCAGTGGTACGAGCGCAACACCGCCATCGTGGTCACGCGGCTCTACGATCACCAGGGCGGGGTGGTGGAGGTGACCGACTTCGCCCCGCGCTTCGAGCAGTACGGCCGGACCTTCCGCCCGGTGGAGCTGATCCGGCAGGTGCGCCGGGTAGCCGGCTCGCCCCTGATCCGGCTGGTGGTCCGACCGGTGTTCGATCACGGCCGTTCGCTACCGAGCATCACCCAGGGCAGCAACCATGTGCGTTACGTGGGCCCCGGCCAGGTCCTGCGCCTGACCACCGACGCCTCGCTGACCGCGGTCCAGGACGAGACCCCGTTCATCCTCGAGGACGATCTCACCCTCGTCTTCGGCCCCGATGAGACCCTGCCCCTGTCGCCCCACGAGACGGGCTATCAGTTCTACGAGCACACCTGCACCTACTGGCAGGAGTGGGTGCGTAATCTGGCCATTCCCTTCGAGTGGCAGGAGGCGGTGATCCGGGCGGCGATCACGCTCAAGCTCAACACCTATGAGGATACCGGGGCGGTGATCGCCGCGGTGACCACCTCCATCCCCGAGGCGCCGGACACCGGCCGCAACTGGGACTACCGCTACTGCTGGCTGCGCGACGCCTACTTCGTCATCAATGCCCTCAACCGGCTGGGGGCGACCAAGACGATGGAGCACTACGTGCGCTTCATCATCAACACCACCGCCGGGATCGAGGGCCGCTCCCTGCGTCCGGTCTATCGCATCAACGGCCGCGACGACCTCTTCGAGACCATCGCCTACGGGCTGCCCGGTTACCGCGGGATGGGGCCGGTGCGGATCGGCAACCAGGCCTACGAGCAGCAGCAGAACGATGTCTACGGCTCGGTGATCCTGGCCACGGCGCACCTGTTCTTCGATGAGCGGCTGCGGCGTCGCGGCGATGAGGCGCTGTTCCGCCGGCTTGAGCAACTCGGCGAGCAGGCGGTGGCGGTCTACCGCGAGCCGGATGCTGGCCCCTGGGAATTCCGTGGCTTTGAGAAGGTGCACACCTTCTCCGCAGCCATCTGCTGGGCGGCTGCGCGCAATCTGCGGGCCATCGCCGCCAAGCTGGGTCTGGTCGAGCGGGCCGATTACTGGCGCCGGCGTGCCGAGGAGATGGCCGAAACCATCCGCACCGAGGCCTGGGACGAACGGCGCAACAGCTACATGGCCAGCTTCGGTGGGCAGGACCTGGACGCCAGTCTGATGCTGCTCTACGAGTGGGGCTTTCTACGCGCCGACGACCCGCGTCTAGCCGGCACCGTGCGCGCCGTGGAGGACGAGCTGCGCCACGGCGACTTCCTGTTCCGCTACGTCCATGAGGACGATTTCGGCAAGCCGCACACGGCCTTCACGACCTGTACCTTCTGGTACATCGATGCCCTGGCGGCCGTGGGGCGCGAGGCCGAGGCCCGTGCGCTGTTCGAGCGCCTGCTCGAGTGTCGCAACCACGTAGGGCTGCTTTCCGAGGATATCGACCCGCAAACCGGAGAGCTCTGGGGCAACTTCCCGCAGACCTACAGCATGGTCGGTCTGATCAACTCGGCCATGCGCCTGAGTCGTACTTGGGAGGAACCGCTGTGAGTCGACTGGTGACCGTTTCCAATCGTGTGGCCTTGCCCAGTCAGTTGCAAGCGGCTCAGGGCGGCCTGGCCGTGGGCCTGCGCTCTGCACTGGAGGAGTCCGGCGGCATCTGGTTCGGTTGGGACGGCGGCGTCGATGAGCGCATCGATGGGCTGCGCCAGCCGCGTGTGCAGACCGCCAATGGGGTTCGCTACGCCACCCTGCGCCTGAGCCGCAGCGAATACGACCGGTACTACCTGGGCTACGCCAACCAGGTGCTCTGGCCGCTGTTCCACTACCGCATGTCCTTTGTCCATTGCCGTCGGGAGCGCATCGAGGGCTACTGGGAGGTGAACCGGCTGTTTGCCGCACACCTGCCGCCGCTGCTCGAGGGCGATGAGATCATCTGGGTCCACGACTACCACTTCATCCCCCTCGGGCAGCTGCTGCGCGAGCAGGGGGTGGATGCGCCCATCGGCTTCTTCCTCCACACCCCCTTCCCGCCCTGGGACATCTTCCGCGCCCTGCCGGGCCATGAGGGGCTGCTCGAATCCCTGTGCCGCTACGACCTGGTGGGCTTTCAGACGGCCATCGACCGCGACAATTTCCTCGACTGCCTGGCGCACTACCGCCCGCAGCAGCCGCGCCCGCGGGTGGAGGTCTTCCCCATCAGCATCGATGTCGATCAGGTGGCCCGCGAGGCGCAGCGCGGCTACAACTCCCAGCAGGGGCGGCGGCTGCAGCAGAGCCTGCGCGACCGGCGGTTGATGATCGGCGTCGACCGGCTCGACTACAGCAAGGGGCTGCGCAACCGCTTCGAGGCCTACGAGGCGCTGCTCGAGCAGCACAGCGAGCACCGCGGTGATGTCGTTTTCCTGCAGATTGCCCCCGTTTCCCGGGGGGATGTCCCCGAATACGAGGAGATTCGCCAGCATCTGGAGTACCTGGCCGGGCACATCAATGGCCGCTTTGCCGAGTACGACTGGATTCCGCTGCGCTACCTCAATCGGGGCTTCCACCGCTCGAACATCCTCGGTTTTCTCGCCCGCAGCAATGTCGGCCTGATTACCCCCATGCGCGATGGCATGAACCTGGTGGCCAAGGAGTTCGTCGCCGCCCAGGATCCGGGTGATCCGGGGGTCCTGGTCCTGTCGCGCCACGCCGGTGCGGCCCAGGAGCTGGATGCCGCGGTGCTGGTCAATCCCTACGACGTGGATGAGATGGTCGATGCCATGCACCAGGCACTGACCATGCCCCTGGGTGAGCGGCGCGAGCGCTGGCAGGCGATGATCGAGGCCCTGCGCCGCCAGGATATCCATCGCTGGCGGACGGACTTCATCCAGTCGCTGCACGACGCCCACCGGGCCAGGAGTTCGGAGGCGCTGTGACCCGCTACCTGCTGGCCGACATCGGCGGCACGCACACCCGGGTGGCCGCGGCGGCCCCGGGGGAGCCCCCGGGGCCGGTCACCCGATACCGCAACCGCGACCTCGCCGGCCCCGTGGAGGCGCTGCAGCGTCACCGTGCCCAGCACGCCGACGATGACTGGTGGGTGGCGGCGGCGGTGGCCGGACCGGTGGCGCAGGGCCGGGTACAGCTGACCAACCTGGGCTGGCAACTGGACGCCGAAGAGCTGGCCCGCCGCACCGGGGCCGTCCGGGCCGAGCTGGTCAACGACTACCAGGCGCTGGCCCGTGCCCTGCCGGAGCTCCAGAAAGAGGCGCACTGTACCCGGTTGCGTGAGGGCGCGCCGGCCGCCGGGGCGGCCATGGCGGTGCTGGGTCCGGGGACCGGGCTGGGCGTCTCGGGTCTGGTGCCCGCCGCGCGCGAGTGGGGCGTGATCGCCGGCGAAGGCGGACATGTCACCCTGGCCGCCGCCGACGCCACCGAGGCGACCCTGCTCGGCGCCCTGCGCGAGGAGCTGGGGCACGTCTCCGCCGAGGCGGTGCTCAGTGGCCCCGGACTGAGCCGGCTGCACCGGATGCTTCACGGGGGCGAGGCCGGCCCGGAGGTCATCACCGCCGCCGACGGCGAGGCCGACCCGGCGGCCCGGGAGACCATCGACCGTTTCCTGGCCTTGCTCGGCGGGACCGCCGGCAACCTCGCCCTGACGCTGGGGGCGCGCGCCGGGGTCTTTCTCGCTGGTGGAATCCTGCCGCGGTTGAGCGCCTCGCGGCTGGCCGACTCCCCCTTGCTCGAACGCTTCCTGGCCAAGGGGCGTTTCCGCAGCTATCTCGAGCCGGTGCCGGTCTGGCGGATCGACGATCCGGCGGCGGCGGCGCTGCTTGGCCTGCGCGCGTGGCTGGACGACTTGCGGTACCCTTGAGACTGGGCGGGTTTCCCGGCGCACCACCGGCATTCGAGGTCTTGCGAGCATGGCATCATCCGGTATCCCTGCCGACGAGGCGCACCGCCTGGAGGTCCTGGCGCGGTATCAGTTAGAAGAGAACGCCCCCGAGGAGGCCTTTGACCGTCTCGTTGACCTCTGCGCGCGGATCTTTGATGTGCCCATCGCCTTCATCTCCCTGGTCGAGCATCAGCGGCAGTGGTTCCAGGCGGCTCGTGGGTTCGAGCTGGCCGAGACCCCGCGGGAGATCGCCTTCTGTAACTATGTGATCTGCCGTGGTGATCCGCTGGTGGTCTCCGACACCCGGCAGGACGCCCGCTTCGCCGATCACCCGCTGGTCAATGGTCCGCCGCATCTGCGTTTCTATGCCGGGGTGCCGTTGGTGATCGAGGATGGGGTGCGGATCGGCACCCTCTGCCTTGGTGACCGGCAACCGCGGACGCTACCGGATGGCGGACTGCAGACCCTGCAGGAGCTGGCGGCCATGGTGGTCGATGAATTCGAGCTGCGGCGGGCCAACCAGCGCCTGGAGGAGGAGCGGGTGCGCGCCGAGCGGGCCGCCACCGAGTTGCGTCGCGCCAACCTCGAGCTGCAACAGGCCCGCGAGGAGGCCGAGCGTGGCAATCGGGCCAAGAGCCAGTTCCTCTCGAGTATGAGCCACGAACTGCGTACGCCGCTGAATGCCGTGCTCGGTTTCGCCCAGATGCTCGAGCAGGACCCGCACGAGCCGCTTTCCGAGCGCCAGCTCGGCTACGTCGAACAGATCCTCGGTGGGGGGCGGCACTTGTTGTCGCTGATCGACGATATCCTCGATCTCGCCCGGGTCGAGGCCGGTCGGGTGGTGTTGCAGCCGGAGTGGGTGGCCCCGCGCACCCTGATCGATCAGTGTATCGAGCTGCTCGGGCCCATGGTCGCCGATACCGGGGTGCAGCTGTCCGCGCACACGCTCGGGGATGCCCCGGCGTCGATCCATGCCGACCCGCAGCGCATCCGCCAGGTCCTCTTCAACCTGCTCAGCAATGCCGTGAAGTACAACCGGCCTGGTGGGCGGGTGGATCTCGAGCTCGCCTCGCCGGCCCCCGGTCGGGTCACGTTCCGGGTGCGGGATACCGGGCCCGGCATCCCCATCGAGCGCCAGCGTGAGGTCTTCCACCCGTTCAATCGCCTCGGCCTGGAGTCCTCGCAGGTGGAGGGGACCGGTATCGGCCTGGTGGTGACCCGGCGCCTGGTCGAGCAGATGGGCGGCGAGATCGGCTTCAGCAGCGAGCCCGGGGTCGGTTCGCTGTTCTGGGTGGAGCTGCCCTGTCAGCCGGCCCATGTCGAGGAGGCAGGCGGTGAATAGGCCCTGTTACGAGGGGGGTGGGCTGGTCAACCTGATGGCCTCGCTGGCCCGCGCCTTCGGCGCCGGGTCGAGCCATTATCCCGCCCTTGACCCGGATCCTGGGCTGGGGCTCGAGGACGCGCGCACGGTGATCCTCTGGGTCATCGATGGCCTGGGCGACCACTACCTGGCCAGGCAGCCGGGCAGCACCTTGGCCGGGCATCGAGTGCGGGGGCTGACCTCGGTCTTTCCGGCCACCACCTCAGCGGCGTTGACCAGCATCATCACCGGGCGCCCGCCGCGCGGCCACGGCGTGACGGGGTGGTTCATGTACGTTCACGAGCTGGGTGCCGTGACCGCCTGGTTGCCGTTCGGTCCGCGGGTGGGCAAGGGGCAGTGGTCCGGCATCGAGCCGGAGAGTGCCGAATTGCTTCAGCGCGATGCGATCTGGGACCGGTTCCGGGCCGAGACCCACGTGGTCCAGCCGGCCTGGCTGGTCGATACGCCCTACAGCCGTGCCGTCACCGGGCGGCAGGCGCGGCGCCACGGCTACCAGGGGCTGGATGAGCTGCGCGAGGTCCTGGTGAGGATCGCCCGTGAGCCGGGTCGCCAGCGCCGCTTCGTCTACGCCTACTGGCCGGACCTGGATACGCTGAGTCACCAGCACGGCGTCGACAGCGCGCCGGTGCTCGACCAGTTCCGCTCCATCGACATCGCCTGGCAGCGGCTGCTCGACGGCCTGCAGGGGACCGACACCGTGGTGCTCGGGACCGCCGATCATGGTCTGATCGACACCGCCCCCGAGCGGACCCTCTACCTGGAGGATCACCCGGAACTGGCCGAGATGCTGGCATTGCCGCTTTGTGGCGAGCCGCGGGCCGCTTACTGCTACTTGCGTCCTGGTACCGAGACCGACTTCCAGCTCTATTGCCGCGAGCGCCTGGCCAGCGTCTGCCAGGCGGTCCGGGCCGAGGAGTTGATCGCCGCCGGCTGGTTCGGCCCCATGCCGGAGCATCCGCAGCTGCGCCGGCGCATCGGCGACTGGGTGCTGCTGCCGGCGGACGGCTGGGTGCTTAAGGATCGACTGGTGGGCGAGGGTCGTTTCGCGCAGGTCGGGGTGCATGGCGGTGCCTCGGCCAGTGAGCAGTGGGTGCCGCTGATTGCCGCACGGCCGTGATAGCATCGTCAGGATGGAATCCCTGCTCTACACCGCCGAAGCACCCTTCGAGGCCGCGCGTCGCGATGGCCGTGGCTGGCACGGGCATTCCTTCCGCCTGCGCGTGCGGGCGGCGCCCGATGGGGGGGCCGCCGATCCGGATGCGCTGGCCGCGGCGTGCGCCCGGGCGGTGGCCCCCCTCGACTACACGCTGCTCAATGACGGGGTGGAGGATCCCACCGACGCCCGACTGCTTGAGGAGCTGGGCCAGCGCCTGCGCGCCGCTGGCGTAACCCCGCGGCGGTTGGCGTTGCGCAGCGCCCCGGATCGCGGGGTCGGCCGCGGCGAGGTGGCGTGGAGCTGGCGATCGTTCCGCTTCGAGGCAGCCCATCGCCTGCCCTACGTCCCCGAAGGACATCCGTGTGGCCGCATGCACGGGCACGGGTACCTGGTGGTGCTGGAGGCCGTCGATACCGATGCCGAGGCGCTGGGGACGGCCTGGGCGCCGCTGGGCGAGGCGCTCGACCGGGCCTGCCTGAACGACTTCCTCGACAACCCGACCAGTGAGCTCATCGCCGTCTGGCTGTGGGAGCAGCTCCGTCCCCGCTGTCCCGGGCTCATCCGAGTGCATGTCCATGAGACGGAGCACTCCGGCTGCACCTACGACGGCGAGCGGCACACCATCTGGAAGGCCCAGCGCTTCGAGGCCGCGACCCGGCTGGCCGCTGCTGCTGACCGGCGCGGGCGACTGCACGGCCACGGCTATCGGCTGCGCGTTCACGTCACCGCGCCGCTGGATCGGGTCCTCGGCTGGACCCTGGACTACGGGGACGTCAAGGCCGCCTTTGCCCCGGTGCGCGAGGCCCTGGATCACCAGCGTCTGGATGCCATCGACGGGCTCGAGTCGGGCGATGTGGCCGATCTCGCCGCCTGGGCGGCCCGCGCCGCACACCGCCGCCTGCCGGAGCTTCTGCGCATCGACTGTTACGAGCGCGACGGCGTCGGTGCCATCGCCTGGCCGGTCTGAGTCATGGGCTACGCCGTCCACAGCCTGTTCTACACCCTGCAGGGCGAGGGGGCGCGCAGCGGCCGGCCTGCCGTATTCCTGCGCTTTGCCGGCTGCAACCTCTGGAGCGGTCGTGAGGCCGATCGGGCGACGGCGGTGTGCCAGTTCTGTGACACCGACTTCGTTGGCACCGGCGGCCCCGGTGGCGGGCGGTTTGCCGAGCCCGGGCAGCTGGCGGCGGCGGTGGCGGCTCAGTGGCCGGGTGGCGGTGTGCCCTACGTGGTGTGTACCGGCGGGGAGCCGGCGCTGCAGCTGGATGCGGCGCTGCTCGAGGCCCTGCATGCCCAGGGGTTTGAGGTGGCGGTGGAGAGCAACGGCACCCTGCCCCTGCCCGCCGGGCTGGACTGGGTGTGCGTCAGTCCCAAGGCGGGGACCGAGCTGGTGGTCGTTGCCGGCGATGAGCTCAAGCTGATCTATCCCCAACCGGGGGCCGAGCCGGAGCGCTATGGCCACCTGGCCTTCCGCCACTTCTATCTCCAGCCCTTGGACGACGCCCAGCGCGATGCGCACACCCGTGCGGCGCTGGACTACTGCCGCGCGCATCCGCAGTGGTGGCTCAGCGTGCAGATTCACAAGGACCTGGGTATCCCCTAGCCGGGCGCGTTGCCGCTTGCGCTCGGCTGGCTGGCTAGGCACCGTGGTCTAAAGGGGGGTGGCCGCTGGCGAGGGGGATGATCATGTTCGAGGTGAGTCTGGACACTGTCTGCTTCATCATCCGCAAGTGTCGGGAATTCCAGGCCAAGGAGGCCGTGGTGATCCCCGACTCACCGGATGGTCCCGAGGACGACTGGGCACTGCAGATCCTCGCCGATCACGCCGATGACCTGAGCGTGCAGGAGCTGCGCGCCACCTTCGAGGACCTGGAGCCGGCCGAGCAGGCCGAGGTGGTGGCCCTGATGTGGGTCGGCCGCGGCGATTTCGACGCCAGCGAGTGGGCCGAGGTGCGCAGTGAGGCGAAGTCCGCCTGGAACCCGCGCACGGCCGACTACATCCTTGCCACCCCCCTGGCGGCCGACTACCTGGAGGAGGGGCTCGACGCCTTCGGCCTCGAGTGCGAGGACTGAAGGCCGCCCGGGCCGGTTACGACCGTTCGAGTCGGCTCGACAGCCAGGCGTCCAGGCGTTGGATCTCGGGCATGCAGACGGCGTGTTCCATGGGGAAATCGTGCCACTCCACCGGATAGCCGGCGCCCTCCAGCGCAGTGGCCGCCCGGCGGCCGAGCCCGATCGGTACGATCGGGTCCTCGGTCCCGTGGGCCATGAAGACCGGCGGGCGTGACCCTTCGGGTTCGGGGTCGGCGCCGTCGGGCAGCCAGCCGGAGAGCGCGATGACGCCCGCCGGGGCGAGGGTGGTGGTCAGCGCCGTGTAGAGGGCGGTGGCGGCGCCCTGGGAGAAGCCGGCCAGGAACAGCCGCTCGGCGGGTGTGCCCCGCTCCATCTCGCGACGCATCAGCGCCTCGACCTGCTGGCGCGCCTCCTCGATCCCCGCGGTGTCCTCGTCGATGCCGTCGCCGCCGAGGCCCCGGATGTCGTACCACGCCGGCATGGCCATCCCGCCGTTGACCGTGATCGGGCGCGTCGGCGCATGGGGGAAGACAAAACGCACGCCGCGACCGGCGCTTTGGCGCAACTCATCGACGATCGGCGCGAAGTCGTGGCCGTCGGCGCCGAGGCCATGGAGCCAGATGACGCTGGCAGAGATGGCCTCGCTGGTGGGCCTCTCCAAACAATCGAGCAAAGGCGTCTGGGTCATACCGGATCCTTGAACAACACAAAACGGCACCGCCCCTGCCGAGGCAGGGGCGGTGGGACGGGGCGGCCGCGGTTCAGGCGGCCTTGCCGGCAGGTGCGCCGAGGTTGCTGGCGCTTTGGCGCATCGACTTGTGCAGGTCTTCGGTCATCGCCTGGCCGAGCTCCGCCAGGGTGCGGGCGTCCTTGGCGAGGCTGTCCGAGGTCTCGCGGGCCGCCTCGACGCTCTTTTGCATGTAGCTCTGCAGCTGCTCCGGCGATTGGATCTCACTGGCCTCGCGCAGGTTGCCCAGGGCGGCATCCGTGTAGCGCCGGACCATGTCCAGTTGGTAGTCGGCCACCTTCTCCCAGTGCTCCAGCGCCTTGCTGTTGGCGCTGTAGAAGGGCTCGGCGTACTGGCCGAGTTGGCTCTGCATCTGCTTGATCGTGTCCTGGTAGTTCATCATGGCCACCGCTCCTTTGCGTCGTTCCGGGGTTGTCTTTTCAGTGTTGCTTTGCAGCATAGCAGGCGGCATGTTGCGGCGCAACAAAATCGATGAAAAAAAACATCCGTGGCCGGTTGCGCCGCCTCCACTTTGTGCCAATATGAGGGTGCGACCAACAGCAAGACCGGACCCTGGTCCATGGAGGTCGCGCAACGATGATTAATACAGAGGTTGTTTAAGATGTCAGAGCGTCAACAAGGTACGGTTAAGTGGTTCGACAACGCCAAGGGCTACGGCTTCATCAGCCGCGAAGGGGGTGAGGACGTGTTCGTCCACTTCCGTGCCATCCGGGGCGACGGTTTCCGCTCCCTGGATGAGGGTCAAGCGGTCGAGTTCAGCGTGACCCGCAGCCAAAAGGGTCTGCAGGCCGAGGACGTCGCAGCGCTTTAAACCGCCGCCGTAGCGGCAGGAAGCTGCCAGTGTAGAGAAAGGCCCGCCCCCGGCGGGCCTTTCTCGTTTGGGGCCACAGCCGGGCGTGTGTGCCCCGGCGAGTTGTGCTACACAGAAAGACCTACAGAGGGAGTTTGCCCCGCCCATGTCCGAACGCGTCTTCACCCTGGAAGTCCAACCCAGCCTCCCGCCCTCGCTCGGCCGCCTGCGTGAACTGGTTGATGACCTGTACTACTCGTGGGATAGGCGCGTGCGCGGCCTGTTCTACCAGATCGACCCGGAGTGCTGGGAGGCCAGCGGTCACAGTCCCAAGGTGTTCCTGCGCCGGGTCTCCCAGGAGGCGCTGGAGCGCGCCGCGCAGGATCCGACCTTCGTCGAGGACTACAACCGCACCCTGTCCGCCTACGACACCTATCTCGAGCAGGAGACCTCGCCGGAGGTCACCTCGCACCTGGATCCCGACCACGACCTGGTGGCCTACTTCTGCGCCGAGTTCGGCCTTCACGAGAGCCTGCCGCTCTACTCCGGCGGGCTTGGCATCCTCGCCGGGGATCACTGCAAGGCGGCCAGCGATCTGCGCGTGCCACTGGTGGCGGTGGGTCTGCTCTACCGCCAGGGGTACTTCATCCAGACCATCGACCACGAGGGGCGCCAGGTTGCCCACTACGTGCCCACCGAGGTGACCCAGCTGCCGGCCTATCCGCGCCAGGACGGCGACGGCGAGGAACTGCGGGTGGCCGTCGATCTACCCGGGCGCGCCGTGCAGCTGCGCATCTGGTCGGTGCGCGCCGGGCATGTGCGCCTCTATCTGCTTGATAGCGATGTCCCGGAGAACGCCGCCGAGGATCGCTCGATCACCTATCAGCTTTACGGCGGCGGCTCCGAGATGCGCATCAAGCAGGAACTCTGCCTGGGTATCGGCGGCGTGCGGGCGCTGCGCAGACTCGGGGTGACGCCGACCGTATGGCACCTCAATGAAGGGCACTCCGCGTTTCAGTTGGTCGAGCGCTGTCGCGAGTGGGTGGCCGCCGGTACCGATTTCGCCACGGCCCTGGAGGCTGTCGCCGGGGCCTCGGTGTTCACCACGCACACGCCGGTGGCGGCCGGCCACGACATCTTCGATCCGGAGATGGTGCGCGAGTACCTCGGGGCCGCCCTCGGCGAGAGCGGTCTCGATGTGGATGCCCTGCTCGAGCTGGGCAACGGGCGGGCGGAGCAGCCGGGTTTCAACATGACCAGCCTGGCCCTGCGCGGATCCCGCTTCCACAACGGGGTCAGCCAGATCCACGGCCGCGTGGCCTCGGAGATGGAGGCGCGCATCTGGCCCGATGTGCCAGCCCAGGAGAACCCCATCCAGGCCATTACCAACGGCGTCCATGTGCCCACCTTCCTGGCCCAGGAGTGGGGCAATCTCTTTGATCAGCGCTGGCCGGCCTGGCGCACCGAGTTGAGCAACGAGGCCTTCTGGGACGTGGTCGACGAGTTGCCCGATCACCGGTACTGGAGCATGCGCCAGAGCCTCAAGTCGCAGATGCTCCGCGATGTCTGTGCCCGGGTCGAGGCGCGCTGTAAGCGCAACGGCATGGCCGAGGCGATGATCCGCCGCATGACCCGGTACATCCGTGATCCGGAGGCCGACGTGCTGGTGCTCGGCTTCGCCCGGCGCTTTGCCACCTACAAGCGGGCGCTGCTGATCTTCCGCGATCTCGATCGGCTCAAGCAGCTGCTCAATGATCCTGAGCGGCCGATGATCCTGGTCTTTGCCGGCAAGGCGCACCCCCACGACGAGCAGGGCCAGGAGATGATCCGGCGGATCCACGAGCTGACCCTCGACCCGGATCTGATCGGACGGCTGCTGTTGCTGGAGAACTATGACATGGCCCTGGCGCGCAAGCTGGTGACCGGGGTGGATGTGTGGCTGAACAACCCGGAGTATCCGCTGGAGGCGTGCGGGACCTCGGGGCAGAAGGCGGCGATCAACGGGGTGATCAACCTGTCCGTGCTGGATGGCTGGTGGGACGAGGGTTATCGAGGGGACAACGGCTGGGCGGTCTACCCCCATGCGCCGGGGTTCGACCCGTCGTACCGCGACGGCGAGGAGGCCCGGGACCTGCTCGATACCCTGGCCGGTGAGGTGGCGCCGCTCTACTACGACCGCGGCGAACGCGGCTACGCGTCGGGCTGGGTGCAGATGTCGAAGGCGTCGATGCGCACCACGCTGCCGCGCTTCAACGCCCAGCGCATGGTCATGGACTACGTGCGCGAGCTCTACGGGCCGGCAGCCCGCCATCAGCGGCGCCTCTGTGGTGAGGAGCGAGCCGGCGCCGCTGAGTTGGCCGCCTGGAAGGCACGGGTGCTCGATTGCTGGGACGGTACCGGCCTGGAGCTGATCGACGAGGCCCCGGGCAGCCTGCGTTACGGTGAGTCGCTGCGTCTGCGGGTCAAGGCCCACCTCAACGGGCTGCATGCCGAGGACGTCACCGTCGAGTGCCGTTTCAGTCCGGTCCCCCATCCCCAGGATCCGGGGCGGACCCAGCGCTTTCTGCTCTCGCCCACCGACACCGATGAGGCCGGGGACCCGCTCTTCGCCCTGGACGTGCAGCCCCGGCTCAGCGGCCTGCAGTACTTCCGCGTCTGCATGTACCCCAGCCACCCGCTGCTCGGCCACCCGCTGGAACTGGGCCGGATGCGCTGGCTCTAGGTGGCACCCGCGGCCTACACTCGGCCGTAGAGCTCATTGAGCGCACGCAGCTGCCCGGCCAGGGGGTCGGGCAGCCACTCCCATTCGAAGCGCCAGCGCCAGTTGCCCTCGGCCACGCCGGGGACATTCATCCGATGCTCGCTGCCGAGCTCGAGTAGATCCTGCAGCGGGATCACGGCCACCCCGGCCACCGAGGCCAGGGCCGCCCGGATCAGCGGCCAGGGCATGGGCTCGCCGGGGTGACCCAGGTAGGTGTGGAGCCGTTGTGTCGTCTCCTGCGTCAGCCCGGCGTACCAGCCCAGGGTGGTGTCGTTGTCGTGGGTGCCGGTATAGACGACGCAGTGCTGGTGATGGTGGTGGGGCAGGTAGGGGTTGGCGGCGTCGCTGTCGAAGGCGAAGTGCAGGACCTTCATCCCGGGTAGGGCGAAGCGATCGCGCAGCTGTTCCACCTCCTCGGTGATGATGCCCAGGTCCTCGGCCACCAGGGGCACCCGTCCGAAGTGCGCCTCCACCGCCTCGAGTAGGGCATGGCCGGGCACCGCCTCCCAGGCGCCGTCCCTGGCGGTGGCCGCCTCGGCGGGGATGGCCCAGCAGGCGCTGAGGCCGCGGAAGTGGTCGATGCGCACGAAGTCGAACAGTGAAAGCTGCGTGCCCAGGCGCTCCAGCCACCAGGCGAAGCCGTCGGCCTGCAGTCGCTGCCAGTCGTAGAGCGGATTGCCCCAGCGCTGCCCCTCGGCGGAGAAGTAGTCCGGCGGCACGCCGGCCACCACCGCGGCGTGCCCCTGGTCGTCGAGCCGGAAGTACCTGCGCTGTGCCCAGGTATCGGCGCTGTCGTGGGCGACGAAGATCGGCACATCCCCAAAGAGGTGGACGCCGCGGCCGGCGGCGTGCTGGCGCAGCACCTGCCACTGGGTGAAGAAGAGGTACTGCTCGAAGGTGTGGCGGTGGATCGGTTCGGCCAGACGCGT
>SL_5KL_010_SEDDRAFT_10001020_pt1 | contig 17596 bp, 16 predicted proteins | sample SodLakKL_010_SED_FD_9118 | JGI IMG/M metagenome (IMG submission 9118)
GAACATCTCCCTGCTGGTCAATTCCCCGAAGGATCCTGTTCAATTCATCCAGGTGAATATTTTCTTCCTTTTCCCCCAGAAGACCGGAAAATTCCCTACTATCAGACTTTTTTACCCGACGTGTACCCTGGGGAGAATTTATCCCCTTATTATTTCTTGTTCCCCGGATTCGCATTTTACTGATTAATGTCTCGCATACGTTCCTGGACTATTCTTGCTTTTTTCCGCCTGGAAAGAGCCCCAAAAATTCCCCGCAGAATCAAAATTAATGCCCCAAGCGGAACTATTACAATTAAAATATAGATTCCCGAATTAATGAAAATATCTGTAACCAATTCAAAAAACCCCCTTGTCCTTAAAATTACTTTTGGAACACCCCGGTTTTTCTTTTCCCTTATCCTTTACATCGGTAAAATTTATTTTTTTATTAAATTTTCTTCCTTTTAATGTTTCCGTTAATGTTTCTTTTTTAGTAGTGGGATTCCTTCTTAAAAAAAGGAATTTTTTTAAATTTCTCGCTTTTTTTATAGGGCTATACTTTAATGTTTTTACAACATAACTTCCAACTTAATTTCGGATCCTGCCAGGAAATACTGGTTTTCGAAATTCATTTTGGTTTTCTTATTTTGTAAATTATTTTTTTTGTTTTTTAAAATTTAATAAGGAAATTTTTGCAGGAAAGGACTTTGTTTTATAGAAAGGTTTTCTTTATTATTTTCAATTTTTGGAGGCTATACTCGTGAATTCAATCAAATCCTACTTACAAAAAATCATTCCCCCAGATTCTATTCCCGGTCGTATTCTTACCATGGCCTGGCCGGTTATCGCCGAAATGTCCAGCACAACGCTTACACAGATTGTTGACATGATGATGGTGGGCCGCCTAGGAGCCGTTGCTGTGGCATCAGTAGGTATAAGCATGATGCCCCTGCAGTATTCAATCCGGCTTTTTAACGCCCTTAATGTGGGAACTACCGCCCTTGTAGCAAGATTTACCGGGGCCGAAGAAAAGGGACAGGCCAGCCGAACTTTGCATCAATCCTTGTTCATGGCCTTTGGGGTAATGCTCCTTTTGGGAGTTACTTTTTTTGTCTTCGCTCCGGAGATAATAACCTTTATGGGTGCAGAACCAGAGGTTGTCGCAACAGGAACCATTTACTTACGGATTTTGGTCCCGGGGTTCATTTTAATGCTCCTGAGAATGGTTGTTACTGCAGCTCTTAGGGGTGTCGGGGATACGAAAACTCCAATGATGGTTAATATCCTTGTTAATATTTCCAATATCATTGGGAATTATCTTCTTATCTTCGGAAACTTCGGCTTTCCGGAAATGGGAGTTTACGGGGCTGCCCTGGCAACAAGCCTTGCCCGAGCTGGTGGAGCTGTTGCAATGCTCTATTTACTAACCAAAAGGCACCCCTATCTATGGGTCGGCTGGAAAAATTTCTTTCACCTTGATCTGGAGATGATCAAGCGAATTGCGAAAATTGGGCTCCCTGCATCAGCAGAACAGCTAATCCAGAGGATTGCCCAGATTTATTACCTGAGGATTGTTGCTTCCCTGGGAACGGTTGCTCTTGCAGCCCATCAGATAGCCTTAAAAACCGAGTCTCTTTCTTATATGCCCGGGTTTGGCTTTGCAGTGGCCACAACAGCCCTGGTAGGCCAGAATCTCGGGGCCAAAAAACCCGACCGGTCTCACAAAAGCGGAAATACAGCCTGGCTTATGGCTATCAGCACAATGGGTTTAATGGGAATTCTATTTTTCTTCTTCTCTGAGGGTTTTATGCGTCTTTTCACCGATGACCCGGAAATAATTGAACTGGGAAGAGTTGCCCTGAAAATTGTTGCCTTTGCTCAGATCCCCATGGCAACCCACTTTATTTTTGCCTGGGGATTAAGGGGTGCGGGCGATACCAAACCAGTTTTTTATGCAACGGTTTTTTCTACCTGGATTGGGCGTCTTGGGTCCGCCTACCTCTTCGTTATTGTCCTTGATATGGGGCTTGCAGGTGCCTGGCTGGCTATGGTTGTTGACTGGACAATGCGGGGGGCTTTTGTAGCCTGGCGCTTCCAGCAGGGCCGGTGGAAGGATATAGAAGTTTGATAATTCTCCCATAAAAAAAGTGGGCATTGCCCACTTTGGGGCTGCTGGAAGGGTTCAGCAGCCTCTTTTTTATTTGTTTTTACAAAAGGAGTAAATTAAGTCATTAAATTGTTCTGGTTTTTCCCACATGGCCAGGTGTCCCGTATTTTTCATTATCTCCAGCCGGGCCCGGGGAATTTCTCGGGCAAGTTTTTCACTATTTTCAGGGGGAACAATTTTGTCTTTGCCACCTGTTATTACCATTACATCAGGTTTTAAGCTGTGCAGGGAAGTCCAGCGGTGGTCTCTTTTCCAGTAATTTTCCCCTGCCGCCAGCTGAGCTTTTAACCCGTGAGAAGTAGCCGGCTGTTGTAAAAACTTTTTTATTAACCTGTCAACTTCCTCGGGTTTTTTCTTCCAGAACTCGGGGGCAACAGTCAGTTTTAGCCGGGCCCGGGCCCTCTTTTCCGGATCCTTCTTTTTTGCAGCCAGGGATAAGCGGAACATGGTAAGAGAGGAAGCATAAATTCCCCCTCCCCCTCCCCCGGTGGTACTTGCCAGGACAATTTTTTCAGCCATTTTGGGATATTCCAGCCCAAAAACCTGGGCAATAAAACCTCCCAGAGAGGTTCCCACAATAGCTGCTTTTTCAATTTCCATTGCGTTCATGAAATCCTTTACATCACGGGCCATATCGGAAATTGAATAAGGGGGCGCAGGTGCATAACTTTCGCCCAGCCCACGGTTATCCAGGGCATAGAGGGTAAAATGTTCTTTTAAACCTTCCAGCTGTTTTTCCCAGAGCCACCGCCCATACCCAAGCCCGGAAATTAAAATAATTGGAGGCCCCTTCCCTTCTTTTTGATAACCAATTTCAAAGTTTTTGGTTTTTATTTTTGCCATCCTGGTTTAGTCCTCCTTCTCGGGCCAGTTCTTTCTCAATTCGGGCCATTTCTGCCGGGGTAAAAACTTTTTCGCTATAATCCCGGGTAGTAGGAAGAGGTTCAACTGCAAGTTCTTCCTGAAGGGCCCGGACGCAGTCCAGATACATTCGCTGAGCTAAATAGCGATCCCCAATCTTAAGATATGCTTCCATTGCAATTTGATAGGCCGTTTCCCAGCAGCGATCTCGGGAAATCATTTTTTCGCTAACTTCAAGAGCCTTTTCCGGGAGACCCTGGTCCAGGTAATAGCGGGCCAGCCTATCACAACCCTTAAAATAAAGTCGCCGCATCCTTTCCCTTGGTTCCCTGATCCAGTCAAAATAAAGGGAAAAGGAAAGGAAATCTCCCCTGTAAAGCTCAATTGCCTCGGCAAGTAATTCTGGATTGCTCCTGGAAAGACCTTCTTTTATTCCTTTTTCGAATTCAATTACATCCAGTTCCCAGGAAGCTTCGGGATCAAGACCATAAGCCTGATCCCTTCTTTTAATAAAATAAGGGGTAATCCGGGCCCTGCGATCCGGTTCAAGGACCGAGTTTAATGCATTCAAAGCCACCTTAAAATCCCGGTAGGCAGTTTCCAGGTCCTGATGGGGCCACAATAACTCAAAAATCCTTTCCCGGGGTAATAATTCATCTCTAAAAGTAAGGAAAAGCTGGAACAATTCCTTTGCCTTTTCCCTTTTCCAGTGTCCATCGGTTATTTCTTCCGTTCCCCGCCACAACCGCATTGGTCCCAGGGCTTCTATTCTCAGTCTGAATCCCGGATGATAATCCCACCTTTTTACCCCCGATTGTTCCTGGACCCAACTTTTTAATTCCGGGGTTAAATTCTCCTTTTCTTCAATTAAAAGAGGAATCAAACGCCGGGTATCCCTTACTCCAAGAAGGGTTGCCCTGCTGAAAAGAAAACCAAATTTCTCCTCCCGGGCCAGATTTACTCCCTCCAGAAAGTGCTCTTTCCAGACGGGATTTCCATCAAGGAATTCTGCCAGGGCAAGCCAGAGGAAAGATATCGTTCTTCCAAAAAAGTCATTCAAGGACCCAAAGTTTTCCAGGGCTAAAGAAAGCAATTTTCGCCCTTCTTTTATCCGACCCCCCTGGACAAAAGCCACCCCAAGAGATAACCTTCCCTGGTTGGCCATCCATTCGTCACCGGCCTGGAGAGCCAGATTTATACACTCTCCACCAAATTGTTGAGCTTCATGGAGCTTTCCCCGTTGCCCATATGCCGTAGTTAAGCCCCAAAGTCCTTCAACCCTTCCCCTCTGGACACCAACCTTATCCATTAAACTCAGAGCTTTTTGGTAATTGGCAGCAGCGGTTTCCACATTATCAGGGTTTTTTAACTGGAAGGCATGCCCCAATCGCATATAACCTACAGCTTCGGTAAAAGGAGATTCCAGGGCCCGGGCCAGCTCAAGGCCCTCCTTTGCCCAGTAAATTGCCTTTGTATAGTCTCCCTCAAAAACATAAAGCAGGGAAAGAACCATTGGGCTTTCCCGGTGGGTTCTGGGAATCCTTCCCGGTCCCATGGTTCCTTCCTCAACAACTTTCTCCAACATTTTCCGAGCCTGCTGCAAACGACCGGTTCGAAGTAAAAGCCTTGATTCCAGGTGCAGCTCAAGCCTGGGAGATGCCGCTTCTTCCCCCAGTTTCTGAGAAGCCTGTAATAGCCTTCGGGCTCCCCTGGCATCTCCCCTATTTGCCCTATTTTCTGCCAGGAGTTCCAAAAGATGAGTTTCCCCGCTTCTTTCTACCTCCTCCTGCAGAGCAAGTCCACGCCGCAAAAAATCTTCAGCCCTTGCAGGTTCTACAGTATCAAGGTATACCATGGCCAGCTTCTGATAGGCCTGTAGCAGTCCTTCCTGATCCCCCCGCTTCTGAAAGATCTCTCGGGCCCTGTGGTAATTACTTAAAGCCTGGACATAATCAGATGAATAGCGGGCAATGTCCCCGCGATATAACAAAAGCCTGGGGAAGGCATCAAATTCGGAATCAGAAATCCTGCCCATCCAATTTCGTAAATCTGCCTGGGGAACTTTGTTTTCCAAAACCTGAACATTCTGGGCCATTAACTGTGCTACCCCGGCATCATCTCCTGCTTCCAGAAAGTGATAAATGGCAGGTTCAATTGAACCCCTGTCCTGGAAAAACCTTCCCATTTGCCGGTGCAATTCTTTCCAGTTCTGATCATGCTCTTTTAATTTTTCCCGCAAAAACCTTTTCCACAGGGGATGATAGGCAAAACGCCTTCCTTCAATCTCTCGGGTCATAAGGCCTTTATCAACTAACTTATAAAGAATAAACCGGCTGTCTTCCCGGCCGGTAATAAAGTTACAGGAAACCTCTTCTAAATCCTGCAGAATTGATGTTTTCATAAAAAAATCCTGCAAATCTTTTTCCTGTCTATTAAACTGTTCTTCCTGAAAAAAAGCCCAGAGCTGGGGAAGTTGATCCCCTGGATCTTTAAGAATTTTTTCCACACCAATCCCCTTTCCCAACAGGGGCACTATTAATTCCAGGGCCAGGATCCAGCCCCGGGTATTTTCCCATAAAATTTTTAGGTCAGATTCTTTTAGTTCCAGACCATATTTGTCCCGTAAGTATTTTCCTGTTTCTTCCCAGGATAACGCCAGGGCTTCCCTTCTTATCTCCAGGATTTCTCCTTTTGCTCTCCAGTTAATAATGCGGGGAAAAGGATGAACCACTCTACTGATTAAAACCAGGTGGAAGTTGTGGGGACTGATTTCGATAAGTCTGCTAACAAGGTCCTGGACCGGACTGTCCTCTAAAATCTCCTGAAAGTTATCCAGAATTAAAAATAAAGGTTCGTTCAAATTATCATATAGCCCGTTTACAATTACCTCCAGCTTTTCTCCAGGATCCTCTTCCTTGGTTGGAGTAAACCCCTTTATATTTTCCTGGAAAAGGAAATCCAGATAATCGGTGAAAACACCGGGATCATTATCCCTATCATCCAGCCTGTACCATAAACTGGTTAAATCCTGGTCACGGAAAAACCCTGCAAGTAAAGTGCTTTTCCCATACCCAGGTCCGGCCTGGACCAGAATCAGTGGAAAATCCACCATTTGCTCAAGACTTCCCATTATCCCCGGCCTTGAAAAAACCGAAGAGGGAAGCCTTGGGGGTTGAAGTTTTGTTTTTAAAATCCGGTTGCGGGCCATACAAACCACCTCAAGTCATAATTCGACCCGCTTACCATTTTTTCCTCTTTAATCCATTTTCCCAACCTTAAGTTCCTACCAGATCTCAAGCCTTTCAGCTTCTTTTTTGAGATCTTCTCGAAATTCTGGGTGGGCAATTGCAATTAAACGACGGACTCTTTCCCTCACACTCATTCCCTTTAAAAAAGCAACCCCGTACTCCGTTACCACAAGATCTACTTCCTGCCTGCCCAATGTGACCTGGGCACCTGCAGGTAATTGGGGCTGAATGGTTGAAATGGTTCCCTTTTTCGCTGTACTCCTTAGGGCAATAATTCCTTTTCCGCCCCGGGACCGCTGAGCGCCCCGGTGTGTATCTGCCTGCCCTCCGGTTCCGCTGAACTGTCTTCCCCCAAGCCACTCGGAGACTACCTGGCCGCATAGATCCACCTGCAGAGCTGTATTAATGCTGATCATCTTGTGATTTTTCCCAATTACATAGGGATCATTGGTCACATTTCCCTGTTGAAATTCGATCCCGGGATTCTGATCTATAAACTGATAAAGCCTGTTGGTTCCAAGAGCAAAGGTTCCCACCATCTTCTCTTTCCAGATAGTTTTTTCCCTACCGGTTATGGCTCCTGCTTCAAAAAGATCAACCATTCCGTCGGTAAACATTTCCGTATGAATACCCAGGTTCTTTTTTTCCTGAAGGTTTCGAGCAATAGCATTGGGAATTCCCCCTATCCCCAGCTGAATTGTAGAGCCATCTTCTACCAGATCAGAAATATAATTCCCAATGGCCAGGTCTGCTTCGGTGGATTCTGCCGGGGGTAACTCCACCAGGGGAACATGATTTTCAACTATCCCATCAATTTGACTGATGTGAACCTGGGTATCTCCCATGGTTCGGGGAAGATTTTCATTAATTTCCAGGATAACCATCTTTGCTTTTTCTATCATGATTTTTTCATAGGTAACACCCAGGGAAAGAGAAAAAAAACCATTTTCATCCATTGGAGCGGCTGTTCCCCAGAAAAAGTTAATCTCGTCTTTTTCTGCTTTTTTCTCCCCTGCCTCGTGGAGGTTGTTAGGAAGGTGAGATGCCATACGGCTTCCATAATACTTCCTTTCCCAGGGTCCAAAAAACCAGCTTTCATTCAAAATATGCCCTTCCAGGGAAGGATCCATAAAACCGTAATCCCTCATTAATAGGCATGTACAGATACGAACCCCTTCCAGTTCTTTTACCTTTCGGGTTAAATTCTCCAAAAGGGCGGGAGGTTCAGAAGCAGCCATTGCTGCTACAATTGTCTGGTTACTTTTGACTTTTTCCACTGCTTCCTCCGGACTCATCAAGCGGTTTTTGTATTCCTGCTTTAGATTCATTGGTAAATTTCCTCCTAACCCCAATTTATAACCTGGGCATTCCAGGCATAACCAACACCGGCTGAAACCATAACCACTGTGCTGCCTGGATTTATCAGGCCCCTTTCCAGGCCCAGCTCAAGGGATAAGATCTGGTCGTGCTGACCTATATGCCCGTAATCTTCCAGGTAAACTGATTGGTTTTCCCTGAGGCCAAGGCTCTTTAATATATATTCGTGGGCTGACCGCTTCATGTGTAATAAGGCAAGGTAGTCAATATCTTTCCTGGAAAGACTGCTCCTTTCCAGGGCAAGGTCTATTGCCCCAAGGAAATTTTTCATTGAAACCTTTTCCAAACGTTCTTTCATCCATTCCGGATCCAGAACATCGAGGAAATGTCTTTTATTTTGAATCCCTTCTGGTGTAAGGGGTTCCCGGGTTCCACCGGCAGGAACGGCAACAGTCGTGGTCAGGGTGCCGTCATCAATGAAAGCCGACCCAAGGATATGGTTATAGTCTGCGTTTTCCTGGAGAACTGCTGCTGATGCTCCTGCTCCCAGGTTATACATAAATCTCACCCGGGGGTTTTGATAATCAATTAAATCCCCGTTTCGATAACCACCAGCAACCAAAACAATTTTAATATCCGGGTCAGCGACAATCATGTCCCGGGCAACCTTTAAGGCAAGAATGGTAGTTCCACATCGCAGGGCAAGATCGTAAGCCCAGGCATTCTTTGCTCCCAGGTCCTCCTTTAGCTTAATACCCGCTGTCCATAAAGGGTAATCCTTGTATTCATCACCGGTCCAGATAACCAGGTCAATATCTTCAGGATCAATACCTGCTCTATCCATTGCCTTTTTTGCCGCCTTTAAAGCCATTGTTGAGCAATGATCATCAGGCCCGGGAACCGGTTTTTGTCGGATACCCAGTTTTTCTTCTACTACTTCTACGGGAAGCTGGGATTTTTCAGCAATTTCTTCTTTGGTAATTACCGTTTCCGGCACAAAAGTACCCCACCCAATCAAACCAGCATGTTGGGGAGACAAAGCTATCAGCTCCTCTCTAAAGGCGGAAAATAATAGTGCTCATGGTATAACCAACTCCGGAAGCAGTCAGGGCTACCAGGTCACCTTTTTTTACCCTTCCTTTTTTCCGGGCCTCATCTAAAGCCATTATTATGCACGCATTCCCCGTGTACCCATATTCACCCATAACGTTATGGGTTTTATCAAAAGGAATCTCCAGGTTTTCGCAGGTCTGTTTAATTGCACTTAAATTAATCTGGGTAAAAATGTAGCAGTCAATATCATCTTTTTTCAGATCCGCTTTTTTCAGGGCTTCTTCAATAATAATTGGCCAGTAATCGGGGTTGCGGTTAATCAACTCTCTCCGGTAAAAAGTGAGGTTGGGAGGCACTTCTCCTTTGCCCTCAATCCTTTCCACAGTAGCGGGGAACCGGGTTCCTCCTACGTAAATCCCCAGGCTATCCCAGTGATTTCCATCACCAATATAGTGGGATGTTATATATCCTCTTTCTTCTTCTGAAGCCCTGAACACGCATGCCCCTGCTCCATCAGAAAAAACGGTAAAAAACTTTCCCTTCTCCATGGGAGCAAACCTGGTCATCGCATAAACGGAAATAACCAGGACATTATCCATTCTCCCGCTCCTTATCATACTTACCGCTACCTCTGATGCCGCCACAAATCCCGTGCAGGATGAGTTAATATCAAAAAAGGTGGACTCCCACCTCATCCCCAGTTCCCCCGCAACTGATGCCGAAGTCTGGGGGCTGATAATATCTGGGGTATCGGTGGAAACAATTAATAAATCAATTTCTTCAGCTTTAAGACCAGCATCTTCCAGGGCAATTTGTCCCGCTTTCACGGCCAGATCTGTTGTGCTCTGCTTTTCATCAATTAACCTTCTTTTTTCTATTCCCAGAACACCCATAAATTCACTGATATCTTCTCCAACAATTTTCCCTGCTTCATCATTATCAACAATACGCTCGGGTGCATAAAGCCCCGTTCCGGCTATATAAGCATTTCTACCCATAATTTTCCTCCTCCCTAACCATTAGCCCCGGAAATAAACTCCAGGACCAGTTGATTAAAAGCCCCGGGATTTTCCAGGGGTATTGCATGCCCGGCAGACAGGATCTCCAGCCTGCTACCAGGAATATTATCCGAAATAATTTGGCTGTAATTTGGGGGTTTGAGCAAATCTTTATCTCCAGCAACAACCAGAGTTGGGGCTTTTATTTCCTGCAATCTGTGAGTAAGGTCCAGTTTCATAAAAGCCCGCATCAGGCCGTTAAAAGCACGAAACCACCTGGGAGTAACGGTTCCTGAAAAAGCCTTAATTCGCCCTTCAAACCAATCCTTCCTCTCTGCAAAAAAGGACTCGGAATAAATAAAAGGAGCGACAATCCTGAGGAAATGCTCTCCATTTTCCATCTCTGCTGCCGCCATCCAGGCTTTTCCCATGGCTTCAAGTAAAGGGTGAATCTCACTAACCGAACCCGCTACTGTCAGGCTTTTTACTTTTTCCGGGTAATCTGCAGCAAAGAGCATTCCCACCTCTCCCCCATAGGAGGCACCAATAAAGTGGGCTTCTTCCAGGTCAAGTTGTTTCATCAACTGGAGCAAATGCTCGCAATGAAGGGCAAATGAATAACCTTCCCAAGGTTGAGATGACTGACCCTGTCCCAGGAAATCATGGCTTATTACCAGGTGCTTTTTGGATAATTCCTGGCGCTGAAAAGCCCATGCCTCTGCCGTCATCATAATTCCATTGAGCAATATTACCGGGGATCCTTCTCCCTCAACCCGGTAAAAAATCTTATTCCCATCAGCTAGCTCCAGAAAAGGCATGAAATCCCTCCTTTAAGGTTTGAGCTTTTGGCCAATCCATTTTAGCCAGCCACCTCTTTTTTCCAGCCACCTGGAGAAACCCGGGATCCCTCCAAAAATCCCCAGGGGCATAAAAACCACGATCAAAATGTAAATAACCCCGAAAATAATTATCCACTGGCGAAAATGGGAGGACAAAAAATGAGACAGAAGACGAACCAGGGCTGCACCAAATATTGGTCCGTGAAGTGTTCCCACTCCCCCAACAATTGTCATCATCAGAACATCAATTGTGCTCTGGATGTTCAAAAGGGCGGGAAAGGCTATATTTATAAACATAACATATATGGCCCCAGAAAAAGACCCGATGATGCCGGCAAGGGTTAAGGACATCAGCTTATATTTAAAAACATTGTAACCAAGCATAACCATTCTTTCTTCATTTTCCCGGATCCCGATTAAGACCCGACCTGTGGGAGAGTTTACAAAGCGCCGGGAAACCAGGTAAACCAGGAGCAAAAAACCAAGGGCAAAAAAGTAAAAATTAAGCCTGTCCCCAAGAAAATCAGGGCGAGGAACCCTGGGCATTCCGTCCTCCCCTCCGGTATAACGGGAAAGGGTCATAACCAGAACCCAGAAAAACTGAGCCAGGGCTAGGGTTATCATGGCAAAATAAATTCCCCGGACCCTCATTGCGAAAATTGTCTTTATTAAGGCTATTATTGTCGCTGCCACGGCCAGGAGGATAAACATTGTTCCAAAGGAAAAATCAAAAAAACGAGAAAAAATCGCTATGGAATATGCTCCCATCCCAAAAAAGAGGGCATGTCCAAAGGATATCAGCCCGGTAAAACCGAGAAGCAGGTCGTAACTAAGGGCAAAAGCAGCAAAGATGAATATTGTAATCAAAAGGGAAAGCCAGTAGGGGTGGTAGGCTATAAAGGGGTAAATAACTATTGATCCTACTATAATAATTAACCAAATGTTTGTCTTCAAAAATTGAAGCAGCTTTTTAGCGTCCACGGGCCAGCCCCCCTTTTCCGAAAAGTCCCTGGGGTCTAATCAAAAGCACAAGAGCCATCAAAACAACATTAAAGGCCATAGCGGCCTGGGGTAAATAAAATCCACCAAAGGAGTTAATCAGTCCGATTAAAAGGCTCCCGGCAACAGAACCACCAAAACTTCCTATTCCTCCCACAACCACAGCGATTATTGCTACCAGGATATTATCCATGGCAATCTCGGGATAAACTCCTAAAAAGGGCCCCGAAATTGCTCCTCCTACCGTAGCCAGGCCAACCCCCATGGCAAAGGTGAAGGTAAAAACCTGTTTTATGTTAATCCCAAAAGCCTGAACCATATCAGAATTTTCTACTCCGGCCCGGATTATTATCCCCAGCCGGGTTTTATTTAAAAAGAGGAAAACAATTATCAATACCGCCAGTCCAAAACCAACAATAAACATCCGGTAATAGGGAAGGATTATATCCCCAAGGAAAAAACTTCCTATCAGGTAATCAGGTCTGGGAAACCTTAAAATCGTCGGACCCCAGATAACTTTAACCAGTTCGTTCATTACCAGCATCATTCCAAGGGTTAAAAGTAACAATTGGACCCTGTTGCCAAAAAAAGGCCTGATGGCTATCCTTTCTACGAGGGCCCCAAAAACAAATCCGAAAAGCAAACCTCCCAAAATTGCCAGGACAAAGCTGTCCGTTGCCAGGAAAATGCTTCGCCCCACGTAAGCTCCAAACATGAAAAAAGAACCATGAGTAAAGTTAACCACCCGCATCAGCCCAAAAATAAGGGAAAGGCCTGAAGCTATAAGGAAAATCAGCATCCCGTGGGCAAGACCATTCAGTAGAAGATTAAAAAACAAAGTATCAAACAATTGCCAACACCTGCCTTCCCTAAACTGCTACGCCCAGGTAACGCTGTTTAAGTTCCGGTTCATTATCCAGGTCTTCCATACGACCCTGATGTACACAGCTCCCCTGGTCAATAATATAATAATTATCTCCGATTTCCCTTGCCATATTATAGTTTTGCTCCACAAGAAGTATCGGGAGTTCTTTTTTCAACTCAGAAATTGCCTCGGCAACTCTATCCACGATAATCGGAGCAAGGCCACTTGATGGTTCATCGATCAGGAGTAAGCGGTTCTTGCTTACAAGGATCCTGGCCAGAGCAAGCATTTGCTGCTGCCCACCTGAAAGAGTTCCAGCCTGCTGGCGAGTTGCTCTTTTTAAATCCGGGAATAATTGATAAACCCTTTCCAGTCTTCTTTCCATTTCCTTTACACCATCCCGGGCAGCAACCTTGAGGTTTTCGTAAACAGTTAAGCCGGCAAAAATCCCCCGGTCCTCGGGAACATAACCAATTCCCAGTGAACCAATCCGGTAGGTTGGCCATCCGTTAATCAATTGCCCATCAAAGGTTATTGACCCGTCGGAAGGTGGATGGAAACCAAGAATGGTCCTCAGGGTGGTTGTTTTTCCAGCTCCATTTCGCCCCAGGAGAACAGTAACACCTTCCTTGGGAACTTTAATTGATATACCTTCCAGAATATGAAAACTTTGAATATGTGTGTTTACATCTTCTAGCTCAAGAAGGGCGCTCATTCACTCCCACCTCCTCCCAGGTAAGCCTTTTGAACTTCTTCATTATCCATAATTTCCTGAGGAGTGCCTTCTGCCAGAATTTTCCCCCGGTTCAGGACTGTAATTCTGTCGGAAATTTCAGTTACAACATCCATGCGGTGCTCTACCAGAATGATGGTTTGAGAACCCTCAGCTTTAATATCCTTTATCAGGTTAGTTAACTCGGGAAGTTCTTCCGTGGAAATTCCCGCCGTTGGTTCATCTAACAAAAGCAATTTTGGGTCCCGGGCCAGGGCAATTGCAACTTCCAGTTTCCTTTTATCCCCGTGAGGTAAGCTCAAGGTGGGCTGAAACTCCCTGCCCTTGAGACGAACCCTTTCCAGGATTGAAAGGGCCTTTTCTTCATATTGGGGGAATTTTTTGTAATGCTTCCAGAATTTTAAGTTGTCCTCCCCGGCAGATTGACAGGCCAGTCGGACATTTTCCAAAACCGTTAACAGGGGAAAAATGTTTGTAATCTGGTAAGACCTACCCAGGCCCATCTGGGCAAGGCGGTGGGGGGGATACCCGGTTACAGGCCTGCCCCGGAAAAAAACCTTTCCTGCTGTGGGTCTAAAAGTTCCGCTTATCAGGTTAAAAAAAGTTGTTTTTCCCGCGCCGTTGGGGCCGATGATTGAAATCAGCCCTCCCTCGGTAATTCGAAAATCAACTCCGTCCACAGCTTTTAGGCCGCCAAAATGTTTTTTTAAATTTTGAGTTTCAAGTAGGAATTCTGTTGCAGCCACAGGCTTCCTCCTTTCTTAAAGGAAGGGCCGGTTTATAAAAACCGGCCCTTTTTTACTTACTGTTCAACAGTAATTGGTGGGGCAGTGTCCTCCAGGGACATTTCCTGCAGGAGAACCGGAACAGGATAATCGTAACCTTCAACTTCTTGCATTTCTACAACATACATGTGCTGAAGGGCCTGATGGTCTTCCGGCCGGAAAATCATTTTCCCTTTGGGAGTATCAAATTCCATTCCCCTCATTGTTTCAATCAGGGTATCGGTATCAATTGTGCCGGCGGTTTCAATTGCCTGGACCAGAGCAACGGCTGCAGCAAAAGCATCCGGAACAAAGAGATCGGGAGGGGTTCCAAAACGTTCCTGGTACTTCTCCACCAACCAATCGTTAACTTCGTTATCAGGTAAGGTGTGGAAATATTTCATCATTCCCTGGGCTCCAATTATGCTGTCTCCCATTGCCTGCAGGGCAGGAATATCTCCAAAACCACTGGTAATAGCCATATAGTCATAAAGGTTGTATTCATCAATCTGATCAAAAAGCTGAATTCCTCCTGCCCCTGCCCAGGCCACTACTGCTGCATCCGGGCGGTCCTGCATCAGACGGAGAAGGTAGGGAGTAAAGTCAGAAGTATCGGGAGGAACCAGAATTACATTTTTAATTGTTCCGCCTTCACCTTCAATTGCTGCCCGCCAGGCCTTTTCTGTATCGCGACCCCATGCGCTATCAGGGACAAAAATAACGAATTCTTCACCCAGTTCCCGGGCAGCGTAAACTCCGCCGGTAAGGGCATCCTGGGTAGTAGTGGATCCTGTCCTGAAGGTATATTTATTCCAGTTTGACCCGGTAATGCTATCGGCAGCAGCGGGAGCAACCATGAAAATCCTTTCATATTCAAGGGAGACATCCTGGATTGCAAGGGCAACAGCGCTACTTGCAGATCCCTGCAGGAAGTGAACTCCGTGGCGTTCAATGAGCTCCCTGGCTTTGGTAACCCCGGTTCCTGGATCCATACCGCTATCCTCGATCAGTATTTCAATTGGCCGACCGAGAACTTCATTTGTTCCATCAGTAGCATATTCAATTCCCAGCTCAAAACCACGTGTTTGCATTACCCCATAATACTCAAGGGGACCCGACATTGAAGTAACAATACCAATTTTGATGGGTTCTTCAGCCATTACGGGCAGGCTTAAACCCACAAGCAAAAACACCAGTAAAGATAGAATCAAGATTCTTTTCATCACATATCCTCCTCAATCTTTTTTTTGCCCTTCATTTGGGCTATTGCCTCAAGGGCTTTTTCCCGGTTGGGAAAGGTGTTTCCCTCAATTCCATTTTCCAAAGAGGTAGTTTTAAAAGTAACCCTGGCCAGGGCGCTTCGGCTGTAGCGAACCTGACCTTTAAAATATTTCCTGTACATTTCCCTAATAACATGGCTATAATGGCTTTTCAGTTCATCTTCAACCTGGAAGCCTTCATAGTTCACAAGGACATAAACCTTTTGATTCAAAGGGGCAACTATCTCGTCAAGAGAGTCTTTAATTTCATTTATCTGATGGGAACTTTCAATGGCAAGGTGAGACAAATCCATTTCTAATATATTGGTTTTTGGATTATAATGCATTCTTTCCCGCATGCCCCCTACCTCCTTATAGGACCAAACCTCCATCAACCTGCAACACAGCTCCGTTTACAAAAGCTCCCTCATCAGAAGCCAGGAAAAGATAAGCATTGGCAATATCCTCGGGCTGCCCCAATCTTCCCAGGGGAGTTTTTTCCCTCATCATATCAAGTATTTTGCCAGGAACCTTTTCCGTCATGGGTGTGGCAATAAATCCTGGAGCAACAGCATTTACCCTGATCCCTTTTTTTCCGAGTTCTTTTGACCAGGTTTTCGTTAAACCAATAACTCCCGATTTGGTTGCTGAATAATTAGACTGTCCCACATTTCCATGCACACCAACAACAGAAGAGGAATTAATTATTACCCCCTCCTGTCTTTCCATCATTTTTCTGGCAACGGCCTGGCTACAGTTAAAAACTCCGGTCAGGTTTACTTCAATTACTTTCTGCCAGTCTTCTGAAGCCATTTTTGTTAAAAACCCATCCCTGGTTATTCCAGCATTGTTAATTAAGATGTCAATATTACCAAGTTCTTTTTCCGTTTCCTCCAGGGCCTTTTCAACCTCCTGGATTTTACTAACATCCACCCGGGCAAAAAACGATTTGCCACCGTTTTTTTCAATGTGCTGGGCAACTTCAATTCCCGACTCATCAAAATCCCAGATCCCAACGCTGGCTCCTTCCCGGGCAAAAACAAGGGCCGTTTCTCGCCCTATCCCACTGGCTCCTCCGGTTATTACAGCCACTTTCCCCTCCAGTCGCATTAACCGCCCTCCTTTTTTGAACAAATTAATTCGTCATTGTAAAAAAATTATAATTCCCCTCTGTTACAATTCGGTTACAAACCCTTGACATAAATAATTACTGTTTTTCTATAAGGTGTGGCCAGTACCGCCTGGGAATAAGGCTTTTCTGTCTTTTCCTGTTTTTCCTTCCCGGAACAGGTAAGGCTTTAAAGTGTTCCTGCCAGAGAAGCTGAACGATTTTTTCTTCAAAAGAAGTTTGAAAATTCATCCCCGTAAGCTCTTTGATTTCCCAATCCCTTCCTGCACCAAAAATGGCAACCTGTCTACTCATGTCATGGATTATCCACTCCTGTTTTCCCTGGCGGGAAGAAAAATGGGGAGCAAGAAGGCCAATTACATTGTACTGGGGACTAATTGAAGAATAGTAATACCCCTCCTTAACTTTTTTGAAGCGAACCAGTCCCAGCATCCTTACCTTCTCCCTGCAAACACTCTTTTCCAGGTCTTTTACCGGGTGATCTAAAACCTTTTCATTTGTTTTTAATTTTCTGAGAAAATCAAAAATAAGGTTGGGGAAATCTTCCTTCTCTGAAAGAAAGGCATAAAAAACCGGTCGATAAGCGGGTTCGGAGAATTCTAAAGCCAGTTTTTTCTTAAAGTCCATAGCCTCTTCGTGGTTTTTTCCAACCCACTCAGGAAATCCAAAAAGGGAGGGTTTGTAATTATTTTTTCCCCAAATTTTGACCTCCCCCTTTTCCTTCAGGGCCCGATTGAGAACTGTTAAAAGCCCCGGAAAAGAATCATCAAAAATAAATTCTTTCATCCTTTCTCGCCTCCTTCCAGGGGAAACAATCTCTCCATCTTTGGTCTTGCAGCGGGCATTGTTAAAAAAGGCCTTATAGATTCAGGGCTCCCGGGAAGTCCCGGGATTTTTTTCCCCCGACATGTTATAAAAAAGCGGGCCCTTTTCATTACTACCCCAAGTTTTTGCAAACTAAAAAAATCCAGGGAAACCTCCCTGCGGGCCTTTATTATTCTCCTTGCAGAAATTGGCCCTATACCGGGCACCTTTAATAGGTCCCGGTAAGGAGCACGGTTTATTTCCACAGGGAAAAAACCGTAATTTCTTATTGCCCAACCCGATTTTGGATCCAGTTCTTTCTCCAGGTTTTCCTGCCCCGGGGCAAAAATGTCTTTTGGTGAAAAATGATAAAACCGGAAAAGCCAGTCCGCCTGGTAAAGGCGGTGTTCTCTAAGTAATGGAGGAGCCTGGTTATTGGAAATAAACCTGGGATCACCAGTGGGAATATAAGCGGAGTAAAAGATTCTGCTCAGGGAAAATTTTTCATAAAGCTTTGTGGCCAGGTTAATTATGTCCCTATCATTTTCGGGAGATGCCCCAATTATCAACTGGGTACTCTG
>SL_5KL_010_SEDDRAFT_10001021_pt1 | contig 17586 bp, 16 predicted proteins | sample SodLakKL_010_SED_FD_9118 | JGI IMG/M metagenome (IMG submission 9118)
CCGAGCCGGAACCTCCTACCCTACCGGTACGATCCGAAAATCCATTGTGATCTGCTCGATCAGCTTACATTCTACGGAGCATTCAGACGCTACAGTTTGGATTTTTATTGCAAAGCGTTCAATATTAAAAGCCCGAAAAGCGATGGTATAACCGGACTCGATATGAAGCAGCTTTATGAAGAAAAACGTTTTAAGGATATCGCTCAATATTGTATCGGTGATGTGATTGCAACGGCGGAGCTTTATAAAATCTGGAACGATTATGTGAATGTTTGACCGTCCTAGCTGTCATTTCGAATCCGTTTCTTGAGCTCAAGTGAGCAATCCGGACAATTCCATTGGGTTAAGACTACGTCTTCGGTTCCTCCTGCCTGGTAGTATTTTTCAGGTTTTATCCCACTCGTCTGTTTGAAGTCATAACCCTATGTCACAGGTTTATCATTTCTTGCAATTTTCACCAAGCCGTGTTCTGTACGCAATTTCCGCGAAACTAACAATGCCAACTTAGATCAAATTTAAAAAACAGTGAATTGTCTGATAGATGACTGAAAAATTTTGCGCTATATTCATATATTAGGCAAGAGTATTTCAATAAAACTTGTTTTTTTTACTTAAATATCCTATAATTGTTACGTCTTAAGGAGGTGATATACTCAGTTGTCGGGAGAAATTTTTTCCGCTGTGTTAGTTTACAGATAAATTAACAACATTATACTGGGAGGTTCACCATGGCAATTCAAAAGATTTACACACTTCTACTGATCAATGCCCTGCTGATTTCAACTTTTTTATTTGCCACTCCATCAGCACTTGCCCAGGAAGGCCATATAGAGGGCACGGTAACCGACGAAGACGGCAATCCGATCGCCTTCGCAAATGTCTTCATTGAAGACACCTTCATCGGTGCCGCTGCAAAATCCGATGGAACATACAGAGTACGAAACATTCCCGTCGGAACTCATACGATTCGTGCAAGTGCAGTAGGATATCGTTCTTCATCACGAACTGTAACGGTAGAAGCCGATGAAACGGTACCACTTGATTTCGCTCTCTCCTCCGATGTCCTTCGGATGGATGAGGTTATCATTTCCGGTACACCCGGCGGTGCGGGTGTCAGGAAACGGGATGCAAGCTTTGCAATAACCACAATGGAGGCATCTGATATCGAGCTCTTTTCACCTCAGAGTACCGCAAATCTGCTCGAGCTCGTACCCGGTGTTTGGCCCGAAAGTTCCGGAGGTGTTGCAGGTGCAAATATTTTTGTGCGCGGCCTGCCGGCCCCCGGCGATGCACCGTTTGTAACAATGTCGATTAACGGTGCACCGATATACGGTGCGCAAACACTTTCCTTCTTTGAACAAAGTTCAATCTTTCGCGTTGATGAAACAGTGAAGTCAGGTGAAGCCCTTCGCGGAGGTCCGAGTTCGGTATTTTCAAACGCCGAATCCGGATTAACTATGAACTTTAATCTGAAAAGAGGTGATGAGGTTACACGAGGGCGATTAAAGTACACAACCTCCGATTACAATACACAACGGGTTGATGGAATCCTCAGCGGTGAGTTGGTTGATCGCTTGTATTATATGGTCGGTGGCTATGTACGCACCTCTCCCGGAATCCGCGACACGGAATTTAATGCCGAAAACGGCGGACAACTAACGGTACAGCTTACCCGCGTTTTCGATGACGGTGTTTTGAATGCGTTTGCACGGTTTACCGACGACCACGGACAATGGGTTTTACCGATGGCTCTGAATACAGGCAACGATCCCGGCACCTTTGCTCAACTCGGAAACGCAACACGATTCCGCGAACTTCAAATTAATGAGGGCGGTGATACACAAATATTTGATTTCTCCCGAGGCCGCGGCTGGAAGGGACTCGTTGGTGGTCTGAATGCAAATTTTGATATAGGTGCCGGCTGGACGATAAGGAATAACTTATCCGTCACCTCCGGTGAAGCCAATACGTTCGGTTTCGTACCCGAAGGTAATCCTGTGCAAGTATCGACATTTTTAGATGCACACGATATGGAAAGTTTAGAAACACGGGGTGGCGTCCAGCTGAGCGGTTCGGATTGGATTCAGAACTACGGTCACTGGGTTGTCTTAAAAGATCTTGAATCTATTACCAATGACCTGAGTTTGTCTACACTCTGGCAAGGTCATGATATCACCGTCGGGGTATATCAATCACGATGGTCTGCCACTGATTTCTGGACCATAGGTAACCAGATACCTGTTCACAATGTTGCGAATGGGGATCGATTGCAGATGGATATAACAAGCGAGGATGTTGCAGAAGCGGGAGGCGGAGGCCCGTGGGCATTCGGAATTCAATCTGCAGGCGATGCAAGAGTATTTGCAATTTATGCAGCGGATTCGTGGCAGCTCACACCTGCACTACGTCTTGATTTAGGTGCCCGCTATGAATGGTTTTCTACACAGTATACAGTGGATATGGGACCCGGTTTTCCTACCGGCACGACCGATATAGCGCAATCACTGGACGGAAGAGATTGGTCAGCCACCGCCGCGATCAACTTCGATCTGACCGAGGAATTCGGCATCTTTGGCCGCGCCTCACGAAGCTTTCTCTTTCCGCATTTCGATATGATACGTGAAGGTACCTACAGCGTCGATCCCGACGATGCGAGCAGAGTAGAAGCAGATGAATTCACTCAATTCGAGATCGGCTTAAAATATGATGCCGGTTCATACAGTCTTTTTGCTACCGGTTTTCTAAATAACGTCGACGTCTTTGACGGCGATGTCGGTGCGGTCAGGGATGCTGCAATTCTCAACACCGAAACTATAGGTGTTGAACTTGATGGTGCACTCCTGTATCGCGACTTTACGCTGCGTGCTGCCGTAACGTTACAGAGCGGAGAAATTAAAGAAGCACCGCTGGCTCCGGATGTCGAAGGGAATTCAATCTGGCGACAACCTGATTGGCAGCTCCGTGTTGCACCGAGCTATAATATCAGCCTTGGTGATTTTAATGCAACAGTATACGGGGCCTTGCGAAGTGTCGGTAAACGATGGGATTCGAGAGACAATGTATTCCAACTGGATAGTTATACAAAAATCGATGCCGGCGCTGTTATCTCGGCACCGGGTGGTCTTGCATTTCATTTACACATTGATAACCTGAATGATTCCGACGGTCTGACAGAAGGCGATCCGCGTGATCCGCTGGCTGCAAACGGACGACCTATATTCGGGAGATCGCTGGAGTTTTCTATATCGTATGACTTTTAATTAGTTGAAAATATTTATAGATTTAATGTAAGGTTGTCAAATGCGGAGGCGCAGAGAATATAAAGTTTTTTCTCTGCGTACTCCGCTAACTTTGCATTCAGAAAATCTAACATAAATCATTATGAAATTTTCAGGTTTGATAGCTCTTATTGTTGTCTACAGTTTACTCCTTATAGGATGCGCCGAAGACAACGATATCACTACGATTACTTTTAACGTCGGCCGCGATCCGACTGCGGCTCATCATTCGATCATCCGGAATTTCGAGGAAAAACATCCGGACATTCNCGTACAGGTTGTCGAGTCACCGCAGGATGCATCTTTACAACATGACCTCTACGTTACTCGATTTGCAGGTAAAGATGCTTCTATTGATGTTATAGCAATTGATGTAATCTGGACTGCTGAGTTCGCGCGGGCAGGTTGGCTGCTACCGCTCAATGATCTGGTTGAAGAACTACCGATGGATGATTTTCTCCCGGGTCCTATCGAAGCATGTACCTATCAAGATTCATTATACGCATTGCCGTGGTTCACCGATGCGGGATTACTATATTATAGAACAGATTTATTAGAGGAATACGGATTTGATGAACCTAAGACCTGGGACGAGCTTACCGAAATAGTCTCTACTATCAGGCAGGATTACCCGCACCTCAGCGGTTTTTTGATCCAAGCCGAACAATACGAAGGCCTCATTACCAATGTCATGGAATTTCTGTGGAGTCACGGTGCAGATGTATGGGATGAAACAGGCAGGTGGCGTATCGCAACACCCGAGGCCGAAGAAGCGCTTCAGCTGTTAATTAATTTTATTCAGGTTGAAGGCATTATACCGCGTGGTGTGCTTACCTATCAAGAGGAAGAAAGCCGGCACGTATTTCAGGATGGGCGCGCTATCTTTCTTCGCAATTGGCCGTATGTCTGGGAACTGGCCAATAACCCTGCCACCGGCTCAAATGTTGCCGGAAAAATCGGGATAGCACCGGTACCCGGAAAGGAGCCGGATAAACAGGCAGCAACACTGGGAGGGTGGAATCTCGGTATATCATCATTTTCTGAACACCCGGAAGAAAGCTGGAAATTGATACGCTTCTTTATGGAATATGAACAGATGAAACAATTCTCAATAGAAGGCGGGCGCCTTCCGACACGTATATCATTATATGAGGATCCAGATATACTCGAACGCAGTCCATATTTCAAAGATTTATACGAAGTATTTATCAATGCACGGCCACGGCCGGTCACTCCCCATTACAGTCAGATATCGGATATCATGCAGGTGAATATTCACCGTGCACTCCTTGGCAGGCTATCCGTTCGGGAAGCACTTGAACGGATCGATGCTGAGGTCCTTGCATTATTCGGGCGGTACGGTCAATGAATATTAATTAATTTGCCATAGCAGAATGAAATCAAGAACATATCTTCCTTATTATTTCATCGCACCGGCAGCGATCGTAATTTTCGGGATCGCACTCTATCCCATACTTCATACGTTTTTCATAAGCCTGCATCAGATAAATCTTAAGTTTCCCGATCTTGGAATGAGCTTTATCTGGTTTGAAAATTACATCCGGCTCTTTCAGGACGGACGTGCGATGGGTGCTTTGTTTAACACGATATTCTTTACCGTCTCAACCGTTGCACTTGAACTTGTATTTGGTATGATCATTGCAATTTTAATGGATCGCGCGCTGCGCTTTCGGGGTATTCTCAGAGCAACCGTGTTGATACCGTGGGCTATGCCGACAGTCGTCGCGGCAATGCTCTGGCGCTGGATGTATAACGATCAGTCCGGTATCATCAATGCAATTCTGTACGGAACGGGGATCATCCCCGAGTATATACAATTTCTTGCAGAACCGGCACTTGCCTGGACAGCAGTGATTGTTACCGAAGTGTGGAAGACAACGCCTTTCATGGCACTTCTTCTGCTTGCCGGTTTACAGGTAATTCCGCGTGAGGTGTATGAAGCAAGTGAAATCGACGGTGCATCGAAAGTACGAACGTTCTTTACTATAACATTGCCTCTGCTCAGGCCGGTGCTCCTTGTTGCGTTGTTATTCAGAACACTCGATGCATTCAGAGTATTTGATGTAATTTTTGTTATGACCGGAGGAGGACCCGGCAATGCCACCGAATCGTTATCATTATACACATATAAAACGATGTTCGGCGCGCTTGATTTCGGATACGGTTCAGCCCTGTCGGTATTAACATTTGTTTGTGTCATTATTATAAGTGTGCTCTATATAAAATTTATCGGAACAAGAGGGCAGCAATGAGATCAACACGCAAAGGAAAAATCGGCTTTGGAATTATCGTTATCGTTACGGTGGTATTAATGGTATTTCCTTTTGTGTGGCAGGTAATAACATCGGTAAAAAGTCCCGGCGAAATCTTCCAGGCACCTCCTTCTATACTTCCGGAGCAGATCTATACACAAAATTACAAGGATGTGTTTACCGCCGGAGTACCGTTTCACTGGTACCTCAGAAATAGTCTTATCATTGCAGGATTAACGACAATTGTCTGTTTGATTATCGGATCATTTGCAGCATACGTGCTGGCGCGGTTTAAGTTTAAAGGTCAGGCTCTTTTTCTCGGTATATTGCTGGCTGTTGCAATGTTTCCTCAGGTTGCTATCATCAGTCCGTTATTTTTATTCTTCCGGGATATCGGCTTATTAAATACCTATCCCGGATTAATACTCCCGTATACAACCTTTGCCCTGCCGTTAACCATATGGATATTAACAAGCTTTTTCAGAGAACTCCCGACCGATCTGGAAGATGCTGCATTGATTGACGGCTGCTCACCCTTTCAATCATTCTACCGCATCATCGTACCGCTCGCGGCACCGGGGATGGTAACGACCGCAATATTGGTCTTTATATTTGCATGGAATGAATTTCTTTTTGCATTGATTTTCAACACCGCAAATCATATGCGTACGGTAACAGTCGGTATCACTATGTTTCCAGGATTGCATGAGGTACCGTGGGGAACAATCTTTGCCGCATCGACAATTATAACACTTCCGCTTGTACTTATGGTATTGATACTACAGAAGAGAATTGTACAGGGATTAACGGCAGGCTCGGTAAAAGGATAGCGCTGCTACATTTTCCGGATATCATGTACCGCGAAACATTTTCGATTCGAACATATCGTTTCCCGTAAGTATAAAGCGATAAAAAACAAAAATCAATATCACAACTCAATCACATCGCTTCCATCGCGTTCGAGCGCGATCATAAGCAGTAAATAATCTTTCAAATGACGGGTGAGGAGGAAATTATTCCTGACATGTTCATATGCGTTCCGCGCTAATTCATCTGCCATGGTGGGATTATTTAAAATATCTATAATTCGTCGAGCGGTACCCTCTACTGTGTGCACAAGATACCCGGTAACACCGTCGATGATCTGTTTGCGGATCCCTCCGGTAGCGCCTCCTATCACCGGTTTGCGTTTCCACATCGCCTCAGTGACCGTCAACCCGAATCCCTCTTTTATCGATTTTTGTAAAACAACTGTTGATGCACGCTGTAAGGCGTTGATCTCTTTATCGCTGTACGCTGGCAGCAGAAGAATCTTAACATCCGGATCTTCCGCTCCCATCTCCTGGGCTTCCTGCAAAACAGCGGCTCCCTCAGGATCATCGGATGCCCCGCCGCCCGCAAGAACAAGCTGCACGTCATACCGTTTCTTTACTATTTTATACGCTTGAATGACACCGACAGGATCCTTTAATCTGTCGTACCGTGATATCTGGGTTATGATCGGACGATCAGGATCTAATTCATATTTTTCGATGATTTCATCGATAAAACTTTGCTCGAGGTCTCGATTTTTATCGGCAAGTGGGTCGATAGATGGTGCAATAAGAAATTGCGGAATCGGTAGTTGTTGTGAAAAATCGGGCATAGAAAAAACGGATGCATGATACTGATCTACATACTGTTGTAAAAAATCCCACAATTTTTTATTCGGCTGCGACACATCGATATGGCACCGCCATGCCCATTTTCTACCGATCTCATCCTTTTTTGCGATCAATCCTGCCGGCTGAGGGTCGTGTATCATTATGACATCACCGTATAAATTCATCGATTTAAGATTATCGCGGGTGGTCTCGCGATAGATTTCAAACATATCATCGGTAATATCATTTCCACTTCCGTGTAATGCATTATGAAATGCTTTCGTTACATTAAAAAATTCCTCACTGCCCTTTATAACGTCCCACGTGGCCTTAACACCCAGTTCATTGGTCAACGGTACAAGACGGTGTAAAATCTCGGCAACACCGCCCCCGACCGGTGTTGAATTGATATGTTGAATTGCTCTATCGTTTATATGATCGGCAATACGGTACAACTCATCGATAAACTGAGTGCCGACAATGGGGCGATATGCTTCAATGGAAATGGACATTGAAAAACTTCCTCTTAATTACATTTTATATTATTTATATAAAGAAATGATACGTTCACGTAGTTCTTCAAGATTAAAAGCGTAGGGATCAAGCCTGTTTATTTTCTCCGCTATATCCCGCGCCCCCATATCGGTCAGCCATACCGCAAAGTCGCTGGTCGTCCGTTGGAGCCGCAGACGAGATTCGAATACATGAAAGTAAAGCGATAAAGGTGAGATATGACGCAGACACTCAAAAAATTCATCAATCGTTCGCGCTTCGATCCCCGTCGGAAAGACAAAATTCTTGGCTTTACAAAAATGAAATTCTTCGCCCGGGGGGGCTTTTCGCGCACGCTCACCTTTTCTTTCATTCAGATCTTGCGTAATTGTTTTTATAATAGCATTACGCAAATCGGTGATCGTGGTGTAGTCGAGCATATCGATGCCGGCAATCTTCTCGGCCAATTTATGTTCCTGAAGTGCCCCCGAAATCCAGGAGGCAAAATCGTTATAGAACCGCTGGCGGACAAAATGATGTTCGATATAGGAAGCGTGGGTATGGTAAAAGATGGATGCACCTCCCACTTTTTTCAAATGCGCCAGCATATCACGTACCGTTACGGCACGCAGACCCGTTGCCTCCACAAGTCTTCGTTCGGTAAAAAAGCGAAAAACATTATTCATAAAGCACTCGTTTTATCCAACAACCATTGTAAAAAGTAACGGACTTCGGTAGGATTATTTACATAATATATAGCTTCAGTTTTAACTTTTGAATCACGGGCAACCTTTACAGTAACTGCCGATTCGTCAAAGACTTTAAATGCATCCTCGTCGGTTACATCATCGCCGATATAGATATTCGTTGCCCGTTTCTTTGCCATATTCTTTTGCATCCACTTAACTGCTTTTCCTTTATTCCAATTAAGGTTCGGACGAATTTCTACTACCTTTTTACCCCGAGTCAGTTTAACAATACCCCGGTCAATGTACCGGGCGGTAATCTCCCCGACAAGGCGATTTAATTCCGGGACGTGAGATGCCGGGACAGACCGATAATGGACACTTGCAGTTAAAGACTTATTCTCAACCCAGGCACCGGGTACGGTAAGAAGAACTTTATTTAAGTCTTCCGAAATTTTATTTATGGTTCTAACAACCTGCGCTGCATTGGGAACAATTTCGGTCCGTTTTACACCGCTAATTTCAAGCCCGTGGTTGCCTGCATACGTGATTCCGTTTAAATTAATAACGCTTTTGATATTATCGAGCGATCGGCCGGTTATAATTGAAACAAAGACTCTATCGAATTCTCGTATCTTTTGCAGAATGCTGGTGATTTCTTGAGGCACCTTAACTTTATCGGGAGAAGAAGCAATCGGTGTGAGTGTGCCGTCAAAATCCAAAAAAAGATTGACATTTTTCCGTTTCGATAGCAGTTCCTCTACCCGTTTAAGGTCATCAAGAACATTTTTAAGTTTACGATTTCCCGGTGGCATATAAGTCTCCTTATGGAATTGTATTATAGTATTTCTTTTTCTACGGCTTTGAGGTTGTCGTTGATCCAGTCATATATATTATGTGTCTGAACATACGCCCGCATTTTCTGCATCCGACGCCTCTTCTCTGCCTCCGGCATTTCGATTCCCCTTCTTATCATATCCGCAAAATGTTCGATATCAAATGGGTTAATAATAAGCGCTCTGTCAAGCTCAGCAACTGCACCGACAAACTCGCTTAATATTAATACACCCTTTTCATCGACCTGCGATGCAATGTACTCTTTGGCTACTAAATTCATACCATCGACAATCGAACTTACAATTGCCATATCAGCAATGCGGTAATAATTGACCAGCTCATGGTGCGGTACATTGGTTGAATAATAAATGATCGGAGTCCAATCATCGGTACCAAATTCATTGTTGATTTCGTCAATTATTTTTTCGATGAGATCTTTTAACTCACTATACTCCTGAATTTTTGTGCGGGATGGAACTGCAATTTGGATAAATGTGAATCGTTCACGGTATGCCGGATATTTTTTCAGGAATAATTTTATCGCCTGAACACGTTCATAGATACCTTTACTGTAATCAAGTCGATCAACACCAATACCGACGTATTTTCCTTCCAATTTTAATTTCTTNTTTATATCCGATAATTTAGATTGAATTTTATCATGCCGGGTCATATCTTCGAATTTATCATAGTCTATACTTATCGGTAACGGGATTAAACGGGTTTCATGTCCTTCATATGATATACGGTTATTTCTTCGGTCTACGATTGCATCCAGTTCCTGCTCAACGGTCTCTAAAAAATTCTGACAATAACGATTAATATGAAACGCAATCAGATCGCATCCGAGCATTCCTTTCAAAATTTCGTGCCGCTGTGGAATGACCCGGAATATCTCCCACGGCGGCCAGGGTATGTGCCAGAAGAGTGAGATAGTGAGATCACGCATTCGCTGCCGCAGCATGTATGGTAAGACGGTAAAATGATAATCCTGGATCCAAATTACGTCTTTATCATTTTTTATCTCAGGAATAATTGAATCGGCAAACTTTCGGTTCACTTCAAAATACCGCTGCCAATGCCGCATCCTGAACCGGGCTTTCTCAATGAGCATATGACTTAACGGCCAGAGCGCCTGATTAGCATATCCGTAATAGAAACCATCGACTTCTTTTTGATCAAGCCAGACCCGTTTCAATGTATAGGCAGGATCATCAGGNGGTACTTTAACCTTTCCATTTTCATCACATACCTCTTTATCGGCACTGCCGCTTCCCCAGGCAATCCACGTTCCCTGAATCGCACGCATTACCGGATCGAGGGCCGAGGTTAATCCACCGGCGGGGGTATCAACCTTAATGCCATGTTTTGTTCTTCTATGGATATATGGTTCTCGGTTTGATACAAGGATAAGGGATCTATCGGCAAATCGTTCACGGTATAATTGACTGATAGTTTCTGCATTCACGTGGGAAAACCTCTATTTATTTGAGAGAACACCTCGCAATTATTGTTCCAATCTTGTCTTCAACTCGTCTAAAATAGTGTTCAGATCAACTTCTTCTTCTTTTGCTATATCTTCGAGCGTCTTGACTCTGGCAGAAATACTGGTGAAATTGGTATCTTTGAAGTGTTTTTGTAATACCGATTCTGCCTCGGGGTGCAGGTGTAGCAATACGCTCAGCGGAGTGTCTGGTTTAATTTCAATTTTCATGTGCATCCTCCAATATTTCGCTTTGTCATATATTTCATAACATTCCCTCTTCTACAAGAAAATGAAAAAAATGAAAAAAGCAAATAAAAATGCTATATTATATTAATTTATACAAAATTTTTAATAAAAAATTAAGAAATTTTAGTGAAACACTACATTCTTGACGGGCATAATATCATGCACAAAGAGCCGGAGTGGAGATCCATTTTATCATCAAATCCGGTTCAGGCACTCAACAAACTCATACTTGTGTGTCAACGCATAACTGCTGGTAAGAATAAAAAATGCACAATATACTTTGACGGATCACCACCCGGTGATATCATCAAGGGGGGTAAAAACATTCAGGTTACATTTTCATACGACCGCGATGCAGACGCGCTGATAAAATCGCTCATTGCACGGTCGAAAAATCCCCGAAATTTAGTTATTATATCAGACGATAGTGAAATTCAACGTACTGCACGTGCATATAGCTGTGGCATACAATCCGTACAGAAATTCTTAACGGAGATCACATCAAATCGGGACACGGACGAATCCGATAAACCACCGGTTAATGATATATCAATAGAAGAGTGGTTACGATTATTTAACAAGAAAAAATGAATTGTGAAACTTTTATAAGAGTAATATGGTTTTGTTACTAGTATATCTCCTTCAATCGATGAGTACATGAATACAAAGAACATTATTATTATCGGCTCGGGTCTCGGTGGACTATCCGCTGCATTGCGTTTATCATCCCTTGGCCATAAAGTGACCGTACTTGAAAAACATAGTACAGCAGGCGGAAGACTAAATCAAATAAAGGCCGACGAATTTACATTCGACCTTGGTCCCTCCTTTATGAGCATGACATATGAGCTCAAGGAATTATTTGAGAGCTGCGGCATTGACATGCCCGTTCGATTAGTCGAGCTCAATCCTATATATCAGGTCTATTTTGAAGATCGTGAAAAACCTTTCAGAATCTGGAAAGACCTCAACAAACTTGAACAAGAGTTTGCCGGTATCGAACCCGATCTTGCGAAAAAAGCAGAGCGGTATCTCAAACGTGCGGGCCAGATATTTCACGATACCGAATATCGTGTCGTAAAGAGAAATTTTAAAAATAAACTTGACTACATTTTAAAGTTAACACGCGTACCGCCAAAACATCTTCCTTTTCTTTTTAAAAATATGTGGAAGGAAGTCGAGAACAATTTTTCTTCGGAAGAAATTCGAATCATTTTCTCACTGGTTGCATTTTTTCTCGGATCAACACCTTTTCAGACACCAGCAATTTATACGATACTGAACTACACCGAGCTTAAACACGATGGCTACTGGAAAATTGAAGGTGGCATGTATCGGCTGGTTGAAGCATTGGTGAAACTTCTGGAAGAAAGAAACGTCAAAATTGTATATAATACAGAGGTGACCGGCGTAGAACATACAAACGGCACACTCAATGCCGTTGTCGATCAAAACGGTAAACAATGGAAAGCTGACCTGTTCATTGCAAATGCCGATGCGGCAAGTTTCCGCGGTACTATATTACATCGGCCAAACTATTCGGAGAAACATCTCGATGCCATGGATTGGACACTTGCACCATTTACAGTTTATCTAGGTGTCCGTGGGAAAATCGACGGTTTGATGCATCACAATTATTTTCTCGGCAGCAACTTCCGCGGTTATGCAGATACAATTTTTACATCGTCGATCAGTCCGCAAAAGCCATATTATTATGTTAACGTCCCGACCAAATCCTATAGTGAATGTGCACCCGAAGGATGTGAAAATGTTTTCATCTTATGCCCCGTGCCGGATCTGCGCTTCAAGAAAGATTGGTCGGATAAAGAGCAGCTCGCAGATACAATAATCAGCGACCTGTCAAAGCGAACAGGCTTCGATATTCAAAAAAACACTCTACAACGGATTACCCTGAGTCCAGTTGAATGGGCGGATATGTTGAATCTCTATAAAGGGTCGGGACTCGGGCTTGCTCACGGTATGAACCAAGTAGGTGCATTTCGTCCACGCAATAAAGACGAAAAGCTTTCAAATTTATACTACGTTGGGGCATCAACCGTTCCCGGCACTGGATTGCCGATGGTAATTATAAGCTCCAAACTGGTATTAGAAAGAATACTAAATGATAATGGATCAGTACTCAAAAATTAGTTATAAGATCAGTAAATCCATAACGACCGAATACAGTACGTCGTTCAGTTTGGGGATCATAGCCTTTTCTCCAAAATATAAAGATGCTATATATTCGATTTACGGATTTGTACGAATTGCCGATGAGATTGTGGATACATTCCATAATCATGATAAACAACGCCTTTTCGAAAAATTCAGGTGCGATACCTCTGATGCCATTGAACAGGGATTATCCACAAATCCGGTACTCCACGCATTTCAACGTACGGTCAAAATGTATAACATCGACCGTAAATATATCGATGCCTTCCTGCACAGCATGGAATTAGATATTCATAATTCGCATTACGAACGCCCTCTGTATAATAAATACGTATACGGATCGGCCGAGGTTGTGGGGTTAATGTGCCTGAAAATATTTTGCAACGGGAATGATGCATTATTCAACGAACTCATTCAGCCTGCGCGAGCTCTTGGTTCCGCATTTCAAAAAGTTAATTTTTTACGTGATATACGGAGCGACCTGCACGACCGTGGAAGAATATACCTGCCCGAGGTTTCGGATAAAGCATGGATAAATAACGAGGCAAAAGAAAAACTTGAGGAAGAAATCGAAGAGGAGTTTGCAAAAGCGCTTCCCGGCATCCTAAAGCTTCCGCCGGGTTCCAGGCTTGGCGTATATTCGGCATATCTTTATTATTACGTATTATTTAAAAAAATCCGCAGGAAAAAAGTGGCGGAGCTTCTGGAGCAACGCGTTCGAATATCCGACTTTACAAAACTTGCCCTTTTATGCAAATCAATAATCACTATCCGGTTTCAAAGATAATTATATGAAAAAAGCAGTGCTCTCTTGTTGTATACTCCTGATGTGTCAAATCATTATTATTGCCGATGATTCTCCATCATCCTCATCACGCGAAGAGCTTGATCCATACAGATTGACATTTATCCGTCACGGTTTTTACGAATCGGTCACAAGCCATGCAAAAACTGATAGAATGATTGCATTCATTGAATCAACATTTTCCGAGGACTACATCTCCAATGAACCCATATTGCTATCGTATTACGGTGCTCTGAATGCCTTAAAAGCTAAACACGTTTTTAATCCATTTTCGAAAATATCGCACCTGCGTTCTGCACTGAATAAACTTGAGGAAGCGACAATCGATGGTGCATGTAATCTTGAAGTCAGATTTTTACGGTTCTCGGTGCTGCATAACCTCCCCTCTTTCCTCCGGAAAAGCGAGGAACTGGAAAAAGAGATATATGCAGTTTTTGAACTTCTGGTTGTAGATGAGAAATACCGGGAACTCGACAGCGAAACGGCATTCAATGTTATTGAATTCGTTCTCGACTCCAAGCGGCTCGATGAGGAACAGCACAAACAATTAGAATCACTCGCAGAACGATTACAGAAATATGAGCACGTATCTACTGATTAATGTACTTATTATTGCTATTCCCCTCTTGTTTTCATTTGAACGTAAGGTACAGTTTTTCCGGAGACTTCCTTCTATCCTGACCTCTATCGTTGTGGTCGGTATCCCATACATCATCTGGGACGTAGCAGCTACAGCCCGGGGAGATTGGGCATTCAACAGCGAATATGTCCACAATCTGCGCATCGCTGGATTACCGATTGAAGAAATCCTTTTTTTTGTGACTGTCCCGTATGCATGCATATTCATATATGAAACGCTGCGGGCATACATCCCCGACCGGTCGCTGAATTTTTCGTACTGGATTCCTGCAATACTTGCCGTTGCATGTATTATTATTTCGATCGTATATTCACATCAGGAATACACCAAAACAGTATTGTTATTTACCGGGGCATTCTTCATACTCTCAACGCTGTTCCATTTATCACTAATACGTTCAAAATTATTCTGGCTTTTTATAGTGATATCTTTCATTCCGTTTTTGATAGTCAATTACACGTTGACCTCACTCCCCGTTGTAACGTATGGCGAGGAAGCTTTTTCCGGAATTCGAATAACTACCATTCCATTTGAAGACTTTATATATTCATTTTCACTGCTTGCATTTAGCGTATTGATATACAGATTGACTCTTGACCGATGGCAACCTCACCTAAAATAGCAATTATCGGAGCAGGTCTCGGCGGACTCACTGCATCCATCTATCTCGCCCGTACGGGTGCCCGGGTTACGGTATATGAAAAGAACGATCATCCGGGCGGCAAGGCAGGAAATATACACGGGAACGGTTTCAGGTTCGACACCGGACCTTCATTACTGACTCTGCCGTTCGTCCTGCAGGATATTTTTACCTTTGCAGGAAAAAATATTGAAGATTACCTTACTATAGAAAAGCTGAACATTCTGTGCAAATATTTTTATCCTGATGGATCTATACTCAATGCTTATGCCGAAAGCGGTGCGTTTGCCGGTGAGATCGAGCGGGTTTCAGGTGATACCGCATCACAGGTACAACGCTATCTCCGGTATTGCAAAACTATTTTTGACCGGACAGCGGATCTTTTTCTGTTTAACGACTTCCGGCAACTTAAAAATATCTTTCGCAGTTCATCGTTGAAAACACTTTTAAAATTATACCAGATCGATCCATTCCGTACCATGCATCGGGCAAATGCATCTTTCTTCACCGATCCGAAGATCATTCAGCTTTTCGACAGATACGCAACCTATAACGGTTCCGATCCCTACAAGGTACCGGCTACGCTGAATATCATTCAACACGTGGAATACAACCTCGGCGGCTTTATCGTGCGGGAAGGAATATATGAGATACCCAGAACACTGATGAACATCGCACGGGAATTGGGAGTTGAATTTCAATGTAACACTGATATAACAGAAATACTTTACAAAGATAAAACTATAACCGCTATACGTTCACACGATAAAACAGTGGAATATAACGCCGTCATCTCGAACGTGGATGCCGGTTACACGTACTCCTATCTGCTTGAAGATAAAAAAGGAAAAGATGCACGTCGTTATTTTCAACAGGAACCATCATCGTCTGCACTCGTATTTTATTGGGGAATTAAGGGTACTATAAAGCAGCTTGAAACCCATAATATATTTTTTTCAAAGAACTATACATCAGAATTCGATGCAATTTTTAATCGGCACCAATGTCCCGACGATCCGACTATATATGTATACATCTCTTCACGGTTCTGTGAAGACGATGCTCCGCCGGGACACGAAAATTGGTTTGTTATGATAAACACGCCATATAATTCAGGACAGGACTGGGAAAGCGAAACCCAACGACTGCGAAAAATTATTCTGGAAAAACTGTCATCGTCATTACGAACAAATATTGAATCAAAAATAGTATTTGAGCGGACACTAACACCCGTTTCAATTGAAAAACAAACCGGCAGTCTGTATGGAAGTTTGTACGGCATTTCATCGAATTCGCGGTTTGCTGCATTTCTCCGGCAGCCGAATAGATCGAGAGATTACCGGGGACTTTACTTCTGCGGCGGAAGTGCGCATCCGGGAGGCGGCATGCCGCTGGTAATGCTATCAGGAAAATTAACAGCAGAACTTGTCACAAAAGATTTGCAATTAACCTCATGATTAAAGCGGAACATAAACGCTGGGCGCGTATACTTTTTAATACGTATATACGGCGACTGCTGCGTAAAAACTTCTCACATTTTTATCTTGTGAACAAGCCGCCGGAGGTTGATGCAGACAAAGGACTTCTAATTACACCCAACCACTTCTCGTGGTGGGACGGGTTTTTTATCGATCATGTGATGCGAAAGTACAGTAACCGTAAAATTCACATTATGATGCTCGAAGAACAATTGAAACGCTACTGGTTTTTCCGGAAGCTGGGCGCATACTCGATCAAGTTGCATGATTCGGTGAGTATTGCAGAATCTATGCATTATACACTGGAAATTTTAAAAAACCCGGGAAATTATGTCGTATTCTATCCCCAGGGCGAAATACAACCATATGACAAAAGACCAATTATCATAAAACCGGGGTTACAGCGTTTGATGCAGAACTCCTCTACCGAAATAATTATATTACCGGCAGCGTTTAAAATACAATATGGGGAAAAACATAAACCAGATGTTATTGCCAGGTTTGCAACCCCGTTACAGGGTAAACAGATTGGAAAGAATTTTACTATATTCAGAGATGCATTTATTCATAATATCGATAAACTCGACGAAGCCGGCAGAAACAAAGAATATATAATTGATTTATTTAGTTAAATTTATTTATCCCTATTCGCCGAGTGGGGACCTGTAATAAGCGATGCGAATTTCTATACCGGACTATTAAACTACACGAACCGCACGGCGTGCGGTGTTACAATTATTTTTTCTTATGCTCATTATACTTTTCATCATTACAATTACTATTTCACTTATAACCGCCGCCGTGAGCGGTTATAATCTTTTCAGCCGTCCGGTATTGCGGTATCTTCCCCGGAACAACTCATCATGGAAACCGCTTGTATCCGTACTAATTCCTGCACGCAATGAAG
>SL_5KL_010_SEDDRAFT_10001022_pt1 | contig 17572 bp, 16 predicted proteins | sample SodLakKL_010_SED_FD_9118 | JGI IMG/M metagenome (IMG submission 9118)
CGGATGCGCCTTGATATACCAGTGCCCGATGTGGAGGTCTCCCGATGTATAAGGGAACATCGTGAGAGCGTAGAACTTGGGCCGACTGCTGTCCTCGCTTACCTCATATAGACGATCAGCAGCCCACCTCTCCTGCCATTTTCTTTCGATCTCCCTGGGCTTGTAGTTCCGGGACATGCTTGCTCAAGTTTACTCCAATCCGGTTCGGATTTAAAGGCCTGATACGCCGAACGGGGAACCGGCGCAGGAGCCGGAGGAACAGTCTCCTCGCGAGACCGGTGGGCGACCGGTGGGACGATATGAGCCATCCATAGGCTCCTCGTCCTGTCTGTGACTGCCGGCCCGCAGATGATCCATATTATACCTGTGGCACGACGTGCCTACAGGAACTCAGGCCCGCTTGCCTGTTGACTTCACGCAGACTCAGGGAGCACGATCCGAGACCCGGCTCCTCTGACTATGCGTTGACCACTCACACAGATGGGGATGCCTAGGCTTTGCCTATTCTGAACACCTTTGTGCTGCAGGCCGGGCATACCCCTTGTGTTGCTGGCCTGCCATTCTTGAGGGTAACCCTCGTCGGGTTTCTCATCTCCACCTTTTTTCTGCACTTCATACAGTAAGCTGTCGCCATCGTGCCCTCCTTTGGTGTCGATTCACCAACTATATTGTTACTACAATACGTAGCCATTGTCAATACTTTTGAGCCATATCGGGCCGAATTTGTGAGATCCCGGTCATGTCCTGGAGGAGGGCCGGGTGACTCGCCTGTCAGAGGATACAGGACTGCCCTCTACTCAAGCGTGGATAGCAGGCGGAGTGCCGCGTCCAGCCGCTTCAGGCATCTGTCCTTCCCCAACACCGCCATGGTCTCGAACAGAGGGGGGGCCGCTGTTCGGCCGGTAACAGCCACTCTCAACAGCCCAAAGAGCTCCCTTGTCTCTAGGTTCAGTTCGACCGCCAGGGAACGCATTGTCTCCTCCAGACTGGCCGCTTGCCAGTCCTTAATGCAACTGGCCGACCGCAGCGCAGCGGAGAGGGCGCCCGTAGCCGATGTCACATCGAGCTTCCCGGAGAGAAGCAGGGCTGCATTGTAATCCGGTTCATCGACAAAGAAGAAGCTGGCGAGCTGAGGAACCTCAGCCAGGGTGCGGGCTCTCTCCTGGACCAGAGCCAGCACCTCGCTTACGTAGCCTGGGTCCAGTGGACGACCCACCGATTCAGGCAGGTCTCTCTCCAGAAAAGGCATCGCCTGGTTGACGAACTCCTCGGGGCTCAGCCGCCGCAGATAGACTCCGTTTATCCAGTCCAGCTTCTCTCTGTTGAAGATCGCCGCTGTCTTGCCCACCCTGTCCAGAGAGAAGTGCTGTATCAGTTCCTCCCGGGATAGCAGTTCCGTCCGGTCGTCAAGCGACCAGCCCAGCAGCGCGAGGAAGTTGACCATTGCCTCCGGAAGGTATCCCTGTTTCTGATACTCCGTGATAGTTGTTGCGCCATGTCTCTTGGAGAGCTTGGAGCGGTCGGGCCCCAGGATCATCGGAAGGTGAGCGAAGTGGGGAGTCTGTCGGTTCAAAGCCTTGTACAGCAGTACATGGCGGGGAGTGCTGGAAAGCCATTCATCGGCCCTGAGCACGTGTGAAATCTCCATCGAGTGGTCATCTATTACATTGGCCAGGTGATAGGTAGGATAGCCGTCGGACTTGAGTAGTATGAAGTCGTCTAGTGTCTCATGCTTGAAAGATACAGGGCCATGGATCAGGTCGGAGACCGTGGTCTCGCCTTCGAGAGGCGTCCGGAAGCGCATAACGGGCCTGACACCGTCTGTCTCAAGGCGGTGTCCTTCCTCCTGGGTCAGATCTCGGCAGCGGCGGTCGTACTTCGGTGGCTGCTTCAGCCTGGCCTGTTCCTGGCGCATCGACTCCAGTCGCTCGGGCGAGCAGTAGCACCAGTACGTGTGCCCCTCCTGGAGCAACCTGTCCGCGACCTGATGGTAATCGGGCAGTCTCTGCGACTGAAGATAGGGCCCTTCATCCCAGTCCAGGCCCAGCCAGCGCAGACTGCCGATGATGGCATCAATGGCGCCTTCCACTTTACGCGCGACATCGGTGTCCTCTATACGCAGGATGAGCTTGCCGCCATGGTGGCGGGCAAACAGCCAGTTGAACAGGGCCGTCCTGATGTTCCCTAGATGGGGATAACCTGTCGGACTGGGCGCAAAGCGTAGCCTAACCGGGTGCTGCAATTCAGACTGCATTGCGCTCCATTATGTAGGGTGCTACCGAGCACCTACTTGGAGAGGATCTGGTGTAGCTTCTTCAGCTTCTCCAGGTGCTTCCTGAGCCTCTGCGACAGCTGCTCAACCTGGTTCAGGGCGTTCTGGGTGTCTTCGATCTCCGTCGTTATCTTGAAGAGAGTTATGCTGTGGCGCTCGTCCAGATCGTGTTCGAAATCGGCCAGATCCTCGATTCCGACCTCTGCCATCAGCCTGGATAAAAGGCTGTCTTCTCTGTTGGCCTGTTCTTTGGAGAGTTCGTCAAAGGACTTCATGTCATCAGTCCCCCCTTGTTCATCTAGCGACGGTCTCGAAATCTTACCACACCGCAATGCCTCAAACAAGGCTCTCTGACAGGAACTGCCGGGCAACAGAGAACCCACAGCCCCGTGCGCTGTAGTCAGCCCTTCTTCCCCCGGAGCGCCACCGCTCCGCCAATGGCAACCGTTGCCATGACGACCGATATTCCTGTCAGGGTGACGGTGAACTGATACGAATCGATGAGATGTCCCAGTAGTATCGTGATCGTCGGTCCGCCGCGGCTGATCATGTAGTAGAGGCCGAGCACGGTGGACCGTTTCTCTGGCGAAACGCGGCTTATTATGTAGGACTCGACAACCGGCATACCTACATGCATGGTGGTGCCCATGAGCAGGAGGGCGGCGTACAGGCTCATACCGAGCGACACGTGGTTAAGCAGGTAGATCGCTGGTCCCGAGACAAGGCCGACGGCGACTATGACGGGAACCCTTCCCAGTCGGTCCGACAGGTAACCTCCAAGAGGGCCGCCCCATATTCCTCCGAAATAGGCGACCGACAGGAGTGCAGCGCTTTGCTCCTCGGCGGCGCCCAGGACGTCGACGGCATAGAGAGGGACAAGCGCCAGAGTAGACTGGATCAGGATCATGCTCGAGATACCGACGGCGACAAATGCCAGCAACTGGCGCAGTTCCGCCGTCTCCTGTTGCCCTGACGGGACTCCGGCTCCCTTCGCTACGGGTGTCCCGGCATGGCCCATCCTGCCCAGGATCACGTAGAAGATGATGCCTAGGAACAGCGTAGGTGCGGCTATGCTGATGAACGTGCCCCGCCAGCCAAGAGCGCCGGCGATAGCCGCAGCGATCAGCGGCGCCAGGAAGAAGCTCACCGTTCCGCCTATCTGGTGAAGGCCCAGTGCCCTGCCCCGGTACTCAGGCTTCACCGAGGCCGACACGAGAGGTGATGCCGAGGGATGGTATCCTCCTCCCGCGATGCCCATCACAACCAGCATGAGTGCCATGAAGANGTAGTTNGGTGATACACCGACGAGAAGNCCNGCCAGGGCTACTCCTGCCACACCGANGGCGAGNAGGATCCTGGANCCNAGGCGATCNGCNGCCAGACCGCCCGGTAGCTGGCTTAAGCCGTAGGCGATGCTGTAGGCCGAGACCAATCCGCCGGCCTGGGTGTATGAGAGAGCCAGGTCACGACGGATGAAGGGAAGCAGTGGGGGTAGAAGGGCCATCATCAGGTGATGGCCGAAGTGGGCCACCATGAAGAGCGGTAGCAACCCGGTAAAGAACGCAAGAGACCTCCTGAGCTTCTTGATTGTCGTAACCCTTTCGAACTGTTGTGTCAGACGGCTGCGGTCAGGACAGGATTATGTGTTCTTGGCCACTGCGCTGTCAACAGCCGACCGGCTGAAACGGCACGTGAATGCAAGGTTACGCGATTATGAAAATCCACCTGTTTACTGTATATTTCAAGCCGCAACCCACTGTTTCGGCGATATCAGTCCATGTCTGAGTTCAGAGTAGTCTCCGATTTCGGTCTGACCGGCGACCAGCCGCAGGCGGTCGGTAAGCTGGTCGAGGGACTGAGAGACGGGTTCCGTGAGCAGACGCTCCTCGGGGTTACCGGCAGCGGCAAGACGTTCACCATGGCCTGCGTGATCGAGAGGGTGCAGAGACCGGCCCTGGTTATCTGTCACAACAAGACCCTGGCCGCCCAGCTGGTGACCGAGTTCAAGGAGTTCTTCCCCGACAACGCAGTGGAGTATTTCGTCAGCTACTACGACTATTATCAGCCGGAGGCCTACATTCCCAGTACCGACCTGTACATCGAGAAGGAGACCGACGTAAACGAGGAGATCGAGAAACTCCGGCACGCCGCTACCAGGGCCCTCTTCACCCGCCGGGACGTCGTCATCGTCGCTTCGGTCTCCTGCATCTACAGCCTGGGAGAGCCGGAGGAGTACCATAGTTTCGCTCTCAGCATCGAGAAGGGCAGACGGTACAGGCGCGATGACATAGTCCGTAGCCTGGTCGATATGCAGTATGAACGAAACGACTTTGATTTCACCAGAGGCAGATTCCGTATCCGGGGCGACACCCTGGAGGTCCAGCCGGCTTACGAGGAGACTGCGCTAAGAATCGAATTCTGGGGCGATGAGATCGAGCGGATTGTGGAGGTTTCTCCTCTCACGGGCGAGATACTCTCTCACTGCGACCAGGTGGATATCTACCCGGCCAAGCACTTCGTCACATCCCGCGACAAGCTGACTGCGGCGATCTCGGATATCAGGACCGAGCTGCAGGAGAGGGTGGAAGAGTTCAGGAAGCGGGGTAAGCTGCTCGAAGAGCAGAGACTTGAGGCCCGCACCAACTACGATATCGAGATGCTCAAGGAGATGGGATACTGCGCCGGGGTGGAGAACTACTCGCGGCATCTCCAGAGGCGGGCGCCGGGCAGCAGCCCGTGGACCCTTCTGGACTACTTCCCCCGCGACTTCCTCCTGTTCATCGATGAGTCCCACATGACCCTGCCTCAGATCCGTGGCATGTACCATGGCGACGCTTCTCGAAAGCAGACGCTGGTCGATTACGGCTTCCGTCTTCCCTCAGCCCTTGATAATCGCCCGCTCAACTTCGATGAGTTCAACAGGCACATCAACCAGGTCGTCTATGTCTCTGCCACCCCCAAGCCCTACGAATACGAACGCAGTCAGCAGGTTGTCGAGCAGCTTGTCCGCCCCACCGGACTGCTGGAGCCCACAGTGGAGGTCAAGCCGGTGAAGGGGCAGATAGATGACCTTGTTCATCAGATCAAAGACAGGGTAACCCGGGGCGAACGATGCCTGGTCACCACGCTGACCAAGCGAATGGCTGAGGAACTGAGCGACTATCTCAAGGAGATGGAGATCAAGACCCATTACCTCCATTCGGAGGTGGACACTCTGCAGCGGGTGGAGATTCTTCGCGACCTCCGGCTTGGTGTCTACGATGTGGTGGTGGGCGTTAATCTTCTGCGGGAGGGGTTGGACCTGCCCGAGGTGAGCCTGGTAGCGATACTCGATGCCGACAAGGAGGGCTACCTCAGGTCGGAGGAGGCACTGATACAGACCATGGGCCGCGCCGCCAGGAACCTGAACGCTCATGTCATCATGTATGCCGACACCACTACCGGGTCTATGCAGAGAGCCATCGATGAGATCGGCCGCCGCCGCGGGGTACAGGAGGCCTACAACAGCGAGCACGGCATAACCCCCCAGGGAATCAGAAAAGCGATCAAGGACATCACCGAGAGGATCCAGGTCGTTGCCGAGACTAGAGCCCCTTACTCTACCGATCCCATGTCCCGGAGGGACCTCAGCAGGCTCATAAAGCAACTTGAAGCCGAGATGAAGGCGGCAGCCAGGAACCTCGAGTTTGAGAAGGCTGCCATGATCCGCGACCGTATCATCGAGCTCAGGAAAGACGAGACCCTGATCCTGCCCGCCGTGAAGCGTTAGTGCGCACGGCTCTTCACCGTAAGGACAACCCGCTTCAGGTCATCTGACCTTCCCCATTCTTGGGATGTCTCCCTTAGCCGCTACCGCAGGCACCGGTACTTATGTAATGCAGTGCCGGTACTCACGGGTGATTGACGCTTCACAGTGAATGGGCGATAGTATAGTCCGGTATAGCTAAGTAGTCTCAGGATAGAGATAAATGCCTGTTGTGGTAAACGACCATACCTACTACAGAACGGCCGAGGTCTGCCGGATCGCCGGAATCAGCAGAAGCACCCTCTTCAGGTGGCTGAGAGAAGAGATAGTCTGCGATACGGCATATCGGGACTGGCGCGGCTGGAGGCTGTTCACAACCGAGCAGGTGGAGGCAATAAGGATGAAGACCAACTATGTCGCTGCCATGAATGGGAGACACTGATGGCAGGCCTGCGAAGAATTGGACATGATGCGGTGAGGCAGTGGAGCAGGAACAGTCATCTCTATCCGGGACGATCTGGCCAGATTGCATGAAACGATCGACTGCACATGAAGAAGTATGAGGCACCAATAAGGCGAAAGGTTCTATCAGGCGTCGTGGTGCTTGCCGGCGTCGTAACCCTCGTCTTCGGTATAGATGCCCTCAGGGAAGGGCTGATCGAACTGGCCGTCGTTGATCTCTCAGTCTCTGCTTTCTCGGCGGGGATCATGGTGGCGATGCGAAAGAGTCCCGGTTCGATGATTCCCAACTGGGCCTTTACCGTTATCATGACCTCCTTCTTCGTCTACCTGTTGGCTAGCGGCGGACATGGGGGTACGGGCCTTCTATTTATGCTTCTCATCCCTCTGGCAACCCCCTTGTTCCTGGGTTGGAAGGCAGGTGCCGTCGTTTCACTGGTCGGTCTGGCGGCCTGTGCAGGGGTGGTCATCTGGGGGAGTGTCGTATCTCCGTTTCAGGGGGTTCCGGAGGGAGCACTCCTGGCCAGACTGGCTGCCATATACCTAGTGTCGCTGATGATATCCTGTCTCTACGACTCCGGAATGCAGAGAGCATATGGGGAGGAGTCCAGAGCCAAGGAGGCCCTGCAGGAGAGTGAGGAGCGCTACCGCTCCCTGTTCGACAGTTCTCTTGAGTGCGTCTACGTGCTCGACTTCGAGGGCAATCTCCTGGATGCCAATGAGGCAGCTTTGAGTCTTCTTGGCTATGACAGGGAGGAGATCATCGGCCTCAACTTCGCATCTCTGATCAGTGAGGATCAACTGCCGACCGCTGTGGCAGCGCTACAGGAGGTGATGGTGGCAGGGACACAGAGAGAAGTGATCGAGTTTACGCTCAGGTGTAAGGACGGTTCGCATGTTGAGGTGGACACCATATCGGCACTCGTCTACCGCCATGGGAAGCCTTACGCTGTTCAGGGAGTGGCCAGAGATATCACAGAACGAAGAAGGGCCGAGCAGGCACTGAGGCAGTCCGAGGAGAGGTATCGTACCATACTCGAGGAGACCGGCGATGGCTATTTCGAGCTTGACCTGGCAGGCAACTTCACATTCGTGAATGATGCGCAGTGCCGCCTGCTGGGGTATCGGCGGGAAGAGCTTATTGGGGCAAGCTACAAGCTGATTGTACCTGAGGATAGTGCCAGGGAGGTATACGACGTATACAGCCGCATGTACAGAAACGGCGAGCCGGTAAGGAGCTTCCCCAGCGAGGTGATCAGAAAGGATGGAAGTCGGGGATATGCTGAGACATCAGCGCTACCGATAAGAGATGATACGGGCAAGATCACAGGCTTCCGGGGAGTACGTCGGGATATCACCGGGCGCAGACAGGCGGAGGAGGCTCTCCGGCAATCCGAGGAGAAGTACCGGACAATACTGGAGCAGATGGAAGACAGCTATTTTGAGGTCGACCTGGGCGGCCACATCACCTTTGTCAACAACTCAACGTGCCGCGACCTGGGGTACCCCAGGGAAGAGCTGATTGGTATGAGTTACAAGGCGTTCACCGTTGAGGAAGACGTTGACTCGGTGTTCAGGATGTTCAACGACGTCTACATGGCGGGCACTCCGAACAGGGGCTTCTCGTGGCGGACGGTCCGGAAGGACGGGACCATCGGCTTCGCTGAGACTTCGGTCTCGCCCCTGCGGGACGACAGTGGCGAGATCGTCGGGTTCAGTGGCATCGGGCGCGATGTCACCGAGCGAAGACGGGCTGAAGAAGCTCTCAGGGTTCAGACATCCTACTTCCAGCAACTCTTCGACAGTTCCCCTGATGCCATCGTCATGCTGGACACTGATGACCGGGTGCTCAGGGTTAACAGCGGATTCGAGGCGCTTTTCGGCTATACCACAGAGGAGGTCACTGGCTGCCTGATTAGTGACCTCGTAATCCCCGAGAACCATCTGGAAGAGGCTTCTACCTCGTCGTGGACGGTCCTTCAAGGCGGGATTGTGCGCAAGGAAGACCTGAGGAAGCGCAAAGACGGCAGCCTGGTGGATGTCGCGATACTCGGGTATCCCGTTGTCCTTGACGGCAAGACGGTTGGCATGTATGTCACATACACCGACATCACCGAGCGCAAGCAGCAGGCCGAGCAGCTGATAATGGCCGACAGGCTGGCCTCAGTGGGAGAACTGGCCGCGGGCACGGCCCATGAACTCAATAACCCCCTCACCAGCGTCATGGGTTTCTCCCAGTTGCTCATGGAGAGGGATATCCCCGAGGACATGAGAGAGGACCTGGAGCTTATTCATAGCGAGGCGAGACGCGCCTCTGAGGTTACCAGGAACCTCCTCACATTTGCCCGGAAGCACGCGCCAGTGAGGCAGCCCAGCCAGCTCAACACCATCATCGAGGATGTCCTGAAGCTACGTGCCTATGAGCACAGGGTGAGCAACATCAGGGTCAAGAAGAGGTTATCCCGTGCTCTCCCTGATATCAAAGCTGACCACTCGCAGATCCAGCAGGTCTTCCTCAACATCATCATCAATGCCGAGCATATCATGACAGAGGCGAACAAGGGAGGGACCCTGACCATTGCTACCAGGAAGAGGAACGGCGGGATCGTGGCTTCGATCTCCGATGATGGTCCGGGCATATCACAGGAGCACCTGGGCCAGATATTCAACCCGTTCTTCACCACCAAGGAGCCAGGCAAGGGGACAGGGCTCGGCTTGAGCATCTGTTACGGGATAGTGAGCGAGCACGGCGGGCAAATATCTGCCAGGAGTGAACCCGGGAAGGGAACCACCTTTACGGTGGAACTGCCCGTGAACGGTGCCCTCCAGTAGTCAATGAGGTGCGATTTGAAACATTCTGATCCACAAGAAATAGCCACGCCGGAACCGGAGACGGTACTCATCGTCGACGACGAAGCCGGGATCAGGCATCTGCTTCGCCGGAAATTTGAGCGCGAAGGCTATCATTGTCAGGAAGCTGATGGTCATGAGAAAGCCATGAGCATATTGGCAACCGATCCGGTTGCCCTCGCCATTCTGGATGTAAGGATGCCGGGCAAGCCGGGTACCGAACTCCTCCCCGAGATTAAGGATGCCTATCCGGACACAGCCGTCATCATGGCCACGGCCGTTACCGATGTCGGGGTCGCTGTTCAGTGTCTCAAGCAAGGGGCCGACGACTACATCTGCAAGCCCTTCAACATGGAGGAGGTCTCGCTGGGCGTGCAGCGAGCACTGGAGAAGCGGCGCCTGCAGCTAACGGTGAGGGAGTACCAGCAACACCTGGAGGAAAAGGTCGAGGAGCAGACGGAGGAGATAAGAAGGCTCTTCCTGGGCGCCATAGAGGCACTGGTGTGCGCCCTTGAGGCCAAGGACCGGTATACTGCGGGACATTCCCGCCGGGTGACCGATATAGCACTGGCCCTGGGAGAGGAACTGAAGCTATCGACCGAGGAACTGGAGGACCTGCGGTGGGGGAGTCTGCTTCACGATGTGGGGAAGATCGCCGTCGATCCGACCATCCAGAACAAGAGAGACAGGTTGACACAGGAGGAGTACGAGCACGTCATGATTCATGCTCACGTGGGCGCGGGCATCGTCAAGCCTGTAGTGAACGACAGGGTCGTCGAGATGATTGAACGGCACCATGACTTTTACGACGGGAACGGCCTCAACCAGGTCACAACACGAAGCGAGATACCGCTCGCTGCCAGAGTCCTGACGCTGGCCGATGCCTTTGACGCCATGACCTCCGACCGTCCTTATCGACCGGCGATGTCGGTGGATGAAGCTCTGGACGAGATAAGGAGTTGTGTGGGAACGCAGTTCGATCCCACTGTGGCTGAGGCGTTGTCCAGTGTGATGAGTAGGGAGTCTCGACAGTCCCGACTTGCGGAGTCGCGAACCTGAGGAACCGTGATGGGAGCGGGAGTTGATGCTGGGGGAATGCTGGATTAGCGGAACTGAGATGGAAGTTAGAGAGTTGCTGAAGTTGATGGTCAACAAGGGAGCTTCAGATTTGCACCTGACGGTTCCGAGTCCTCCCGTGCTGCGCATCGACGGGGAGCTTGTGCCGCAGTATGATCTGCCGGCGTTGAGTGCCAGGGATGTGGAGACAGTCCTGGAGCAGGTGGCTACCCGGGAGCAGAGGGAAGTGTTCGACAGAGAATGGGAGCTTGATCTGGCCTATGCGGTACCCGGACTGGCTCGATTCAGGGTCAATGCACTGCGACAGAGAGGAGTCTTGAGCCTTGCCTTCCGGTTCGTACCGTTCTACATCCCCTCCATTGATGAACTGGGGCTGCCCCAGATCCTCAAGGATCTTGCGCTCAGGCCGAGAGGGCTCATACTCGTGACCGGACCCTCCGGCAGCGGCAAATCCACCACTCTGGCCGCCATGCTCAGGCATCTCAATGAAAGCGCGACGAAGAACGTTATAACCGTTGAAGATCCCATCGAGTTCACGATCCGCAACAAGAGGTGCCTGATTCGACAGAGGGACCTGGGAGACGATACCAGGTCGTTTTCCGCTGCCATAATCCATGCTCTGCGTCATGATGCAGACGTGATCATAATCGGTGAGATGCGTGACCTGGATACAATAGGTGCAGCTATCACGGCAGCCGAGACCGGTCATCTGGTGATCGGAACGCTGCATACGATCGATGCACCACAGTCTATCGATCGCATTATCGACATATTCCCCCACGGCCAGCAGCAACAGATCCGACTTCAGTTGTCGCAGGTGATAGAGGCGGTGATATCGCAGGCGCTGCTTCCCCGGGTCGATGGCGGGCGCATAGCCGCCTTTGAGATCATGCTTGCCAACAGTGTGATCAGGAGGCTGATCCGGGATGAGAAACTCCATGAAATCCATCCCAATATGGAGATGGGTAAGCTGGAGGGCGCTCAGATACTGGATCAAGACCTGGCCAGCCTGGTGAGCAGGGACGTCGTCACGCGTGAGGACGCGCAGCTGAAGAGCAGCAATCCGGCCAGGCTGCACAAGCTTCTCCAATCGCAGAGTGATACAGCAATCGCCAGAGATGCTGTCGGCAACCTGGCAGGAACATAGGAGGCGGTCAAATGGAAAAGCAGAAGATACTGATAGTGGATGATGAACAGGGGGTGAGGTTGACGGTGAGCAGAATGCTGGAGAACGAGTATATCGTCCTCGAGGCGGCCGATGGCGAGCAGGCGATCGCCATCGCAAGAGAGGAAAGGCCGTCTATCATCCTGATGGACCTCATGATGCCCAAGCTTGACGGCTATGCCGCCTGTCTCAGCATAAAGAGCGATCAGGAGACCAGGCGAATCCCGGTGGTCATGCTCACCGCCATCGGTCACGAACTGAACAAAAGGTTCGCCGAGGAGATGGGTGCCGACGGATACATAACCAAGCCTTTTACCCGCGAGTCGTTGCAGGAAGAGGTGAGAAGGATCATGCCGGTAGCAGAAGAGAACGTCCCCGCCATACAATCTGAGTGATCTGAGATCAGGGTGGCAGGATACTTATGTGTGACGGAGTCTGAGACACCATGAAACAAGGATCGAGAACCAGTGAGTTGATCGCCAGGCCGGAGTTGATGGCCGGTGAGGTCAAACAGACGAGCGAGTTGTTCCGCATACTGTTTCATCGCTCACCGATCGGCACGTACATAGCTCAGAATGGAGTCTTCCGTCTCGTCAACCGCCAGCTTGCCTATATCCTGGGCTACGACGAAGACGAACTGATAGGAGGCCCCGCCCTCGGGTTTGTGCTTGCCGAGGACAAAGAGGCCGTCAGGGAGAACGCTATTAGAATGCTAAAGGCGGGCTGCTCTCTCGGCTACGAGTTCAGGATCGTAACCAAACAGGCAAGGGTCAAGTGGGTTATGGAGACGGTCGCTCCTGTGTACTACCAGCGCAAACGCGCAACACTGGGGAGTCTCATAGATGTGACGGAGCGCAAGCAGGTTGAGGAGAGGTTGAAGCAGATCACGGCCGAGATGCAGCGTTCAAACACCGAACTGGAGCAGTTTGCCTATGTGATCTCTCACGATCTGCAGGAGCCGCTGCGCATGGTCTCTAGCTATACTCAACTGCTGGCTAAGCGCTACAGCAACAAACTGGACTCTGATGCGGATGAGTTCATCTCGTATGCTGTGGATGGCGCTAAGAGGATGCAGATACTGCTTCAGGATCTCCTGGAGTATAGCAGGGTCGGGACCCGCGGAAAGCCGTTTGCTCTGGTCAACTGCGAGCATGTGGTGCAACAGGCAATGGCTAACCTCAAGATCGCGATCGAAGAGAGCGGGGCGTCGGTATCTTACGATGTCCTGCCCACGGTTGTCGGCGATGAAGGGCAGTTGGTGCAGGTTTTCCAGAACCTCATCGGCAATGCTATCAAGTTTCGTCGTGACGAGCCACCGCAGGTTCGTATCTCTGCCCGGAGAAGGAACAGTATGGTGACCTTCTCCATTGAGGACAACGGCATCGGGATCAGCAGTCAGCACAGTCAAAGCATCTTCGAGATCTTCAGACGTCTGCACACCAGAGAGGAGTATCCGGGAACCGGCATGGGATTGGCCATCTGCAAGAAGATCGCAGAGCGGCACGGCGGGACCATCTCGGTAGTCTCGCAACCCGGAAAAGGCTCAACGTTCCACTTCAGCGTCAATATGGTTGGAGGTGATCCGGATTGACTAGTCAGCTAGCCGAACGAATCATGGCGATCCTCGTGGTCGATGACAATCCCGGTGACGTGCGCCTGACAGCGGAAGCGCTCAAGGATGGGGAGGTGGAGAGCAGGCTTTATGTCGCAGGTGATGGTGTGGAGGCCCTTGCCTTTCTGCGCAGAGAGGGAAGGTTCGGCGATGCGCCGCGCCCGGACCTCATACTGCTTGACCTTAACATGCCAATAATGAACGGGCGCCAGGTGCTGGCTGAGATCAAGGAAGACGCGGCCCTGAGACAGATCCCTGTGGTTATACTGACGGGATCACGGGAGATGGACGACATCGTAAGGACGTATGACCTTCATGCGAACTGCTATGTCACAAAGCCGATCGATTTCGAGCAGTTCATCGATATGGTGAAGTCTATAACCGACTTCTGGCTAACCATGGTGCGGCTACCGATGGAGGAACACTAGTTGACCGACAAGACTGTCAGTATCCTGCTTATTGAGGACAACCCCGGCGACAGGCGGCTCATCCAGGAGATGCTTGCCGAGGCGGCGAACGTCACTTTCAATGTCCAGTACGCTGAACGTCTGGAGGCGGGATTGGAGTGCCTGGGCCAGAACGGTGCTGAGGTCATTCTTCTTGACTTGGGCCTTCCTGATAGCCAGGGGTTGGAGACACTGAGGACGGTCCACGCCCGGGCATCGGAGATGCCGATAGTGGTTCTTACCGGCCTTAACGACGAGATGATAGGAGTCCGGGCGATCAACGAAGGAGCCCAGGATTACCTCATCAAGGGACAGGTAGATACGAACCTTCTTAAGCGTACCATTCGCTACGCCATCGAGCGAAAGCAGGCCGAGGAAAGGGAGAGACGGCTCCAGATGCAGCTCAGCCTCTCCAACCGGCTGGCTTCACTGGGGCTGATGGTGGAGGGCATCGCCCACGAGATCAACAATCCGTTGGCCAGTGTCATCGGGTTCTCACAGATCCTGACCGGTGAGGACGTTCCCGAGACCGTCAGGGATGATGCTAAGACCATCAGCGACAATGCTCAGAGAGTTGCCGATATCATGTCGAATCTGCTGGCGTTTGCCAGGCAGCACAGGTTGGAACGCACTTGCACAAACGTCAACGACGTAGTCATGGCGGCACTCGAGGTGCGGGCTCATCCGCTGGATGGGGACAACATAGCGATAACCACCCGGATCGATCCCGCGCTTCCCTCGACCATGGCCGATGCCAACCTGCTTCAGCAGGCGTTTCTCAACCTGATCATAAACGCCGAGACGGAGATGAAACTGGCTAATGGCAGAGGCACCCTCGTAATCACGACCGAACTGGTGGATGAGACCATTTACGTGTCGTTCGCCGATGATGGCCCGGGCATCGCCAGGGCCAACCTGGCTCATATTTTCGATCCATTCTTCAGTACCCGCGGGGTTGGTCAGGGGAGAGGCCTCGGCCTTAGCGTCTGCTATGGAATAATCACTGACCATGGAGGCCGGATTAACGTCACGAGCCAGCCGGGCCAGGGTTCCGTCTTCACTGTGGAACTCCCCGTTGTCGCGCAAGAGTCCTGCGCCGCAGTATCCTGATAAGTCTTCGCTGGCTCCAGGAAACCGGTAACTGCTCCCCGTCATTGAGGAACCCCCATCCATATCATCGACACTCTGCCCTTTGCGGCATGCAGAACCGCGGACGACACGCCTTAAGGAGGCAGCATTTTTCCGTTGCACCTCTTCTTTTCCCCGTCCGTATACAGTAGAATATGGTGTTGGCCGGTTGGCGCTGGAGAAGCGTAGATAGAGGAGGCAGTATGAAGATCAAGTGGCTGGGACACGCATGTTTTCTGATAACTTCGCGGGATGGACTGAGAGTCGTCACCGACCCCTATGCCGTGGGTGGCGGCATTGGCTACGCTCCGGTCGACGAAGCCGCCGATGTGGTCTCGGTCAGCCACAGTCACGATGACCACAACAACATCTCTGCGGTGCAGGGGAAGCCGGCGGTGGTCAGAGGTAGTGGCCGGCAGACCGCAGCGGGGATTGAGTTCAGGGGTATAGACACCTATCATGATGGCGTTCAGGGAGAACAGCGAGGAACCAACAGAGTGTTCTGTTTCACCGTGGACGACATAAGGCTGTGTCATCTGGGAGACCTGGGACATGTGCTGACGCCCGAACAGGTCAGCGAAATCGGCTCGGTCGACGTGTTGTTCCTCCCCGTGGGAGGCTTCTACACAATCGACGCCGATGAGGCTGGCAGGGTGTGCGATCTGCTGAACCCGAGAGTGGTCATCCCCATGCACTTCAAGACGTCCGGGTGCGCGTTCCCCATAGCCGGCGTCGATGACTTCCTCAAGGGCAGGGAGGGCGTGCGCAGGATAGGGGGAAGAGAGATGGAGTTGCGGCGAGACAACCTTCCCGCTGCCACCGGGATCGCGGTGCTTGAACCGGCCCTGGCGCCATAGGGTCGAATAGGACAATGGGTGCTTGATGAGCAGTCGATGATAGTCAGAGATTCTGATTTCGTTTTCAAGGCTCCTCCGCAACTCTCCTGGGCCAGGAGGGTTCTGATAAAGCCTTGCGCCGGCTATACACTGCCATATCCGGTTACGACCAGTGCCAGAATGCTGGACAAAGTCATCAGAGGCATCCGGGAGATCAGCAATGCAGATATCCTGATTGCCGATGGAACGCCGAACGGTGAATCGATCTACCCCATATACAAATCCCTGGGATACGAATTCCATCACGTCCTCATGCTCGACGTCAGGGATTCCATCTTCATAGAGGTGGAGAACCCGTTGACGCAGTTCTATGCCGTGGAGAGTTTCTGGGTGCCCAACATAGTGTTGCGTAGCGACTTCCTGATCAGCGTCAGTCCCTTCAAGGTGCGCGGCGACTCGGGCCGCTTTTCGGTGGCGAACCTGCTGAGTCTGCTGCCGGTGAGCAAGTACCAGGGTGACGAGCAGGGAGGCTGGAGTACCCTCTATGAACTGGGCATCGAGAAGGTGCTTGCCGATCTGTATTACACCCTGCCCTTCGACCTCGGAGTTATCGAAGCTGGCCAGAAGCTCCTCTATACGGATGATGACGATCCCTCGCGGGGAGATGTGGAGGACTACGGGAGAGTTCTGCTTGGTGAACCCCATGAGATCGATCTTGAGGCGACTCAGATCGCTGAAGTTGAGACAGAGCACCTGAGGCTGATCAGCGAGGGCAGGGTTCAACTCGAAGAACAGATGGACTCCTGATCAACGCGGAAAACGGCCATCTCATCCCCGCAAGCCGCCCCCCCATACTATCAGTGCTTCACACTGAAGTCGGAGTATTGGCCGGAGTAGTCCGCCCAGGAGACCTCAACGTCGGTGACCCTCGCTCCCGGCGGACCTGCTCTGAGTTGCGCCAGCAACTCCTCCAGCTGCGGCCTGGCTCCCTCGGCCTGAACCTCTACGGCGTTTCCACCTGGAAGATTACGGACGTAGCCCGTCAGGCTCAATCTCCTGGCCGCATTGCGGACGAAGTGACGGAAGTAGACACCCTGTACCCGTCCGTGGACCGTGGCCGAGAGCCGGGCCAGCTCGCCACGTTCGTTCTCAGGAGGCATCTCTGTCATGGCAATCTACCCCCTGTCATGATTGGCGCCGATCTCATCGGGATGGAGCATCTGCATTGTCCGGCGATTGTCCAGACGGGTCAGTCCCGCCTGACGGGCTAACGACAGTGCCTCGCGGAACTCGTGCGACGATATCGGTCGCTCCAGGGCAGGAACCCGAAACGCTTTGTGGCAGGGACGGTATTGCGCCATGACATTGAGGTACGTGTTGGGAGAGATCTCCCTGCTGAGAAAGTCCACGATCCCCTTCGTTCCTGCCAGGCGTTGCGGCAACACCAGGTGACGCACCAGAAGTCCCCTTCGGGCCACCCCCCCGCCGTCCATCTCCAGGTCACCTACCTGCCTGTGCATCTCCCTGACCGCCGCCCTGTTCACGGAGGGATAGTTGTCGATGCCCGACAACTCCCTCGCCGTATCCTCGTCATCGTACTTCATGTCCGGCATATAGATATCGACGATCCCATCCAGCATCTTCAGGGTCTCCACAGAGTCGTAGCCTCCGCTGTTGTATACCAGCGGGAGGTGCAGTCCCGACTGTGCCGCTATCTCCAGGGCCTCGAGGATCTGTGGAACTACGTGGCTAGGCGACACCAGGTTTATGTTGTGGCAACCCCTGTCCTGCAGCCAGAGCATGATGCGGGCCAGGTCCTCTCCGGACACTCTCTCTCCTTCGCCCAGCTGGCTGACGGGGTAGTTCTGGCAGAACAGGCACTCAAGGTTGCAGTTGGTGAAGAATATCGTCCCCGAGCCATATCTGCCGACAAGTGGGGCCTCCTCGCCCAGGTGAGGTCCGTAGCTGGAGACAACCGGCTC
>SL_5KL_010_SEDDRAFT_10001023_pt1 | contig 17568 bp, 5 predicted proteins | sample SodLakKL_010_SED_FD_9118 | JGI IMG/M metagenome (IMG submission 9118)
TACGAACTGGACAAGATGTTCCTGCCGGTCACCGAACTCTTCAGCCTGCTCCAGATCTATTACGAACCCTCACCTGGCGACTTCAGCCTGGCAGGGAGCTTCCTCACGCCGGAAAACCCCTTCCTCATCAATTTTGCCCAGTATCGCGCAGACTTTGATGACAAAACCCACGAATACTCCCCCGACGAGTTCCGCATCGGCGAAGTGGACTTTTTCTTGTCACCCCTCGTTTTCGAAGAGGTCTTCGAAATGGAATTTACAGTGAGTATGAGCACGCTGACGCTTCACCTGGAAACCCCGCACACCATGCCCATCGAAGAGGCTGCGGAGCGCGAAAGGGCCAGGCGCCTGATTGAAGCACGGGAGATCACCCGCGAATACTTCCCGCTGGAGTACGACCGCGACCGCAGCGTGTTCGGCTTCGGATTTGCCGATTACAACATCACGGCCAACTACGCAGGCGACCGCCCCAACATGAACTACAGCCTGATCGGGGGTGCCGAGGTGCTGGGCGGCGACATCCAGGGCACAGTCACCGGGCGCTCGTCTGACGTGGACCACAACATTCGCTCCAGCAACCTGCGCTGGCGTTACGTGGTGCGCGACAACGACTGGTTCTCCAATTTCCAGACAGGGCAGCTGCCGACCACCGGCCTGCAGCCCAGAAGTATCCGGGGCGCATCCATCTCCAACGAGCCCATTGAACCCAGACGCCTGTTCGAAACCTATATAATAGACGGCACCACCGAACCAGACTCCGAGGTAGAGCTCTACCTCAACAACCGGCTCATCGACTTCAGGAGGGCCGACGAAGCGGGTTATTACCGCTTTGAGTTTCCGCTTACCTACGGAACCACCCAGCTCACCATTAACATCTACACTCCTGCCGGCGAGGTACAAACCATAGACAGGCGGGTGCAGATCCCCTTTACCTTCCTGCCACCGGGAGAGGTGGCCTACAACATCCAAGGCGGGCAAACGGAAACTTTTCTGGGCAACGGAGAAGAGGAGCACACCCTGATACACGGCGACGTGGCCGTGGGGATCACCGACTGGCTCACGGCCAAGGCAGGCAGCGAGTACATCCGCGACATGAATGACAACCGCCCGTTTTACTACGGCAGCCTGTCCGCACGGGTAATGGCACAATACCTTTTTAACGCCGACATTGCACCTGACGCCTTCTACCGGGCTAATGCCAGCGTGATGTACCCCAGCGGCCGGAGCTTCAGCCTGCAATATACCAACTACCAGGAAAACCCGCTTTATTCTATGGGTGGAGCCGATCAGGACATCCAGGCCTCGCTTTTCACTCCCTTTACGATCACCGAACGCCCCATGGGTTTCCGGGCGGCAATCGACCACCGCATGCTGGGCACAAGCAGCGTAACACGCTACCGTGCGGACCTGAGCATGCGCATCGGCCGGTTTAACGTGCGGGCCAACTACCGCGATGCACTTTTTTATAGCGACGACACCTATGAGTTTGGTCAGGGCCGTGTGACCGGAAGCCTGACCTATACCTTCATGCGCTCCCCAGGCATCCCTATATTTGTGCGGGGTATGTTTCTGAGAGGAAACGTGTCCTACAGCACCGCAAGAAACGAAATCGAAGAGGTTAGCATGCGGTTCAACCGCAGCATCCGCCGATTTGGACGGGTGAGCATGGATATGGCTTACGATATGCGGAGCGAAGAGTTCAGTGCCAGCCTGGGCTTTATTATGGACCTGACCCCCGTGCGAAGCACTACCAACGTGGATGTACGCGGTGACCGGACAAACGTGCGCCAGAACTTCCGCGGCTCCCTGGGCTTCGACCGCAGACCCGACCGAATCGTACCTAATAACCGCAACCAGGTGGGACGTGCCGGCGCCTCTGTCATCCTTTTTGTTGACAACAACAACTCCGGTACCTTCGACGACGGCGATGAGATCATCCCTCATAACGCCATCCGCCTCGACCGCTCGGCACAAGTGCAGGTGGGACGCGACGGCGTGATACGCATCGGACAGCTGCAAAGTTACTACCGCTACAACCTCCAGGTGCTGCGCCGGGCATTGCCCAATCCCTTGTTAGCCCCCGGAAAGGACGAGTTCTCATTTGTAGCCGATCCCAACCAGTATAAGCGTATAGAAATCCCCTTCTACCGCACAGGCGTTATTGACGGCACCGTCTACTTCCTACGCGATGGAGCAAGACGCACTCAAGGCGGCCTGCGCCTGCAGATCAAAGGTGCAGACAATGACTTTGAAGCCACCGAGCGCAACTTCAGCGACGGCAGCTTCTATGCGATGGATATTCCACCCGGCAAATATACCATTGAAGTGGATCCCGCACAGCTCGATTTCCTCAATGCATACATGCCTGATGGCCCAAAGCAGTTTGAAATCCGTGCCCTGGCCGAAGGCGACTTTCTGGAAGGAATGGAAGTTGTGATTGAGCGGCGCGTGGAGGTAGATCCCGTGCTCGTCGAAAAGAGAGACACATTGCCGGAAGAAGATACCAAAGCGGAAGCTGATCCCATATCTCAAGCAGATCCATTGCCTGAATCAGAATGGTATACTGTTGAACTCAGCACCTATGCATTTGAAGCGAATGCTTTCCGGGATACAGAACAAGTCACTAAGACAGCAAGACACCAGTTCGGCGTGCGCAGTCACGAAACCAATCGCCTTTATGTAGCCTACGCCAAACCCACAATGGACAGAGAAGAAGCGAAACGTCTGCGTGATACCGTGCAAGACCTCGGCTACCAATACGCGTACGTGCGCCGGGCCACCGCAGAAGAACTCAGGCTGCAGGCCGAACCGGATTCCGAATGGCCTTTCGGGGAAGCTGGCGTCGGAGATGCATATTATACACAACTTAATCTCTTCTCAACCATCTATCGTGCAGAAACCGCCAGGGAAATGGCCGGGGAAACTGCAAACCGTGATTTCTTTATTCGCTATGCCGAAGAAGAAAACCTGTTTGCCGTATATTCCGAAATGCTTGCTAATGCCCAGGATGCAGCAATGTTATACCAAACCCTTGTGGATGCCGGTTTTACAGAAACCGGCATTTTGCATGCCCCGTCGCCGGGACCCGAGCCCCTGACATTCAGCGTCCAGATTGCCGCCCTGCAAACCGAAGCGCAAGCAATGGAACAAAAAGCAACTGCTGAGAATGACCTGAATATTTCACTGGAGGTGATGTACGATGATTTTACCGGCAAATATGCTGTACGAACCCCGGCATTTCAATCCATCCCGGAAGCCAGAGAGATACTGCAGGAGATACGGAAAGTACCAGGCCATGATGAGTCATTTATGGTCAGCATACCAAGGCTGCCCTCCATCCCGATAATTTTCCTGTCAGGATTTTAGGCGGCTAGGCCAGGGAAAGCCTGAAAAAAGGAGTTTGTACCTCACGATACCCCACGTCCTTGAGCAGGTCGGTGGCTTCATCAAAATGCTCATCGACCTGATCCGGATGATGTGCGTCGGTGCTCACCATCATAGGAATACCCCGTGCAAAGCATTTTTCCACCACTTCCCTTTCGGGGAAATAAACGCTTGTCTTGCCCGTATATACCCCGCGGGTGTTAAGTTCTACTACGGTTCCCTGGGCTGCAATGGTGTCGAGCAGGTAATTCACGGCGTCCTTATACCACCTGGCCTGCTCATTGAAAAGCTCGCCCTTGTTTTGCATGTTTATCTTATCGAGATGCCCGATGACATGCGGCCGCTGCGTGGCCACCATCTCTCGCTGCTGGTCGTAATATGCTTCCACAGCCGACCGCGTATTGCCTTCATAAAGCATTTCGATACCACGAATGAAATCCTCCCGCGGCCCGTCAATGGAAAGCAGATCCGCTGAATCCGTGCTGCCGGGTTTCATCACCAGGTGTACCGAGCCGATCACATAATCCAGGCCCGCGTCTTCGATCATCTCGTGAAAGCGATCAGAATATCCGGGAATATAATCCGTTTCCAGGCCAAGGTAAATCTCTATCTGGCCCCTGTACTCCTCCTTAAGGCGCCTTACTTCGGCAAGATATTCTGCATAATCCTTTTTTGGAAGGCTCCAGGAATTGTCGAAGGGCAAGGGCTGGTGGCAGGAGAAACCCAGTGACGCAATGCCTTTGTCGATCGCCGACAGCACATATGCTTCCAGCGGCTCCATCCCATCGTCATATTTGCAGTGTGTGTGGAAGTTGTATCTCATAGTCACCGGTTTTTGCATAAACTGCAAAGGTAAGGATAATGTGCTAATTTGCTAATTTGCCAATGTGTTAATGAAGGGTTTCGGATAAAAAAATGAGATTTCAGAATGACGTCCCCTATGCAATGCCGGGACAAAAAACGATCAATGACATCACCATACAAAGCACAATGGACCCTTTCATTAGCACATTGGCACATTGGCACATTAACACTTTTTTATTACTTTTACAAAAACATTTCCCTATGCTGATCATTGGAATAGCCGGGGGTTCCGGTTCGGGCAAGTCCACGGTGGTGCGCAAGATCGTGGAGCAGCTGCCGCCCGAGTGCGTGGCTGTGATCTCCCAGGATGCCTACTACAAAGACAACGGCCACCTCAGTGCCGAGGAGCGCGCCAAGATTAACTTCGACCATCCCGGTGCCATCGAATTCAATTTGCTTGTCGAACACATGGACATGCTTCGTGAGGGAAAGACCATCCCGTTGCCCATCTATTCTTACCTTACCTGTGCCCGTGCCGAGGAGACCATCCCAGTACCTGCCCGTGAGGTGGTCATCATCGAGGGCATCCTCATCCTCAGCAATCCCCGCATGCGGGAGCGAATGGATATAAAGATCTTTGTGGATGCCGACGGCGACGACCGGCTCATGCGCATCATCACCCGCGACATCGAAGAGCGCGGCCGCTCCTTCATCGACGTGCTCAATCACTACGAACGCTTCGTAAAGCCCATGCACCTCCAGTTCATTGAACCCTCGAAGCGCTACGCCGACATCATCGTGCCCCAGGGTGGCGAAAACCACGTGGCCATCGAGATCATCCGCAGCATGATCCAGATGAACCAGAAATAAGGTAAACCTTCATTCACATCCAGCTTTTTGCAATTTTATTTAGGGGGGGACCAACACCAAATTATAAAAATATTTCTATATTTGCCTTAATATTTTTAACGGTTAATATGCAGATTAAAGAAAAGCAAAATGTAAATTTTTGTCTTTTTTACATTTGCAAGCACGCTAACATGATGATTTGTGCAGAATGATACGCAAATAATTTTATTCTCACTAATCATTCAACCACTAACCCAACCCACAGATCCATGAAACATTTCTTACCCCTGAACAATGCTAGCCAAGCAGCAGCTAAGATTTTTTTGATTTGTCTGCTTATCGTTTTCACCGCGTTCACCGGACGGCTGTACGCGCAAAACTGCTCGGTGAATGCGGGCATCACACAGACCGTTTGCGCCGATGAACCCATTTTCTTACAGGGAAATGCTTCCGGCGCATACCCGGAAGGTGGAAGCTCGGCCAAATGGTCGCAAGTCGGTGGTCCCAAAGTGACCATTGTAGATCCTGAAGATTTAAACACGGAAATCACCAATGTGGTGCCAGGAAACACCTATACTTTTCGGCTGTCCGACAGGTGCGAAGATGGGTCCCTGGTGTTCCAGGATGTCCAGGTCATCGTTTCAGACATCACACAGGCTGATGCTGGCACAGGCTTTGGCACGGCCTGTCCGGGTGAAGACGTTGGCAACCTTGATGCCAATGAGCCTGATACAGATGCTGGTGAAACCGGCCAGTGGACGGTAGTTTCCGGTAGTGGCGTGGATTTTGACGATCCTACCTCGCATAATACTTCAGTAGATTTTGAGGCAGACGCCTGCGGCGAAGCTACACTGCGATGGACCATCACCAGTGATGCGGGATGCGTATCCTTTGATGATGTGGTAGTGATCAACAGGGGTGGAGAAACGCCCGTAAGCGCTGGAGCCGACCAGTTCCTTAGCGAATGCTATTCCACCACCCAGAGCACCAACCTGGACGGCAGTTTTGGAGGCTGCGGCATTGATGGCCAGATAGGCACCTGGAGTTATGTGTCCGGCCCCAATGTGCCCCATATTGTTGATAAGAACAACAACACAACCGAGGTTACCGGGCTGGTTGAAGGAACATATATCTTTCGCTGGACAGTAGTTGGCGATTGTGCAAACGGAGAAGGTGAGGTGGCAATTACAGTGCCTCCTCCCGTAGGGGATGTCACCAATGCCAATGCCGGGGAGAATATTGAGATCTGTGACGAAAGCATCACCGAGGTGGTGCTGGAAGGGAATGCGCCGCAGTTTAGTGATGAATCTGTCGAATGGACACAAACCGCCGGCCCACCAAATGCAAACATTCAGAGCCCCAATTCACCAGTAACAGTTGTTTCGGGCCTCGTTCCAGGAGAATCCTACACTTTTGAATATACTATTATTAACGATATTACTGGTTGCAATACCGATTCTTCCATTACCGTCAGTTACCTTGAAGATCCTCCGGTGTTAACTATTGAAAGCCCAGATCCTTTGCTGCTTGGCTGCAACGAAACCTCGGCAACTATTGATCTTGACTCCGGTGGCTCCGGCTCGAATCAATTCCGTATTGTCAGCGGCCCGCAGACCGAGGACATGGAGTTCCCCACTGGCTGGAGTGGTGCCTCAGATAATGAGGCCGAGGTGGAAGGTCTTACCAGCATAGGCACCTATGTGATTCAGCTCAGGAGGGTTACTGCCGAAGGGATCGCCTGTGAAACCACGCTAAAGGAGATCTCCGTGGTAACCTCCCTTGAGCCCACCGAGGCCAATGCAGGCACCCCGCAAATTCTGGACTGCTTCGTTACCGAAACCACCCTGGCCGGTAATGCCCCTGCCGTGGGTGAAGGAACCTGGTCACAGCTGTGCGGACCCATCTGTGTTACACTGGTTACCCCTGGCGATCCGGGACTTGCCATTGACAACTTAGTGCCGGGATTGTTTGAGTTCCAATGGCAAATTTCAGGTGGACCCACTTGCGACCCCAGCACAGACATCGTCACCGTGCTGGTTGCAGAAGAAGTACCTACCGCCCAAAGTGCCGGTGAAGACCAAACAGTTTGTATTGGTACGCCCGTGTATCTTGATGCCGATCCACCCGAATTCATTTTTGAAACTGCCACATGGACAGTAGAACCAACGCATGAAGGGATTATCTTCTCCTATGAAAATGATCCCCAAGCTGTTGTTGAGGGTCTGAATGAAAATACAGACTATACTTTTACCTGGACCATCAGCAATGGCTGCGGGGAGGTAAGTGAAACAGTGATAATTACGACAACAGACGAAGAAGGGCCGGTTGCTGCAAATGCAGGGGCAGACATATGTCTGTTGACCGGTGACGAAAATATTACACTTGACGGCAACGAACCCACTGATCCGTCCGTTGATGGAGTGGGTACATGGTCTTTACTGGAGGCCCCTGCAGGAGTAGAAACGGAAGATGTTGTTTTTGATGATGAAAACAAGCATGACGCTATAGTCAGCATGGCCGATAATGGCCCGTTTCCCGACGGAGATTATGTGTTTGAATGGCGCATTGAACTGGGCGATTGCAGTCCAACTTTCGACACCGTGCTTGTTACTGTCAGCGAAGAAATTACCGATCCGGACCTGGACGCAGAGGTCTTTGTCTGCGGCACCGAAGTTTTACTAACCGGAGCAGAACCTTCCGCTGAGGAAGAAGTCATTTGGGAACAGGTCTCAGGCAATCTTGATGCTGCCATTGTAAGTCCCACGCACCATGAGACAATGGTAACAGACCTTTCATCAGGCACTTACAAGTTCGAATACACCATTTTTAATGGTGCCTGCTCCAAAAGCGAAACCATCACGCTGAGGGTCTCTGATACACCCCCATCCGAAGCAGAAATAACGGAAGCACCAGATGTGTGCAATGACAACACCAGCACCTTGGAAGCAGTAGAACCGGTATTTGGCACCGGCGCCTGGTCGGTGATCAGCGGCCCGAACACACCCAACATCGACGATCCCGGCTCAGCAACAACAGACATTACAGGACTGATTTTTGGCACCTATGTGGTGCAATGGAAGGTCACCTCCGGCAACTTTTGCGACCCGGAAATCGCCACGGCTACCTTTTCGGTGGTTCCTGAAGCCGATGCCGGCGAAGACAAAGTTTTCTGTGATCCGGAAACGGTGGTGAACCTCGTGGGCACCAACCCCAGTGAGGGTACGTGGACCCTGGTTGACAAACCCGAAGGAGCAGAGGATCCAGAAATCATCACAACTTCTCCAAATACAGCTAAAGTGTCAGACCTGGAAATAGGCCAATACACTTTTCAGTATGATATCAATATAGGAGATTGCTCAAGCTCGGATGAAATGACCGTCACCATTTATGGGATCCCAACGGCTGCCAATGCAGGGCCGGACCAGGAGTTTTGCAATGAAACCGGCTTGTTTGAGCTAACCGGAAATCCACCCCTGCCTGAAGAAACAGGGTTGTGGACACAAATCACCAATTTGCCCGGTGATTTTGACGATGCTTCCGCCAATGAAACCACATGGGATGACCCGGAACCCGGCTTCTATGTGTTCGAGTGGAGCATATCTACCGGTCCCGGCTGCACCAGCTCCGACCGTGTGCGTATTGAAAACTATGAGGATACCGAAGCGCAAGTTATTGATGATGAAATTGGTGTGGTGTGTGCAGAAGAAGTGCAATTGAATGCCGTACCCATCAGTTTTGGCACCGGCGTGTGGACATTCGAGGATGGCCCCGAAGGTGTTGAACCTGTGATCGAAAACCCCGGGGTACACAACACGTGGGTCACAGGGTTGGAAGAAACCGGCTCTTATAGTTTCGTTTGGACCGTAACCTCCAACGACGTATGTGAAAGCACTTCCGCCATATTGACCGTGGAGGTGGAAACACCTATCACCGTGGCAAGCGCCGGGGATGACCAGGAATTTTGTGAAACATCGGTGTTTGAACTTAATGGCAATGACCCCAATGAAACAGAAAACGAAGAAGGTGAATGGTCTTTGATCGATTTCCCAGCCGGATTTGATCCTGCATCAGATGGCAGTTTTAGTGACGCGAATGATCCATCTGCTGTCTACACACTGAATGAACCCATCACAACAGGATCTTTTACATTTGTCTGGACCATCAGCCGTGGCGAAATTTGTGAAAGTTTTGATGAAGTCACCTTCACAAATTATGAAGATGTGGTAGCTTCCATTAATGACGAGGTTACTGATTTCTGTTTTGATGATGATGTGATGCTGTATGCCGAAGAACCTTCAATTGGAACCGGTTTTTGGACACAACCTCAGGGTCAGAACGCCCTGATCGTGAGCCCGGAAGCTACCGAAACAGAGATTCTGAATATTGATGAAGGAACATTTGAGTTTTTCTGGACCGTGACCAATGGAGCCTGCTCAGATACTGAATCCATAGAGATCACCTTGAGCCAGGATCCCTCCCAGGCCAGGATCATCGGCGGAAATGCTGAAGTATGCGAAGATTCAGATATTCTCATCATGGAAGCTGACCCGCTGCAAGACGGAGAAAGCGGACTGTGGGAGCATATTGATGGCCCCACCCAGCTGATGTTTACAGAGGATGGTGAAAATATTACCGAAGTCAGCGGATTCGAGCAAAATCCGACCGACACACTGGAATACAGGGTGCGCTGGACGGTATTCAACGGCAATGGAATTTGTGCTACCGAGGATGAGGTAAGCATTTTTCTTTACCAGGAACCATCCGATGCAGAGATTACCACTACAGATCTTGTCTTTTGCAATGAGACCGTTTTTGACCTTGATGCACAAGAACCCACGCTTGGCACTGGCAGATGGACCAGGGAAGACGGACCATCCGGAACCTTTGACGACAGGTTTAGCCATTCAACTACATTTTTTGGCGCAGAACCCGGCACCTACGTGTTCAGATGGACCACCATAAATGGGGCCTGCACAGATTTCGAAGAGATCACCATCGAAAATTACGAACCCATAACCATTATAGAGCAACCGGAAGGCGTCCAGGTTTGCCCCGACGGCACCCATACGATGCAAGTAAGCGTGGAAGGCGGTTCGGGTAGTTATGAATATGAATGGCAGGAATATGATGAAAGTGCAGAGGAATGGACAACAGCCTCAGGACCTGCTACCAATGATTCGTATACTACTCCTCCCTTAAATGAAACAACACAGTACCGCGTAATCATTAATGACCTGGTGCTGCCGGAAGGTGATTGTGCAAACATAGTTTCTGATGAAGTAAGCGTAGAAGTTGTAGATGACCCGGAAATCACCGAAGACCCGCAAGATGCGCCGGATATTTGCACCAGTGGTGAAGCCACGTTCAGTGTAACGGCAACGGGCGGTACAGATGGCAACGAAGAAGGCGTGGATTACCAATGGCAATATGATGATGGCGGTGACTGGGTAGATGTAAGCAACGGCACACCAGCCGGAACAGATTACTCCGGCGCAAATGCAGCTACCATGACCGTCAGCGGATTTGATGATCCTGGCACTTACCAATATCGTGTGGAGGTTTCCGCCACAGGTAGCGGGTGTGTCACCGTTTTCTCTGATCCAGCAAGTGTTACCGTTGAACCCAATCACGAGATTGATGATCAACCCGTAGGGGCGACAATTTGCATTGATGACATACATACAATGGATGTCACCATAGATGAGAATACAGGAACAGGTAACTACAACTACCTGTGGCAGCAATCACCCACAGGAGACGGTGATTGGACGGCAGCCGATGGCACCAACGATGAGGCAGGCTATACTACACCTCCATTGTCAGAAACAACGTATTACCGCGTGCTTGTGGATAGTGACGACAGTGGTTGCAGCGAAGTAATATCTGATGTGGCACCAGTTTACATACCGCACATTACCGAGCAACCGGTCACTAATGTTGTGAACGACGAAGTGTGTGTGTCTAATACAGAAAACATTCATGAGGCCACACTGACGGTTCAAACAGAACCCGGAGATCCCGGCAACCCGATCCAGTACGAATATACATGGCAATATAACGACGGGGGAACATGGGAACCGGTAACAAACGGCATACCATCGGGTGCAAGCTATTCAAACGAGGATACTCCATCAATGACAATAGAAGGCATCGACCTGGAAGGACCTTATGAGTACAGGGTTCTTGTAAACCCCTCTGACCCCGATTGTACAGAAATTGAATCCCAGCCCATTACGCTGACTGTCGTAGGTGACCCCGAGATCACCGAGCAACCAGCTGCTGAAACAACCATTTGTCCCGGAGAAACAGCCGAGCTGACAGTAGTGGCCATTGAGGGTACTCCTGAGCTTCTTTATCAGTGGCAAATTTCTACGGTGCCCGATCCCTATGATTGGACGGATATTTCCAATGCCACAAACCCAACCTATGAAACCGAGGAGTTGTCTGAGACAACTTATTACCGGGTGGAGGTAACTGCAGCTGGAAGCGGTTGTGCAACCACTTTTTCTGTTCCTTCCACTGTGATCGTGAATCGTGTAACCGACCCGGGTGCCATCGCAGAAGATCAAACCATCTGTGAAGGTGAAACACCGGATGAGTTAACAAGTATAGCTGCGGCCGACGGTGACGGCGACATTACCTACCAGTGGCAAGACAGTGATGACGGAGTTGATTTTACGGATATTTCCGGAGCAGAAGGGTTATCCTACCAACCCCCTGCCCTTACACAGGATACCTGGTACCGTCGCATGGCCATTTCCACCCTCAATGATGTGGATTGCGAATTGACTTCCAGCGCGGTTTTAATTACCGTCAACCCTATTCCGCAAATTACGAGCGCTAACGAAGTAACCATCTGCGATCAGACCAGTGTTAATTATACACCCACCTCTGATGTTGATGGTACTACTTTTACATGGACGGCCTCCACGGAAGATGACGTAACTGGCTTTACCGAATCCGGTACTGGTAATATCGATGATGTACTAACCAATAACGAAGACGGTGACATAACGGCTGTGGTTACCTATGAAATCACCCCAATCGGACCTGATCCAACAAACTGCGAAGGCGAATCTTTCACCCTTACCGTCAACGTCGAAAAATGCGCTGACCTGGAAATTGAGAAGACCGTTGACATTGAAACGCCCGATGTGGGCGATGAGGTGACCTTTACCCTCACCATGACCAATAACGGGTTGTCAGATGCCACTGGTGTTACTGTTACCGACAATCTCCCTTCAGGATATACTTTTGTAAGTCATGGAACACCATCACAAGGCAACGTTACCGTTAACAATGGCGATATTAGCTGGGATATCGGAGATATGGCTTCCGGAGATGAAGAAACAGTCACTATTACTGTTACTGTAAATGAACCTGTTGCAGATTATGTGAATATAGCAATCGTAACCGGTAACGAAACCGATACAAATCCAGATAACAACGAAGATGATGAAGAGACTGATCCGGTGGTTAACCCGGCTATTGAGCTGGAAAAAGTATCAACCACAGTGCCCAATGAATACGATGAGGCAGGTCAGACACTGACTTACGATCTGGTGGTGACCAATACGGGCAATGTGACTCTCACAGATATTGAGGTTGTTGACCCGGATGCGACAGTTACAGGCAGTCCGATAGCAAGCCTGGCACCCGGCGCAACGGAAACTTTAACAGCCAGCTACACGGTTACCCAAGCTGATCTCGACAATGGTGAATTTGTGAACACCGCCGAAGCTACCGGAACGTATACTGATACCGATGGAGAAACAGACACCGTTTCAGATGATGATAGTGAAACCATCCCGGCTGTGCAAAATCCGTCGATAGTTTTGGAAAAGAGCGCCGATCCGCAGACTTATGCAACTGCAGGTGAGGAAATCACCTATACCTTCACGGTAACCAACGACGGCAACGTAACCCTGACGGAAGTAAGCGTAGACGATCCATTGGATGGGCTTGGTGCAATTTCACCTGGCTCAGTGACCCTGGCACCAAACGAAAGCCAGGATTTCACGGCGATCTATACCATCACCCAGGCCGACCTGGATAACGGCCAGGTGCTGAACACCGCCACGGCTGAAGGAGAAGATCCAGGCGGGCAGCCTGTCAGCGACGACGATGATGAAACCGTCACAGGCGACCAGATGCCTGAGCTGGCAATAACAAAGACAATCTACAGTATCAATGGTGATCCGGAAATAACGGAATACAGCTTGGTGGACGACGAACTCGTATATGTCATCCTGGTTGAAAACACAGGCAACGTAACATTAGAAGATATCGAAGTAACAGATGATCTGACAGGAGATAGCTGGAATATAGCAATCCTTGCACCCAATGAGAGTGAAAGTTTCACAACCAGCGTCTATGTGATTTCCCAAAATGATATAGATGAGGGTACAGTCATTAATACCGCAACAGCTGAAACGACCTTCGATGAGGAGGATTATGCTGATGAAGATACCGAAGAGGTTTTATACGCCCCACCAATACCAATTGGAGTATGGAGTGTATTTGTGACCCTGATGCTCGCAGTGGCGCTTGTCTTTTTTCGCAGGCGCCACCTGCGGGCCTGATCCGCACAAATTTTCTTAAAAAATCCAAACATCCCACCTGCTGTGTTGTTTTCCTCTTGACAAATGGGTAATTTTGCACCGGAATTATCACCCCATGAAGAAAAAAGACTGGCAAAAACTGCAGCACCTATGGATCTATGTCGCCATACCGGCGGTAATGCTGCTGTACTACAACCAGTCGGCCAACTGGCACTACCACATCACCGAAGACGGCATCGTGGTTGAACATGCACACCCCTTTTCCAATAGCATGATTCCGGGCACACCCTTCCAGGACCACGAACACAGCGATTTTGAATACTTGGTGCTGGCAGAGATATCCACTGCCCTGGGCCTCATCGCTGTAGTGCTCATGTTCCTGGGTTTCCTTCTCCATAAGAAGAAAACGGTCAGATTTTCCCCCCTGCCGGTATGCCTTACCGGTTATGGCCACAGTCCCAACCCTACCCGCGGACCGCCTTTCCGCAGCAGGTAAGCCACCCGCTGCAAGCACTTACTGCAAAGCTTAAAGGCATTGGTCCAAAACATATGGTTACATGCACACACCTCACTGTTTGTAAACAAATCCAAAAGGCATTGTTAAACAAGCCATGGATCCTGAAGCGCGAGACAATTATATTAGGGCCTGACACTGCAAACTACTATATTAGGATGGGCGTAGACCATATATTTCGGGCATGGGATGTGACAAAAACCTAATAAACTTTCTGATTAATTCCACGCAAAGGCAGCAAAAAAAGATGGCACACGAAAAGCGCAAAGAAGAAGAACAAGACGCGCAGGTGCGAAAGAGGTTTGTGGGCGAAATGCCCAAAAGCCAGGTTGCCGGGGGAAGCAGATGTCTGTCGGTTGTTTGCTTTTATCAGTTGGCTTTTGGCCAGATAAGTGGTTCAACAGAAAGACTCAGGCTGCATACGGAATCGGGCTTACCAAAAACAGCCCCCCCCATATCATCATTCAACAAGTTTTAACCGTACAATTTTTCAATGACTTATGACTAAAACAAAAATATTCTCCTTTTTTTTGATGCTGTTGTTTCCTGCGATGTTGTTTTCTGCGGAGCAGCAGCGTCCGGCCACCGATGCAAACATCTTTGGCCACGTGATCAACGCCGAAACGGGCGAACACGTGCCCTTCATCAACCTGCTGGTCGAAGGAACCCGCATCGGTACCATCACGGATGCCTCCGGCCATTACCTGTTGACCAACCTGCCTGAGGGCGAGCACACCCTGGTCGTTCAGGGAATGGGATTTGCCACCGCCAGGAAGGAATTTACCGCTGAAGCTGATCGCACCATCGAAGTAGACGTGGTCGTACATCCCACGGCAGTGGACCTTGACGAGGTAGTCTTTACCGCCTCTCCCACACGCAGTGGCTTCCGCTACCAGCCCGACCAGGCTTTTTCAGGCGAGGCCCTTCAGCGACGCAGCGAAGCGTCCTTCGGTGAGATGCTCCAGGCAGAGCCCGGCCTCACCATGCGGTCCTTTGGCTCGGCACCGTCTCGTCCGGTGATCCGCGGACTCGACGGAGACCGCATCCTGATTCTCCAGAACGGCGAACGGATGGGCGACATCAGCGAGACTGCCGCCGACCACAGTATCTCGTTAGACCCCCTGGCAGCAAGCCGCGTAGAGGTCGTGCGGGGACCGGCAAGCCTCCTGTACGGTTCCAGCGCCCTGGGAGGCGTGATCAACCTGATGACTACCGACATCCCGGATGACTGGGACATCGGGACCACCGGGGTCCTGTCGGGACAAGGCGCTACGGTCAACAACATGGGGGCGGGCTTCGGCCGCATTACCCACGGAACGGCCAGCAACGCCTTTACTGGCAGGTTCTCCTACCGCCAGGCGGGCGACATCGACACGCCTGCAGGCACCATCCCCAGCACCTCCATGCAAAATTATGATGGTGCCATCGGAGCAAGCTTTCGCCGCGAAAATACCACCGGCGGCATCAGCGCCAACTTCGTGAACCAGGTCTTCGGCATCCCGGAAATCCTTGACGACGATGACGAAAAAGTGGAGATCCGGATGGACCGCCAGGGACTGCAGGGAACTTTCTTTCACCAGCGCGACGGCCTTTTCGATGAAGCCCAGCTGCGCTTCAACGCCAACCGGATGTTCCAGCAGGAGATTGAGCTCGAGCTGGAAGAAGATGGCACCTGGGACGAGGATGTGGAGCTGGAGTTCCTTAAATATACCTTTAGCTCCTCATTGACACTGCAACACAAGCCCATTAGCGTCTTTGCCCGGGGGGCCCTGGGGATGAATATTTACGGGCACGAAATTGATGTGGGCGGCGACGAAGCCTATACCCCGGGCGAACGCCGGCTCAGCATGGCGGTATTTACCTTCCAGGAAATGCCCCTAACTAACAGGTTAAGACTCCAGGCCGGCATCCGGCTGGACTTCCAGCATACGGGTNCNCTGACCAACGAACTCTTTCCCGACATCGATGAATCGCGCAACGCCTTTAACTACTCCGGCTCCTTCGGNCTCAACTACCGCCCCGCAGAAGGNTGGGAGATCGGCGGACAGNTTGCCCGCTCACACCGCAACCCCATTATCGAAGAACTGTATGCCGATGGACCGCATATCGGTGCCGGGGTGTATGAGATCGGTGATCCCGACCTGAAAGATGAGATCGGACACGGCGGCGACCTGTTTGTCAACTACAAAACCAACAGGTGGCGTGTCGAACTGGCAGGTTATGTCAACCATTTCCTCAACTTTATCATCTTCCAGCCCCTGGGCGAAACCGATGAAGCTTCGGGATTCCCCATCTTTGAATACGTAGGTTGTGAAGCCCGGCTTGCGGGCGGAGAGCTCAGCATCGACTTCCAGGCTACGGAAAGCCTGAAACTCAACGCGGGCGCAGACTATGTAAGCGGAAGACGCACCGGAAACTGCACCGATTACCTGCCCTTTATGCCGCCATTCCGGGTCATGGGCGGCCTGGAATACGATTTTGGCAACTTCTGGATTGGCGGTAACATCAGAAACGTCGCCAAACAGGACCGGATTGCCCCAAACGAAGAGATCACCGACGGATACACGCTCCTAAGCGCCCAGGCCGGCTACCGCATCGACATGGGCGGCCGCCACGTGTTCATCTTTCGCGTGGAAAACCTCACCAACGAATCATACAGAGACCATCTAAGCCGCATCGAAGACAGAAACATCCTGATGCCAGGAAGAAACTTTAATTTTGCGTACCGCTGGTATTTTTAATCATCTTTGGCGCGCTTTTTGTAATTTAATCCTGTGAAATGAATAGGTTTCGTTAAATTCTTACCCCAACATTCATTTCATGTTGTTTTGGTTAGTGGATGAAGCCCGGTCTGTATAAGGCCGGGCTTTATTTTTTACAGGTACTTCCTCAGCCACTCAATTTGTCTTTCCGCGGCATCAATGGTAAACTTCGGCTCGCGGATACCGTGCGGTTGCCTCGGATAGGTCACCATTTTAGTTTCCACGCCCAGGCGTTTCAGGGCCACATAAAACTCAAAGCCCTGGGTCGGAGGTACGCGAATGTCTTCTTCGGGGTGTAAAATCAACGTTGGGGTGGTCACATTTTCCACATTGAAGATGGCCGAGTGCCGCATGTGGCGTTCGTAGTTTTCCCAGTATTCGCTTTCGAAGTAGTCGGGCAGGAAGCTCGGGATGTCCGACGTGCCGGTCATGCTGATCAGGTTGGAGACGCCGGCGCCCATCATCGATGCATTGAAACGGTCGGTGCGGGTTATGGCCATCGACGACATATATCCCCCATATGACCAACCCATGATGGCCTGACGGTCGGGATCCACCTTGCCCTCCCCGATGAGGATATCAAGCCCTGCCAGCATGTCGTCCAGGTCGGCGTAGCCCCACTCCGAACGGATCGCAAACCGGAAATCCTTGCCATACCCGCCGGAACCGCGGAAGTTGGGACGGAAGACAAAAT
>SL_5KL_010_SEDDRAFT_10001024_pt1 | contig 17557 bp, 20 predicted proteins | sample SodLakKL_010_SED_FD_9118 | JGI IMG/M metagenome (IMG submission 9118)
CAGGTTGGCGGGCGTTCTTTGAGGGCCTTTTGGAAGCTTTGGGCTACGTCTTTTTGGTCGAGATAAATTAAAAGGGGATTTAGTGAATCAATTTTTTGGCTCAGCTCGAAAACATAATCAATTACTTCTTCATTTCCCAGATTGTATTTTATCTTTCCAATTGTAACGGGATTTTGAATAAAACAGCACTCAAAAACAAAAATAGTATCATCGTTTTGGGCTTTCCGGGAAAAATCTTCCCAGCGGCAACAAACCATTTCCCTGTTCTGGGAAAAAGGGAGTTCATAGATATCCCGCTCCTGGAAATCAGGCAAAAGGTTTTCCGGGAAACCTTCAGGGTCCTCTTTTTTCCAGAGAGCATAAAAAATCAAATGAAACCCATTATTACTTTTGGCCTTATTCCAGATAATATCTTCAAGGTCAGGATTTTCTCGCAAAAGCCTGGCGAAATCAGGAGCGGAATAAGCTGCCACTCCTTCATAATCAGCCGGGTGTTCGGGGTTTCCCTCAAAATAGGTCCGGGTAGGAAAGCCCATTTCTTCAAGCTTTTCGGATACCAGGCGGGCCGTCCGGGTTTTGCCTCCCCCTGGAAGTCCTTCTATTAAAATAAGCCGGGGGGTCATAATTTCAACATCTCCTGGTAAATTTCGAACCCTTTCCCGGACTTTGGGTTCTTTATTATTGAAATCAAAAATAGCATTATTCCTGGATCCCCTTTCTAAAGGTCATGTTATTCCTTTAACCATTTCCTTCTTTTATCCTTTTTTTCTGGTTTAACAGTGGAAAAATTCTTTTCTTCCTTATATAATAGTTATAATTAAAACCCTAAAGGGGGTCACTAAATTGTTTAAACTGAAAACCCTTTTGTTTTTGGGATGCTTACTAATAGGGGGATTGCTTGTGTTTAATTTAAATGGCGGAGAAGCCAAAGGAAAAGAACCTCTTGAATTTAACGAAGTAGAATACCATGACCTTTCTCCTGATATAAAATCCTGGGTTGATACATCCCGCCGCCAGGAAATGGCCCAGGCCAAAAATTTTAAAGGTTATACCTATATCCTTGTAACCTATGGGGAAAAACCAACAGGTGGTTACACCGTGGAAATAAAAGACCTGCTTTTGAAAGAAAAAGAAATTGAGGTAATTGTTGAGTTTAAAGCTCCTTCTGCAGACCAGATGGTTACCCAGGCTTTTACCTATCCCTATGCTCTGGTCCGTATAGAAGCAACGGATTTACCTTTTTCTTTTACAGCAACTGGTGAAAAAGAGTATATCATGGAACTCCGTGGCATTGACCGAATTCGTCCAATTGTTGCTTCATCAAACTGGATTAAAATATTCAATCCTGCTCCTGAACAGGAGATTGAGGAAAGTTTTACCGTTGAAGGTATAGCAAGCACGTTTGAAGGAAATATCCGTTATCGCCTTATTAATGCTCAGGGAGAAAAAGTTAAGGACAGCTTCACAACTGCCGGAATGGGTGATTGGTATTATTTTGAAATTGAGATGGAGATCGGGGAATTGATTGAAACCGGGGAAGAATTTTCCCTGGAGCTCTTTACAACCAGTCCCAAGGATGGGGCCGAAGAAAATCTGGTAAAAATTCCTTTGACCAAAAAATAGGAAATGGAAATTTTTATTTATTCATTTTGCTAAAATTTACAAAATAAGGTATAATATCTTCATATTAAGGGGTTTCCCAAAACATACTGGAGGATGAAATATGGCAAAGAGGATTTTACTTGTTGCCGATACGGGTGTCACCAGGTTTCAACTAAAAAACCTTTTGGAAAAGAACGGCTACCGGGTATTCGAAGCAACTGGAGGTCGTCAGGTACTTAAGGATTCCTTTGATTCTGAAATGGGTCTGGAGGATATGCATCTTGTTGTTTTAGACATGTACTTGAGCGACTACGAAGGAAAAGAAATCCTCAAAGCAATTAAAAACAGATTTGATCAGCTTCCCGTTATTGTGCTTAGCACAGGACAAACCAGAGAAAAAATCCTGGAAATTTTAGAAATGGGAGCATCTGATTTTCTGGTTAAACCAGTCTCAGAAAAAGAATTTCTCCACCGGGTTACCCAGGGATTAAAAACTCCCGTTGATCGTTCAAAATCCCCCAATCCTCCAGGCAAAAAACGCCTTGGAGCAAAAGATTTAAGCAACCGTGTCCACGAAGAGGTTCAGAGATCCCTTCGTTCGGATTCCCCGGTTTCCATAATGGCTTTCCGAGGAAAAGATCGGGATCTGGCAATTATTCATCAAGCTGCCTGGGAAATGTTACGCAGAATTGATTCTACCTTCTTTTTAGAAGATCAGGTAGTCCTCCTTCTTCCCGCTACGGGAAGCAGTGGCGTTGAAGTGGTTAAAAATCGACTGTTTGAATCCCTGGATGAAGAAATTAAACCCGATGACCTTCTGGTAAAAACCTTAATTTTCCCCGAAGATTGTTCCGCTGAAATGGTGGAAAATTACCGGGTATCAGAATTAACCGATTTTCTTTTAAAAAGTTTAAGCCGTTAAACTCGGAAAACCGCTTCTACTTCATTTTCATCAATTTTAAATCCTACCGTTTCATACATAGCCCGTGCAGGTTTGTTGGAAAGCTCCACCCAGAGCATGCATTTTTTTATCCCTTTTTCCTTTGCTTCATTAAGACCTTTTAAAAACAATTTTTTCCCAAGTCCCTTACCCCTCGACTCGGGAGAAACTGCAAGAGATCTGACAAAACAGTATTCATTATTATCACCATAAACCTCTATAATTACAAAGCCATTGAGCCCAGATTCGTTTTGGGTTACGAAAATTATTGCCTTTTCTTCTTCCAACCAAAAAGATAATTCCCGGGGTTCAATATTCATTGAGGGAAATACCTGCCGGTCCAAATTAATTAAATCTTCCATGTCCTCCGCCTGAAAGGGGCGGATTTTTTTATTTTCTATTGGGGCCGGTAAATCTAATAGCTCCATTTTATAAGCAAGGTGGATATGTTCAAGCCTGTACCCCCTCATTGCAATTGTCTGACTTGCTTCCTGCACCTCCTTGGTTTTTCCCGGGTACCGGAGAATGAAAGAAGTGTTATGTTTTTGGCTAACCTGTTTTACACCTTCCAAAAGATCATCCAGACTATTAGTTCCCCACCAAAGTTCTATTTCACTCCCAACCTTGCAAAGAAAAAAGATACCCTGGGGAATTTCATAATATCCAATTTTCTCCCCAACCTCCCCGTAACAAAAATGCAGGGGGTACTTCTGGATTTTTTCTATTTCCTCCTTATACTTCAACTTTTTTACCTCCTTCCTCAACCCCTCCTCAAAGGGGTTTTTTATTGTAAGTAGAATACACAAAATAAAATAGAGATTTTTTCAATTCCATGCTTTTATTTGTTACCTGGAAAGGTAATCCAAGGAGGCTTGCTTATGTTTCAGGTAAAAGATCTTTCTTTTCGCTACCCTAAAAACAAGGAAGATACCCTGCGGGAATTAAATTTTTCTATAGAAAATGGGGAAATTTTTGGCCTTTTAGGTCCCAGCGGGGTGGGTAAAAGCACAACCCAGAAAATCATGACCAAACTCCTCAAAGATTTTAGGGGTGAAATTCTTTTTCGGGATAAAAACCTGCAGGCTTATGGAAGGGATTTTTACCAGGAAATTGGAGTTGGCTTTGAAATGCCCGTCCATTTTTCCAAGTTGACGGCCCAAGAAAACCTTACCTTCTTTAAAAAGCTCTACAGGGAAAACGCGGATACCGATTCCCTTTTAGAACGAGTTGGTCTGATAAAAGACAAGGATAAAAAGGTTGCAGAGTATTCCAAAGGAATGAAGGTCAGGTTAAATTTTGTCCGGGCCCTATTAAATAATCCCAAGATTCTTTTCCTGGACGAACCAACAATGGGCCTGGATCCGAAAAATTCCAGAATTATTAAGGATATTATAAAAGAATTTCGGGAAAACGGTGGCACAGTCCTGCTAACAACTCATCTTATGAATGATGTAGAAGAACTCTGTGACAGGGTTGCCTTTATGGCCAATGGAGAAATTGCAGAAATTGACACCCCCAAAAACCTGAAATTAAAATACGGAGCTCGAAACCTTGAGGTTGAATATGCTGAAAACGATGAAATCCTAAATGCCAGTTTTGACCTGGATACCTTTGGCAATAACCCCGAGTTTCTTAATATTGTCCAGAACAAAACAGTTATTACCATTCATAGCAGTGAAACTTCCCTTGATGATATCTTCATTAAAATTACAGGGGTGGATACTGATGAGTAATTATCCTACCCTCTACTTAGGAGAATTGCAACGGTTAAGGAAATACAATATCCTGAGCGCTAGCCTTTTTGTTGCGGCCCTCTGGATAGGAGTTATTTATTTCTCAGAAATCCAGGAACTAACTACCATTTTTCCTCTCCTTGTCTTTATCGATGCTACTTCCATGGCAATTCTTTTAATCGGGGCAACGATGTTTTTCGAACGAGATGAAGGGGCATTAAAAACCCTTTTAATTTCTCCCATTACCATTACAGAATACATTTGGGCAAAAATTTCTGCAGGGGTTTCTTCAAATCTTTTAACCCTTCTAATCCTTTATGGGTATGCCCGGTTTTTCCGGGAACTTGACCTTAGTTTTTTGGGACTTGTCGGAGCAGTTATCCTGATTTCGGGGTTTCATTCCCTGGTAGGTTTTTTGCTTTCTTTCCGGGCCAAAACATTTACCCACCTTCTTATGAACATGTTCGTTTATTTCCTTGCCCTTGCTCTTCCCGTTGTTCTTGATCTTTTGGGAATGATTGAAAGCGATTTAATTTCCAACCTTCTTTACCTTCTTCCTACAAAAGCTGCCCAACTTCTTCTTGTAGGAACTGCAGGGCTTTCTGAAACATGGGAAATTTTATTCTCAGCGACTTATCTGGTGGTTTTGGGAGGCATTCTTTATTGGTTTATTATCCGGAAGTTTTCTGATTTTGCTGCAAAAGAAAGTGGGGCTTGATAGGATATGTATAAAATATTTTTAGCCAGTGAATTAAAAAACTGGGTTCGTGATCCCATGACCCGCTTTATGCTTATATACCCACTGCTTTTTGGGCTTTTTGGCAGGTACCTTTTACCGGAAATAGCTGAGATGAGTGGCTTTTTCCTGGAAGCCTTTGCCGACTTTGTTCTTGCTGTTCTGGCCATGTTTATTCCCCAGATTTATGGGGCTCTCCTTGGTTTTTCTCTACTTGATGACCGGGATGATAATATTATGCCTTCAATCAGGGTTAGTCCTTTAAGCCTTCATCAGTTTTTTTCTTTCAAGGTTGCCATGACCCTTGTTCTATCCTTCATAGCTGCAGTCTTTGTCCTCTGGTTTGTCGATATTGGGGGGCTAAGCTGGGGTAACATCCTTTTGGTCTCATTCCTTGCAAGCCTGGGAACCCCAATTAATGCTTTTTTAATTAACGCTTTCTCCAGAAACAAAATTGAAGGGTTCGCAGTAATGAAAGGTATTGGAACCTTAATTGTTTTCCCCATTATTGCTCTCTTTTTTACCGATGCCAGGGAATTTTTCTTCGCCTTTGTTCCGGCTTTCTGGCCTGTAAAAGCTATCAGTGTTCTTATCCGGGGATCAGAAGTTCTTCCCCTTAATTTCACTTCCTATTTTACCTTGGGTTTGATTTACGTCCTTATCCTTAATGTTTTGGTTTACAGGTTTTTTCTCCAGAAAGTTAGAACCTGAACTTAAAAAGCGCCCCTTGGGAGGGCGCTTTTTTATTGATCTTTTTTGGCTATAAAGAAAAATCGGTGACAGGTAACATCAAAAAAACCTTGAGCTTCTAAGACTTCGTGCAGGGTGTAAAGGTCTTCCCGGTATTTCTCTACACTGAAATCGGGAATCTGCCAGGGAACAGCGTGCAGGTAATATATTATTGCCCCGATATCATAAAAACGGGTTTTGGTAATGTCTTCCTTGCTTTTTATTATTTTAAAGCCAGAAGAAAGCATTTGATCCAGGGCCGCCTGTAAATTCCAGCCTAAAAACTCGCTTTCCGGGGCCTGGAGCAAAAGGTTTAACTCCAGGTCATTTAGGCCTCCCACCTGCTGGGTAATAAAATGGCCTCCGGGCTTTAAAACCCTTTTTATTTCTTCAGGATCAAAAGAACCATGCCTGTTGATTATTAAGTCAAAATCCTGATCCTTTACAGGAAGGGTGTATTCATCTTCTGTTGGATGAACTTTTACCCCGAGAGGTTTCAGGTTTTCCTGGGCAACCTTAATATTTGGAGCATATCCCTCTGTGGCTTCTGTTTTTTCGGGAAGGGGTGAAAGCCTCATTAAAAACTCCCCTCCCCCTGTAGCCATATCCAGCAGGGATTGAGAATTTATCAAATAATTCCTGACTTCGTTATAGTAATTCCAGTTCAGAGGAAATTCTTCCATGCGGCGGCTCTGAGTAAGAAAGGAAAAATCCCAGCCCGAAAAATCTGTATCCTTTTCCTCAAGGAAAAACTCAAATCTCTTCCTTGCTCCCTTATCCACAATTACCCTCCTCTCCTATTTTCCAAAACCAATTTCTTTTTCCCAGGCAAAAATTTTCCGATGATCACTCCCCATTACCGAACCATATAACCCATTTGCTGCCGGGGAATACCCTCCTACAGTGGCTAAAGTAGCGCCCACCTTTTGCAATCTCCCGAGGCCTTCGGTTAATAAAGCCCTCCCCAGTCCTTTTCTTTGATGGGATGGGTCAATTCCAACGGGTTCGAAATAGGCCGAGCGGGTCACATCATCAAACCATATGGTACAAAATCCTGAAATTTCCTTCTCTGGCGAAACACAAACCAGGTCTAAATCCCTCCGGTAAAGGGGCATTTTTTGAATATTAAGGTACCATTCCCACCCAGAATAACCTTCATCTTTTTCATTGGGATGAAAAGCCCGCCAGGAAGCCCAGGCCCTTGCTGGCAATTCTTCTCTTTCTCCCAGAGATCTAATAATGTAACCTGATGCCAGATCTGGCTTAAAATTTTCCGTAGAATCAATAATTTTTCTATGTTTTCTTTCCGGGTTTTCTTTAGGAACATAACCTTTATCTTTTAATAACTCAATTAGCGTGGGATTGTCCTCATGGGCCCAGACCTGTAACTCCCCGTTTTTAGCCAGTTTCTTTTCAGCAGTTTCAATCATTTGACCTTCCAATTCCCTGGTCTTAAACTTCGGGTGAACCTGGAGAAAAACCTCCCCTTCATCTTCAATGTTAAGAACCCCCGCCAATTGGCCCCGCTCATCTTCCCAAATATATACTAATCCTTTTAAGGTATCAATTTCCAGGCAGTTCAACAGCACATGCCACCGCCAGTAATCAAGGCGAGCAGGTTGCCAGGAGATTTCATGCCTCCCATTTTCCAGAAAAATCTGGCGTAAAAAGTTCCGGATATTCCAGTAATCTTCCTCTTTATTTAATTCTCTCATTTCTATTTTCACCGGGTTCCCTGCCTTCCAAAATAATCTTTCCTTAACAGTAAGGTTTTAGTTCTATCTTTATATGGGAAAAACCTTCTTGGAAAAGAAAAACCCGGTTCCCCGGGTTTGTTCAGTTTTTGTTTTGTAAAATCAACTTCTTTTTTGCTTTTTAAGGTTGTCAATTATTTCTTCCATTTCTTCTTTTTTGATTTCGCCACGGGCATATCTAAGACGGGCAATTTCTATTGGATCTTCTTTTTCATTGGTTGCTGATCCTTTTTCTCTCGATCCCTGTTCTTTCAAAAGATAGGCTATTACCCAGACAATGGCTACAATTACTATTATCGAGAAGATAACCATAAACCAACCTCCTGTTCCCATGTGCGGCCACCAGTGCATACAAAAACCTCCTTCCAGTGGTTAGAGGGTTGCAAAAACTTATACCCCCGGGGGGTATTTCTATTGTACTACCTTTTTTTTAATAATGCAAATTCCTATCTTTAAATCCACCTTTAAAACAAAAAAGAGCCGTAAGATCAGCTCTTTTTTTCTATCACCAGTTAAAAATTACTTTTTCCCACTCCCCACTGCTTGCAGCAGGATAGGGATCGGCAGAATAAAAAACTAAATCCTTTTCGGGGCATACAACGCAGGAATAAACAGTTCCTTCGTTCTCACCCCGGGCTTCTACCCCTGGATTACCCAGCATTTTAAAGTAACTATCCGGAATTTTTAAATTTTCTTCTCCCAAAAACAGTTCTTTTAAGTTTTTTTCTCTCTCCTGGGATTCTTGAGAAGGCTCGTTACCTTCAGGAGCAATTTCAGGAAAATGATAGTGGTTTGCCCCGGCAATGACTCTAGAAGCCGGTTCTCTTTTGCGAAACTTTTGACCCGAACATTCGAATACAGCATATTCTCCCCTTTTCCCATCTACAACAAAAAGGTTCATCCCTCCGTCTCTGGGCTTTTCTTTTAACATTTTCTCTAAGTCAGTAATTGAAGAGCAATTTTCCAGGGCCTGGCGGTGAAAAACGAATGGGGGAAGACCTTTCCCGGGCCTTTCCGGCAGCCAGTTATAATGGAGCCAGATTTTTTCCTTGTTATATCCCGTGCCGGAAAAAGTCCCTCCTTCCAGGCCAAAAAGCATGGTAGGTATTTTCGCTTGTGCTTCAATAATTGTAATGTATCCCCAGATCCCTGGGATCAGGTAATCATTATTCCTCCCTACCCAAATACCATCGTTGGTTTCATGGATAAAAGAGGTGCAACCACCTTCAACACAAAGGTCAGAATAAAGCCAGCTGGCCACGGTATGAACCGAACACCCTGCTCCAAGAGCCATGTTTTCCAGTTCCACCTGGTATCCAAGGGGTAAAGTCCTCAGCCATTTAATTGCTCCTTTAACCAGCTGAGAATGATTAATTCCCTTTATTTCATCAAGCCTTTTTATATAATATTCTATATTTTTTTCAAGTTTTTTCCCTAACTTCTTCCCCAGGGTCAATCCAACTTCCTGATGGCTTCCTCTAGCATGGTATATTGGGTATTTCCCCATAAAACTCCCTCCTGTTAAAACTGTCCAAGTCTGCCACTTACCATGGCTACCCTTTCACAATATTTAAAAATTAAAATACCGAGGAAAGCATAAATTAATGCTATTCCAAGGGCTATTAGGATTTTTGAAAAAGGAAGAGCGGTAATAAAAACCTCCCCAACCATTACTTCCCTTACCAGGTGAGATGCCATGGTTCCGGGGAGAAGCTGGGTCCAGCCTAAATGGATGGGGGCAACAATTACGCCAACTAAAAGGAACTGGACCACTTGTAGAATTGATTGGATCCTTTTATAAAGGAGTTGCAGGCCCCCGAGAATAAAGCCCAGTCCTGAAATGGGGACTAAAAGTAAAATCACCAGGGGAAAAAGAGAAATCAGATCCAGATTTAAAAATCTCCCTGTTGATAACATCATCGCAAGGAGAATAACTACAGCCATGATAAAGTTTATTGCCAGGGATGCAATTAACCTGAAAGCTGTCACTCTAACATAACCAAATGGAGACATATAGAGCTGCTCAAGGATCCCTTCCCGGGCTTCATTAAAAAGATTATAGGAAATATCCTGGTAGATCATCATGGCAAAAACCCAGAGAACATAACCTACTATCAAATTGCCCAGGCCCGTTCCATACATATCTGTTCCCCCGGCTAATCCCCGAAAACCCAGGAAAATCAAAAGAAAAACCACATAAAGGGTTACAAACCCCCCGATAAAGTTGAAAAAGTACCTTTTTAAATAAACGAATTCCCTTTTAAACTGAGCTCCCAAAAGAACCAGATTTCCCATTGGCTCCCCTCCTCCCCACAATCTCCAAAAAAACCTCTTCCAGGTCTATTTCCTTCCTTTCGATTGATTCAATGGCCGAATTGTTTTTCCGAAGAATGTCCAGAATCAGGTAAAGATTCTCCATATCTTCAAGTTGGACATCAATACAAACCCCATTGCCTTCTCCGTTGCTAAAAAATGTGTTTTCTATTCCTTTAACTTCTAATTCCTGTTCTGGGGTAAGAGGACTTCCCAGGTGTAACCTGTAGGATTTAACTTCAAACAATCTAAGGAGATTATCTACCCTGTCGTCGGTGACAATTTTGCCTTCATTGATAATAATTACCCTGGGGCAAACGGCTTTAACCAAACGCATATCGTGGGTGGTTAAAAGGACAGTTTTATTCTCTTCCCTGACAACATTCTGCAGCATTCCCCTGATTTCCAGGGCCGATTCCACGTCCAAACCGAGAGTAGGCTCATCAAGGATCAAAACTGGAACATCTACTACCAAAGCAACTGCCAGGGCAAGTTTTTGCTGCATACCCCGGGAAAGGCTCCTTGCTGTAACGTTAACCTTATCTTCCAGGTTAAGAAGAGAAATCAATTCATCAACTCTCCCACGAACCATTTTAGGTTTTTCCCCTTTAAGAGCTGCAAAAAAATCAAGGTTTTCCCTAACAGTCAAAGGCCAGTATATATTTCGGTTTCCCTCCAGAACAGCACTGAGGTTTTCCAGGGCTTTCGATCTCTTCTCCCAGGGATTAAACCCTGAAACCATAACTTTCCCTTTATCAGGGGCAACAAGGCCGCAAATTATTTTAACCATTGTGGTTTTTCCTGCCCCGTTAGGACCCAGCAAGCCAACAAGTTCTCCTTCCCTTACCTGGAAACTAACATCTTCCAGGGCCTTTACTTTTTCTTTTTTCTTGGGGTAGGTTTTACTTATTCCATCAACCCTTAAAAGGTCTTCCATAAAATTACCTCCGTTTAATCTTCTTTGCACTCATTCCTCTTATTTAAAATTCCTTCCAACTTAACCAAAAGATCCCGGGTCTGAAAACCAAATACATCAGTGATTAAAGGCATTCCTCCGGGTTTTTGGGTTTCGGTTCTCACCACAAAACCTCCTAAATTCCTGTAAAAACGGTTGGCGCGACTCCTTCGGTAATTATAGACAAGGAACTTTTCAATTTTAAGACTTTTAAAGGCCTCACAACCCGTCTGCATCAAACAAAGGCCTATTCCTTTACCCTGGTAATCAGGATGAACAAAAAGCCCGGTAAGCTCCCCTTCATAATCAAGTGGTTCTTCTTTGTTCAGGCCTGTTGAAACATATCCTAAAATTTTTTTATGTTTCTCGGCAACAAAAATCAAATTATTTTCTGGATCTTCTTTTAACCATTCCTGGCATTCTTCAACTTCCTGCATTAGGTTAAGTTTTTTCAGATATTCTTCAGGTTTAAAGTAATAATCTTTTTGCAGGCATTGAATATAAATTTCGGAAGTTGCCTTAAGATCTTCTTTTTTTGCTTTCCGGCAGGCTATTTTTTTCATTTTTCTTTAAAAGAAATTAAAGGGGTCATCAAAACTAAAAATAATACCCCTTTCTTGCTGGGCTATTAAAATTTTGGCCATTGCCCTGGCGTGAATACGGTCATGCCACAAAAACCTGCGCATAACCTTCTTTAAGGTCCATTCTTCCCCATCTAAACTATAAATTTTTCCGTTGCTTTTTTTCTCAAATCTTTCAGCCAGTTTTTCCATACAGTAATCCCGCCGTTGCAAAAAAGTTCCTCTGGGTTCAACAACAATCCCTATCCTGGAAAGATAAAAGTACTGGACCTGGTCAATATGTTCCATTATTTCCTGGATTGACGAGGGGAGTTTCCCGTAGAAAGTTTTTCGATTTCTTTTTGGGTCATCCCATTGTGGTTCAGAGGTTTCTTTGGATAGGGTAAAGACGTCATCAGCAGATTGGGTAATTAAATCCCGGAAAAGGAAAAATTCTTCCCGGGATAAAACTTCCCTATCAGTATCCAGCAAAATATCCGAATCTGCTTCCTCAACAGTTAAATGGGTTCTATGAACCTGGGCAACTTCAACATCAAAATCCTTTAAGGCGTTGGAGTTTGCCGGGAAGTCTAAAATTTTCTTGCACTCAGGCACTTTTTCTGCCCAGTTCAGGTATCGTTCGGCTTCAACGGGAACTTTTTTCAAGGCTTCATATTCTGTTCTTCCCCGCACAAAAGCCCCGGGAAGATTAATAATGTGACCCAAAAAGCCCCTGCCATTGGTTTCCAGGGCAACTCTAATCGATTTTTCCATAAAATCAACCCCTTCCCGCCAGACCCTTTCTGGCCTTAATTACGAACTTCCCGGGCCCAAGAAGGTAGCCCGCATCAATTATGTTTGAATAAACACTTTCAATTTCCGCTACAAGTGTTTTGCGAAATCTTTCTCCCCAGGGAATTTTTTGTGTTTCTCTGAGCCAGGTTTCTTTCCATTCTTCCATTACTTCCCGGTAATTTTCTATTTTTTTCTGGGGGAATTCTTTCTCTCCCGTAATCTCAAACCCAAGAATTTTTAAAGCATATTTTACTTCTTCTAATCCAGGCTCTACAGAAAATGTTTTTCCTGAAAGCTGGCTTATACTCTGGCTTAACTGCCAGCGCTTCCATTGTCCTTCTTTTTTATCCAGATCTTTTGAGGGATATTCGGAGGTAATGATTAAATCTCCACCCGGTTTTAGAATCCTTTTAAATTCTCCCAATGCTTTTAAAAGCTTAATGGGTTGAGGATTTAAAAATATAATGGTATCACCACAATTTATTATGTCTACAGAGCTATCTTCCAGAAAATCTAAAGAAAAAATATCCCCTTCAACCAGTTCAACAAACCTTTTGTTAGAACCCAAACGTTCTATAACTTTTTCTTCCCATTCCGGGGGAAGATCAATATCAACACCAATTATTTTTGATGAAGCTTTAAATTTGGCCAATTTATCGGCCCAAAAGGCGGTAGCCCTTCCCGCACCCACTGCAGCGTCTAGAATAATTTTATTATCCAACTCCAGCCCTTCCACTGCATATTCTAAGGGATCCAAAATTTCCCCTCCCTTAAAGAAAAGTACCATAGAAGCATTGTTTCTTGAGGGTTATCTTTATAAGCAAACCTGTTTATAACTCCCAGTTCTCCCCCCATCTCGGAATAAAACCTGCAGGCCATGGGATTTGTATTTTGGGTTTCAACCTTAACAAAGGAGCAGCCAAGTTCTCGGGCCCTCTCCAGGGCTGTAACAAAGAGTTTTTTACCTATACCCTGGCCTCGAAATTCAGGGTTTACTCTAAGATCCCAGATTACCCCGAGATCTTCCCGTCCTTCCAGCATATTTACCCCGGGAGTAGAGAAAGCAAGGGTAATTCCTCCCACGGCTTTTTCCCCTTGTTTTGCCAACCAGAAACTCCAATTAGATAAATCAAAATTATCCTTCCAGTTGAAAGGAGAAAGATTCGGAGAGGCATCATGATCTACTTTAATCGGTTCTTTCAATATGGTTTCTTTAAATTCAATTCCCGACATCCCTTTTACTCGCGGAATAACCTGGAGGATGATATTGGTGGAAAAGGAAATGGGGATTTTTCCGTATTCAGACAGGTTTGTTCCAGAAATTTCTTCTATTTTTATCTCCACTATTAACTCACCCCGGGGAAATTCCTGAAAAATTATATTTGCTAATATTATTCTTCAAAAAAAGGAAAAACCATTTTTTATTGAAAAAAATTTTGCCCTTTTTATTAATTTTTTATTTTATAATTTAAAAAGTTTATTGGATTTTGGTTTTTGCTTAATTTATTTAAATTTACACCTTTCAAGATTTTTTCTTTTTTTACAAAATAAAAAAATCCTGCCCTGGCAGGATTAAAAAGGTAATGACTATATATTTTTTTTGGTTCTATTCTTCTTTTTCTTCAAAACTTGCAATAATCTCCTTTTCTTTGTGAATATCAGCCACATAAACCATGTTGGTTTTTATGACTTCCCCGTCAATAATCCAGCCGGTAAACTCAAAGTTTTCCTCTGGATTAGCACTCAAAGTTATTTTACTGGGATGAGCTTCATAGGGTTCAGCAGAAACCGTTCCACCATGGGAAGGTTCAGCAGAAACCGCAATCAAATCTTCTATAACTTCCTCCACAGTCATAAATTGAGCTTCCAGGCGCTTTCTTTCCCAGATTTGAAAAGAATGCTCTGGTTCAGTTGCAAACCTTTCTCCCCTTTTGCGCCATTCGTAAAAAATATAACCCGGGTTGGCAATGGCTTTAATGGTTACTTCTTTCCCCGAGCCATACCTTCCCTCTCCTTCTACCTCCCCTGCTTCAGAAGGAACTATTGTTACCTCAACTTCAACCTTTACTCCTCCAATAAAGGCGAAAACTGCAATCAGGATGGCCAAAAAAAGGCCCAGAACAACTATAATTTGGCTTCTGTAGCGCTGCATAAGACCCCACCCTGTCCCTGGGAATTTTTTTAAGCGGATTTAATTTAAATTTCTGGATCATTAACCCTGGATAAATTTTAAATTCTCTGGAAATTTGAGGTGAAGAAAAAAGATCAATGGGATCATATTCTCTCCCGGATAATATCAGGATTTTTATCTCCTTACGGTTTTTTCTCTATATGTCTGCTTAAACAATATTATATTTTGGGTTAATCCTTCAAAGGAATTTTTAAAAACCCAGCCAAATAAAAAGGTTTTACTCCCCTTTTCCAGGGAAAATCCTGGCCATTATAAGTTCATCCCGGTACTCCCCGGAAAGCATTTTCTTGCTCCTTTTTAGGATACCTTCCAGTTCAAAACCAAATTTCCTGTAAAGTTTTATTGCCCGGTGGTTTTCAGCGTCAACCTCCAGGGAGATCTTCTCAATACCCTTACTTTCAGCCCACTTTATCATCGCCCGAACAAGGTGTGAACCAATTCCATAATTCCAAAAACGGCGGCTAACTGCCATTCCAAAGCTTCCCCGATGACTATATCTTTGGTGAGGTGGACTGGAGAAGCTTAGGGTTCCTGCCAGTTGGTCATTAACCCTGGCCCCTATAAAAATCGACCTTTCTTCTTTTAACTGGTTTTCAATGAATTCCTTTTGTTCTTTTTCTGATAAATTCAGCTCCCCCGGTTCCCTAATAAGGTAATCGGTTTCTCCGGTTATTGTTTCGAGAAATTCCAGGACATCCTTAGCTTCTCCAGGTTGAATTGAGGAAATTTCCAATTCCCCATGGGAAAGGCTTACTTTTACCGATTTTATCCTGGCCAAAAGATCACCTCCTGTTCCCGGTCCAGTTTTCTAAAATATACCTGACAACTCCATCCTCCTCGTTGCTTCCCGTAAAAGAATTAGCCGCTTCTTTAATTTGATCCCTGGCATTTTCAACAGCCACAGCCCTTGGAGCCAGGGCAAACATTTTTAAATCATTAAGGTTATCCCCAAAGACAGTAAGCTTTTCCAGTGAATGCCCCGTTATTTTGGTCAGGGAAATGATCCCCTGATCCTTGGAAGCTTTTTTGTCGTGGATGGTCAACCAGTGCCAGCCTGGAGAATAAGGGTTTTCAAAAAGGTGAATCTCCACATCGTTAGAATACTTATTTTCCAGTTCCCCTGTTAAATCTATTAGTTTTTCTTCCTTATCTATTATTGTCAGGCAAACTACTTCTGTTCCCAGGGCTTCTTCCAGGTTTTTGGCCCGGGCGAGCCTGGGGTCTTTTACCTCCTTGCGATCATTAATGTACCACTCTTCACCTTCGTTACGAATTTCCAGGAAAAAAAGTCGATCCTTTTTCCCGTCAAAACCGGAAATAAGGGGCACCTGGCCAAAACCCGCAAGGTCAAGGATTATTTCATCAATTACCCCAGAATCAATAGAGTTAATCTGAAGATGTTCTCCCGTGGAAAAATCGCTGATAAAAGCCCCATTAAATTCTATTACGGGAAGCTTAATATCCAGGCCAAAAAGGAGCCTTTGCATAGAAGCCAGGCTTCGGGCGCTGGCCACTGTAAAAGAAAGGCCCTGGTTAATCATTTTATTCAATTCGTTCCTGGAAAACGATGAAAGCCTGGCTTTCCCATCCAGAAGAGTTCCGTCCAGGTCAGAAATATAAAGCTCATCTTTCACAAAGACCACCTCGAATTTTCCCACCGGAAAGGTAAATTAATGATCTTAATTTTTATTATTTTGCTGGGAAAAACTACGGAATAGTTCAAGTAAATCCTTTAATTTTCCCCCATCCTGGGGAAAGGTTGGATTTAAAGCAGCCTTTTTAAATTCCTCAACAATAAAATTCTCGAGAGGTTCCATTTTACTATTAATAGATGCCGTGGATACGCCATAAATGGCTGCGACATTTTTTTGGGATTCGGGATAACCAATTATTTTAGAAAAGAAGTAATCAATTGCAGCAGACCAGGTTCCCGACTTGCGAATAAGGGGATTTCTTTTAAGGCTATATGCTTCCCAGAGAGAAATGGCTGTTTCAATATCACCAGGGAAATGGCACCTGGCCATTCGCCTGGCTAATAGGCAGGCTTCCTCAAAATATTCTTCCTGATCCCAGGAAAATTCTTTTCCTTTTTTTCTCCCGGTGCCAAGAAGATCTTTAATTTCTCTTGATATCCCTGAAAAGGCAATTCCTTTCCGATCATAATCTCCTCTTTCCAGGCGGGAAAAAAACAACTCGAGTTTTTCCCTTCCTTCCTGGCTAAAACTTAGCTCCCTGGGGCTATGTTCACCCAGGTCCCTTCGGGGTTGTTTGAGAAATTCACGAATTTCAGCTCCCAAACCCTTCTCCTGTTTAAATTCCTGCCTTTCCTTTTCCCCCTGGGTATTGTCCTCAAAACATGCGCATAAAATGGTGAGGATAATTTCTTCGTGGTGGCGCAAAAAGGAATGCCAGGATTTGTAGGAAAAACCCCATTCAGTTAATTTTTCCCGCATGGCACTTATATCCTGCACCAGTGGTTCTTCAACAATCCCAGGAAAAACAAGGGTATCTAAAAAGGTTACATTCCAGTTACCGGCTTTTAAAAGCCTGGCAATCATAACATCCCCGGGATCAATTGCATCCTGCACTTCGGGGCATGAGAGCCAGCTTACCTTCCCGGAAAAAACATCTTCCAGAACCATCCCACCTCCAAAAAGGATTCTTTTTACCCTGTAAGCGGAAAGAAATCCTTTTTTCCAACGCAGAAGTTCTGAATAAAGGTCTGGTCGCAAACTTTCCTTTTTCCTTTCCAAAAATAAAGAATAAGGGGTTTTATTCATTTCGTATTTAAAACNAAAAGCCAGCCAGTCCAGGAAAAGTTCAAGGTAATCCTGGTCTTCAACCAGGTCTGAATAATCCATATAATCGGAAAAAACTGATTCTGCGAAACCCTCTTCCAGCATTCCCGGTTCTGATAGGAGAAACTCGTAAAGATCTTCCCTTATTTCCCTGATTTCTCGATTTAATTTAATGTCTGTAAAATTAAAAACCCGGCCTTTGTAACCTTCACAACATTCTGTTCTGGGCCGTCCACTGCCACAAAAACAGGGTTCTAATCGTTCCTGTCCCTTCACTCCTTACCCCTCCCTTTAATTGCTTTCAGCTCTTTGATGTGTTTTCGATCATGATCCAGGAAGAAATCAAACCAATCTTGCATATTTACCTCTTTTCCTACATAACTCCAGGTTCTATTAAACCACTCATCGGGAAGGGTTGAAACAAAATTAATCATTTGTTCAAATATTCCTT
>SL_5KL_010_SEDDRAFT_10001026_pt1 | contig 17549 bp, 15 predicted proteins | sample SodLakKL_010_SED_FD_9118 | JGI IMG/M metagenome (IMG submission 9118)
GTCTCGTTTTATTCTTTGTCGTAAAGTTTCCCTTACGGCGGCAGGCTGCTCCATAATTTCTTTGAGCATAAAATGATCATAACCGCCTTTTTCAGCTGCCTCCAGGTTCCAGGTTATTTCAAGGATATCCTTGTCAAGCATCTGCCCATCCTTATTGTAAATCTCTATTTTTTCGGGGGTAAGCACGGCAAATTCACCATCATCCATGACACAGGTTCTGCGGGTATGGGCCAGCAGGGCCGGTATATCGGAAGCCACATAATTCTCTCCTTCCCCATAGCCGATAATCAGGGGGCTGTCTTTGCGAGCGCAAACCAGGCGATCCGGTTCCCTGGAACTGGCAGCTACCAGGGCATAAGAACCTTCAATCTCAGACATGGCCCTGCGCACCGCTGCTAAAAGATCCCCTTCGTAGCAATACTCGATCAGGTGAGCCAGCACTTCACTGTCAGTTTCCGATTTAAACTTGAATCCGGCTTCTTCTGTCAAACGCTTACGCAGGGTGCGATAGTTTTCAATAATACCATTATGGACAACAACAATTTCCCCTGAAGCACTGCTGTGAGGATGGGCATTCAAGTCGGTCGGGGGCCCGTGAGTGGCCCAGCGGGTGTGCCCTATTCCTGCCGTAACCTCTTTATGGTGTTCATTTAACGATTTCTCCAGTTCTGCAACTGATCCGGCTGCTTTAGTGACAATTAACCGGCCATTATCATGCAGGGCTACACCGGCTGAATCATATCCACGGTATTCCAACTTTTTCAGGCCTTCGATCAAAACCGGGCCTGCTTTCCTGTTTCCAGTGTAGCCGACTATACCACACATATATTAATCCTCCATTTAACTCCGAGCTGAGTAATTCAATGCTTGTAATAAATCCTGTCACCCCGGCCGATCATGACTGTTCTTCGGAAATAATTCCGGCCAGGGAATCAGCATATTCTTTTAATTTATCTTCAGGAAGGGAAGCTTCCAGCATCACCCTTATTTTCGCCTCAGTTCCAGAAGGACGAACCAGGATGCGGCCTCGTTTGCCGAGATCCTGCTCGATCTTATTGATCGCATCAGTTATACGCTTATTTTTATCCCAGCCTTCTCTTGTGCCCACTTTTTGATTAACCAGAACCTGGGGCAGGCGTTCCAGGTGGGACGATAATTCTGAGAGAGGTTGCTGCTGCTCCTGGACTACGCTCAATAGTTTTAGCGCTGTTAGCAATCCATCACCAGTTGTAGCAAAATCGGAAAAAATTATATGCCCGGACTGTTCTCCACCAAGATTAAACCCGCCTTCTACCATTTTTTCGAGCACGTAGCGATCACCAACTTTAGTCCGGATTACTTTGAAACCATGTTCTTCGGCCAAAATGTCCAGTCCACCGTTACTCATAACTGTTGCCACCAGGGTATTCTGCTTGAGCAGGTTTTTCCTTACCAGGTCAACTGCGCAGATAGCCATGATTGCATCACCGTCCACTATTTTGCCTTTTTCATCCACGGCTATCAGGCGGTCGGCATCGCCGTCAAAGGCAAGTCCAAGAGATGCCCCGGCAGCTATCACTTCCTTCTGCAAGTCTGCAGTATCAGTAGCACCGCATTCAACATTGATCCTGCTTCCATCCGGATCGTCATGAATCATCCTGACCTTTGCGCCAAGTTGTTTAAATACTTCCCCTGCTACCCTGGAGGCAGCCCCGTGGGCGCAATCAACTACGAGATAAAGCCCTTCCAGGGAGGTTGATGTATTGCTCAGGTGCTCCAGGTATTCCGCGACAGCATCACCGTCATGGAAAGCCTGGCCAAGATCGGCTCCCTCGGGGCGGGGCAGCACATCTTCCGGCATGTGGTAGTGTTTTTCGATTTCTTCTTCCAGGGAATCGGGCAGTTTGAATCCGCTGCTGTGAAATATTTTTAGGCCGTTATCCTCGATCGGATTATGGGATGCAGATATAACCACACCGGCCGAAGCATTTAAGTGCCTGGTCAGGTAAGCAACCGCCGGGGTGGAAATAACACCCAGCAGGCGTACATCAGCTCCGACAGAATTAATACCCGCTGTCAGAGACCCCTCCAACATGGTCCCGGAAAGGCGGGTATCACGACCGATTACAAACAGGGGACTTACAGTTTTACTGCCAAGCATCCAGGCTGCGATTCTGCCAATTCTATAAGCAAGTTCAGGGGTTAAATCCCGGTTTGCCACCCCCCTGATCCCGTCAGTGCCAAATAGTTTCTCCAATAGCAGTCCTCCTCACATCTACGGATTTATTTCTGATAAATTTTGCAACTCAGGCATAGCCCGCTAAGCCACAAAAGACGGCTCCGCCGTCTTCCCTTCGGCTTTAAAGCCAGGCTTAAAGGAACTTTTAAACCATCAAGATGGCGCCGCTTATTATATACAAGGGCAATATGCTGATTAGTTACTAATTAACCAGGTTAGTTCAAACAGGCTTTCATCGCAATAAAATCTTACAGGGCCTGCCTATTCATCGTTTTCATCTTCTTCGTCCTCTTCTTCATCCTCAGGTTCTTCTTCGCGCTCAAATTCAACCCGGACCGTAACCGTTTCGGGTTCGATCAACAGATTTGGCACCGGAGTTTCTTCTTCATCATAGGCGGCGAGTTCAGGCTCAACCCTTTCAACATATTTCATCCCGGATAAATCAATGATAGCCATCACCCGCGCCACCTGTTCAAAAATTGATTCGGGGGCACCAACCATCACCTCTTCCGGTTCAATTGTGTAATCAACCAGCTGCCAACCTTCAGCGGGTTCACCGACCAACTCGATTTCAACCGGGTAATTATCCGAGAGATATTCTTCGATTACCACCCTAACCTGCTCGGGTTCATAGGCAACCACACTAAGGCCGCGCGGAGAGCGACCCTGAACCCGAACCAGGTGACTGCTGGATCCCTTGTCTGATAGATCAACAAAGGCATCCAGTTCATGAATGGCCAGATCCTCGAAATTTTCCGGCAAACCTTCCAGGGCAAGATCAACTGAAGAGGGCATATCGGTGATCACATAATCCTGATCCAGGTTTTCTGCCCGCAGCGGGACATCCTGCCAGGTCTGACGGGCGGGTGTAGTCCGGGTAATTTCATCCCCGGTAACAAATAACCACAGGATTATTGCCATGAAAATGGCCAAAATCCGGGCAAAGTTGTTGCTTCTAAAAAATTTTTCCATTTTATTTACTGTTCCTCCATGACCACAAACTAAAGCTCTCACTGCGCTCGGGCTTACATAAATCAGTTAATATTCTACGCAGCTTCTTCTCATCCAGATACCGGGTTAAAACCCCGTCGTGAGCAACAGATATGATCCCGGTTTCTTCAGAAATAATGATTGCTACCGCATCTGAATGCTCGGTAATGCCAATTCCGGCCCGGTGCCTGGTACCGAGCTCCTTGCTCAAACCGGGGTCTTCGGTCATAGGGAGGTAACACCCGGCGGCAACAATTTGATCTCCCCTAATGATTACAGCACCGTCGTGAAGAGGGCTCCTGGGAAAGAAAATATTAACCAGGAGTTCTGCAGTAACCACTCCATTGACCGGAATCCCGGTGTCCACCCATTCTTTTAACCCCGTCGAGCGCTCCATGATTATTAACGCCCCAATCCTTTTCTTGACCAGCACAGGGATCGCCTTGGTCAGTTCATCAAGCATGTTCTCAAAATCCTGGGTGCTCCAGCTCCAGTATGTACTTTTAAATATTTTACCCCGGCCAAGCTGTTCCAGGGCCCGGCGCAATTCCGGTTGAAAAACAATCGGGATAGCGATTAAGCCAATTGTCATAGTCTGACGAAGCGTCCAGTTTAGGGCATCGAGGCCGGTTTGATCGCTGATCACCATGGCCAAAAGCAGGATTATGAGACCTTTCACCAGTTGCTCAGCCCGGGTGCCGCGGATGATCAGAATAACGCGGTAAAACAGATAAGCGATAATAATGATATCAATTATATCGCGCCACTCGACGTTAAGTTGAAGAATTGCTGCTAAGATTCGATCCAGAATAGCCACTTTGGGTTGATCCCTCTTTAAAAATACCAGGTGGAATAGAAGGCAACATTACCTGTCGTGATATTTCTTTTATTCGATACCCTCTTTAAAATACCTGCAGCTGGTAGAAAACTATAGTTGTTACTATTTTACCATCATCTGTTTAGGTTTGCCCAACATTTTTTATCATTTTTCTGGCATGACTATCTTTATCCAGTTACCACAGTTATTGCAGTAGTTCCCATCCAGTCCGGCCAGGCGAACCCGGTAAACGCTGCGGGCTATAAGCAGGTTCCCGCAATTGGGGCAGGCTGTATCGGAAGCGCCGGGCAGGTCGATATTGCCCAGGAAGACATAGCGCAAATATTTGCGTGCTATTTTTTTTGCATTCTCCAGCACTTCTACCGGTGTTGGAGGCTTGTCAAACTTATACTGCGGGAAATAGCGGGAATAGTGCAGGACCAGGTCCGGGCTTAAATCACCCAGCCACCGGGCCAGGTTTTCCTGTTCGTAGGGTTGATCATTTACCGTTGGTATAAGGAGACATGTTACCTCCACATGACATGCTTCCACTGCCTTTTCCACGGTTTTAATAACAGGACTTCTCTGCCCCTTGCAATATTCCCCGTAAAAATTATCATTAAATGCCTTAACATCAATATTCATGGCATCGATCAGGGGCAGCAGCTTTTTAAGCGGTTCCTGGTTGATATAACCGTTGGTCACCAGGACATTTTTATAGCCGTGCTTGTGAAGGAGGCTGGCTGTATCATAGACGAACTCATACCAGATCAAAGGTTCATTATAGGTATAGGCTACACCGGGCACTATTTCAGGCCCACCTTCCTTTTCAAGCATATCCAGCACATCGGCAGGCTTGATCGTTTTCGGTGCCTGTTCCGGACGGCCGCGGGCTAAAGTCCAGTTCTGGCAAAACGCACACTGCAGGTTGCAGCCGAAGGTGCCCAGGGATAGAATTGAGTGCCCGGGATAAAAGTGATACAGTGGTTTCTTCTCGATCGGATCCCGGTTTGCTGCCGCCAGGCAGCCATAGTTTGTTGAGTACAGCTCGCCGCCCTTTACTTCTCTTACACCGCAGATCCCGGCCTGCCCTTCTTTCAGCCGGCATCCGCGGGGACAAAGCAAGCATTCAACAACTTCTTGTTCCTTTTGATAAAACCGTGCTTTCTGCAATTCATCCTACTCCCTGACACATTTTTTTATTAAGAAAACCAACCGGCCCGGCTTGAAGTCTACTGGTAAAAATAAGCCGGGTCTTTAAGGGCCACTTTCCCTTTGATCATGCTATTTAAAGCCGGGATTCTGTTTTTCAGGATAACGGGTTACCTTAAACCGGTATAATTCCGGTTTTTCACCCGGTGCTATACCGGCTTTTCGGCAGGCAATGTCGACCTGCTGCTCAGCAGTATCCACCCCTTCCAGGTCGGGAAGCAGCAATCCGGTCCGGGATCCCTTGCGCACCATTATTCCGTATTCTTCAGGATCCAGCTCTTCTTCAGTTTCAATTTTTTCAATGGGGCCCAGTATATCTACAGACAGTTCCAGTTCCGGCAGCTCTACTTTGCTCACCGGAGGAAAGCGGGGATCCCTTACTGCTGCACTGACCGCATTTGCAGCAATCTCCTCGACCAGGTTTTCCCGGACCGGTTGAAAAGTCCCGATACAACCGCGAAGCTGGCCACCTTTCTTTAAAGAAACAAAAACCCCGGCTTTCATCTCATACTCGGGTGGCAGCGGCTCCGGTAAATTGGGCATCCGCTCTTCCTCAAGATAATACTCCAGGACTTTACGGGCTAAATCAGCCGGATCAATGCTTAACTCTTTCCCGGTCATCTATCTGGTCCCCCTTCCCCGGACGATGACTTTTGAAAACTTTGATCACGAGGATGCAAAGCGGCAACCATGTAGCCAACACCAAACGGGCCCTCGTAAGATATCACTTCCGGATGAAAACCAGTTTGTTCAAGCATACCAAGGGCGATCATGATTGGGCGCAGTCCACATTCCCCGGCATCCTCAACAAGGCTTTGATCCATGTTAAGAATGTCTTCAACTTTGCCCTCGGTAATAAAATGCACGAGCTTTTGATCGAATTCTTTGCCCCGGGGATTGAAGCCGGCGGGTGCTCCCGGTTTCAAGCGGTGTGATAGATCACCGCTGGCAATAACAGCGACAGGCACTCCCCGTTTTTTAATCGCCTTCATTATAATCCGCCCGAATTGATAGAGATCCTGGTAAGAATCAAGGCTAATTGTAATATGCATGCCCGGCACCGACACTCCTGCTTCCTGTAAATAATACAAGGGCACCATCGCCCCGTGATCCAGCAGTTCCCCACCCGGGGAATGCTGATCCTTTTTACCAAGAAGCACCGGTTTAACCGGTGAACCTGCAGAGGCTTCAACCAGTATGTCTAACAGCTCCCGATCTGTTTCCAGTTCCACTTTAATGTTTGGAAAACCAAACTGGCCAAAATCACCGGATAGCCTATCACTGGCCAGAATGGCCGGGCCGGCCCTGACAACCTGGCCATGGGGAGTGACTATAATTAAGATTTTCGGCTGCTTTTCTTTAACCCGGCGGCTTAACTCCCTCATCCCGTCTACTGTTTTCTGAGCTTCTTGCAATCGACCGCGGCCAATTTCAGGGATAATGATCGGTGGATGAGGAGCAATGCCCACTATAGAAAGCATAGATTAAACACCTCCCTTGCTCCGGAGATCATAAACGGAAAGATAAAACCTTGATCATATAAATTCCGGTTCGGTTTATTAATATCTGCTTTCCTGCAATTATTAGCAACAGGGGAATATCTACCGCCTTCCCTTCGGTTTTAAAGCTATAACTTTACAGGTTTCAATCCTGCCTTTTCCGTAGCGCTCACCACCATGGCTCTTAACCAAAGCAGCTTAAGGTGGCCTGAAGCCCTCTCCTGCAAGACGGTTCCGGAGGGCTGCCCCCATCTCCTGTACAGTTCACAGACAATCGATAGCAAAGTGTGCCGCGTGGCACATAACCGCTTCCATGGCCCCGCTTATCATTCAACAAGGCAACAGGCTTAGCAGGCTTAGAAGTTGCTTTTGCCTATAGTATAGCAAATCACAGGCCGACGAACAATTGTCAGCCCGGCTAAAAAATCTTACAAAGAACCACCTGCCTTGACAGATTCAGGCAAATACCATAATCTATGAGTATACAGCTCAGCTGTTGGTTTAACTGCCTTGAAAGAAAACTCTACTCACAAGATCTAGGCAGTTGTTCAGTTATCGCTAAAAATAACCTATCAAGCCGGGAGTTTAACTATGAGTGAAGATTACAGGGACATAGAAAAATTTACTTCTGCCATTCAAGCTATTTTCCCCAAATTGATGCACTACCTCAATGCCGAGGAAAGCCGGGAGCTGACCGGGCTGGGCATAACTCCAAGCCAGATCAATGCCCTGCTTGTCCTCTACTTTCATGAAAGTTTAACCATGGGCGAACTGAGTTCAGAAATATACCTTGCTGAAAGTGCGGCTACCCGCCTGGTCAACCGCCTGGTCAACTTGAACCTGGTCAAACGGCATGGCGATGAAAACGATCGCCGCATAGTCCGTGTAGCCCTGACCTCTTACGGACGCCAGCTCTCGCGCCTGGTGTTTGAAAGGCGTTCCTTCCGTTTTAACAACCTGGCCCAGCGGCTCGAGCCATCCGAACGGGAAAACCTGGTAGTATCCCTGCAGGCAGTGATGCGTGTTTTTGAAGGCCAGGAAGTAAAATCGCTGCCAAGTGAGCATGAAGTCGATCCCAAAATCAAAGAATAACCAGTCCGCCTACATTAATCAACCCTTTTTTTTTATTGCTGCAGGGATAATCCTGGGCCTGCTGCTGCTTGTTTCCGTATTAGAAGAGGTATGTTATAATATTTAAGGAAAAACAATAAAAACTCCGAGCCTGCTCACCTACAGCTGATTGCAGCTATGGTGGAAGGCCTGGGTTGAGGGAGAAATCCCTCCGCCTCCCGTACTTGGAAAGGAGACTATGCCTGATAAGGCCGCGTTTTCTTTATAATGGAGGCGCGGCTTATTTTATTCACACCGAGGTGTTTAAATGAAACTAATGCGGGTTACAGACCCAGAAGAGGTTTTTAAAATTATCAACAGCCATTTTGAACCGCTGGACAGCAAATCCATTTTCCTGGAAAAAGCAGGAGGCTACTGCCTGGCAGAAGATATCTATGCTCCAGAAAATATCCCCGACTTCAACCGCTCTACGGTTGACGGTTATGCCCTGGCGGCCAGGGATACTTTCGGTTCCAGTGAAGGGATCCCGGCCATGCTGGAATGCATCGGAGAAGTGCCCATGGGGCAGCCTGCCCCATCAATCAACCCCGGGCAGTGCTGCCTGGTCCATACCGGGGGCATGCTCCCTGAAGAAGCTGACGCGGTAATCATGATCGAAGAGACCGAGGTTGCCGGCAGCATGGTCCAGGCCTTCAACCAGGTAGCCCCGGGAGAAAATGTCATCCACCGGGGAGAAGATTTAAAGAAAGGTGATCAGGCCTTGAAAAAGGGGCACCACTTGCGTGCGCCTGAAATTGGCCTGCTTGCTTCCCTCGGCCTGGCCGATGTTAAAGTGCACCGCCGTCCCAGGGTTGGGTTTTTCTCAACCGGCGACGAGCTGGTCGACTACAGCAGGCCAAATCTAAAACCGGGCCAGATCAGGGACAGCAACACCCCGGCCCTGCTATACCTGGCCGGGCAAGCAGGCGCGGAAGCACAGTACGGCGGCATCCTGCCCGACAAGTTTGAGGTTTTCCTGGAAAAAAGCCGTTCCATGCTTGACAACGTTGACATGCTGGTTTTTTCCGGGGGCAGTTCTGTTGGCACCCGAGATTACACAGCCCGAACCATGCAGGAACTGGGGCAGCCGGGCCTGCTGGTGGAGGGAATCTCCATCCAGCCCGGAAAACCAACCCTGCTGGCTAGCTGCGGGGGCAAACCTGTCCTCGGCCTGCCCGGGCACCCGGTATCGGCCCTTAATATATTCAAGATTTTTGGCCAGGCTCTTATCAACCGCCTTAGCGGTAAAGAAAATAAAACCTTGAAACCGAGCGTCAAAGCAACCCTGAGCCGCAATATTTCTTCACGTTCAGGCCGGACTGATTATGTAAGAGTAAAAGTGGAAACCGCTTCGGAAGAGGTAAAAGCTATCCCCGTTTTTGGCCGTTCCGGGATGCTGCGCACCCTGGCCGAAGCCGATGGCTTACTGGTTATTCCGGCTGAAAAAGAGGGCCTGGCCGCCGGAGAGATGGTAGATATTGAACTATGGGAGTAAAATTTCTTATTGATGGAGGTGCCTTTTGCGCAAGGTCTATTTAAGCAATATCCCCCGGCAGGAAGCGCTGGATAAATTCATGGACGCGGTAGATATCCCTCGCCGCACTGAAACAATTAATGTGAACTCCGCCCTGTCCCGGGTTACTGCCGAGGCAGTTTTTGCCTGTTATTCTATGCCCGGGTACCATGCCGCTGCCATGGACGGTATAGCCGTACAGTCACAAAACACTTTCAAAGCCTCCGACCAGAATCCGCTTCAACTTAAACCGGGACAGGATTACCATAATGTCAACACCGGAGAACCCCTTCCCCCCGGCTTTGATGCTGTAATTAAGGTGGAAGAGGTCCAGTTTCATGAGGATGGCCAGGTTGAGATCCTGGCTCCGGCCACTCCCTGGCAGCATATCCGGGCTGTTGGCGAAGACGTGGTGGCCGGTGAACTGATCGTGCCGGCCCAGAGCCGTCTCCGCCCCCAGGATTTAGGGGCACTGCTGGCCGGGGGCATAACTGAAATCAATGTCCTTGGAAAGCCGGAGGTGGCCATCATCCCGAGCGGAACGGAAATTGTCGATCCGGGCGCAGAACGTAAAAAAGGAAGCATTCCGGACTTTAACAGCACAGTAATTGCATCCTACTTAACCCAATGGGGCGCGGAGCCGGACATTAAACCCAGCGTTCCGGATGATCCCGGGCAAATTATAGAGGCGCTGTCCGCAGCAGTTAAAGAATATGACCTGGTCATCATCAATGCCGGTTCATCAGCAGGCGAGAAGGATTACACCTTTTCCGCCATTGAAGAACTGGGTGAAGTGTTTTTGCACGGTGTCGCTACCAGGCCGGGAAAACCAACTATTCTCGGCCGGATCGATCAAAAGCCCGTGGTCGGCCTTCCAGGCTACCCGGTCTCTGCCTACATGAGCCTGGAGTGGTTTGTCCGACCTTTGATTTACCGTTACTTTGGGCTTCCTCTGCCGAAACGGCAAAAGCTGCCGGTTACCCTGGGACGCAGGGTAGTATCAGAACTGGGAGTGGAAGAATTTGTCCGGATGACCGTGGGGCACGTCGGCGGGCGCTACATCGCCAACCCCCTGACCAGGGGGGCCGGGGTAACCATGTCTCTGGTAAGGGCCGACGGATTGCTGATCATACCGGCCAACTCGCTCGGTTACGAACAGGATGAAGTTGTGGAAATTGAACTTTACCGCTCCGAATCAGAGCTGCGCCATAATTTACTGGCTGCGGGCAGCCACGACCTGATTATAGATCTGCTGGCCACGGCCTTGAAAGAACGTGATCCCAGTTTAAGCTTATCTTCAGCTCACCTGGGCAGCATGGGTGGAATCGCAGCCATCGGACGAGGTCAGACCCATCTGGCCGGGGTGCACCTGTTCGATCCTGAAAGCAAGGATTATAACTGGCCCTACATAGAAAAAATGGCGCCCGGTATGGATGTACGCCTGGTAAACCTGGCCTACCGGATGCAGGGCTGGATAGTGCCAAAAGGTAATCCCGACGGCATACACACAGTCGAAGACCTGGCTAATACCGGAACCAGTTTCATCAACCGCCAGAAGGGAGCCGGAACGCGCATTCTTTTTGATCACCTCCTGCGGGAAGCCGGCCTATCAGCAGCCCAGGTTTACGGATACGAACGCGAAGAGCATACCCATTTGAATGTTGCTGCTGCTGTAGCAGCGGGCACTGCCCGGGCCGGGCTGGGGATTTTACCTGCTGCTGCCGCCTTCGACCTTGACTTCATTCCCCTGGTCGAAGAAAGGTACGACCTTTTGATGAGCGAGACATTTTATAACAGCAGGGAAGCAGAAACCTTGTTTGAAATCATCGCCGATCTCCGGTTCCAGAATAAAGTTGAAGCCATGGGTGGATACAGCATGAGGGATGCCGGACAGATCATGGATATAGGAATAAGAGAAGATAAAAGTGATTGAACCATATAAATAGTATTGCCATTACAAAGGAGCCCAGGAATATGACTTTAAAAGACAAACAGGGTAGAAAGCATGACTACTTAAGAATTTCGGTCACCGATCGCTGCAACTTACGCTGTGTATACTGCATGGGCGATGACGGGATCGAACAAACTTCACACGAAGCAATCTTGAGCTACGAAGATATCTTAAAAGTTGTTACTGCCGGGGCTGAACTGGGGATCAGTAAAATCAGGATCACCGGTGGAGAACCCCTGGTCCGAAAAGACCTGGTCCAGTTGATCGAGATGATCGCTGCTGTTCCTGGCGTCACAGACCTGGCCATGACCACTAACGGCACCCTCCTGTCCCGTTATGCCGAAGCCTTAAAAAGAGCAGGCCTCAACCGGGTCAATATCAGCCTCGATACTTTGCAGGCAGATAAATATCAAATAATCACCCGCTGCGGCAAGCTTGAAGATGCCATGAAAGGTATTGAATATGCCCTGCAGTACGGATTGGAACCGGTAAAACTAAATACCGTCCTCATGAAAGGGATAAATGACGATGAAGTAGTCGATTTCCTGCAGCTGGCCCGTGAAAAACCGCTGCATATCCGCTTCATCGAATACATGCAAATTGGCGATCACGACCGGGGTTACAGCAGCCATTACCTGCCGCTCAGCTTTGTCGAAAAAGCTGCTGAAAAAGCCGGTCTGCCGTTAACCCCGGTTCCCCTGCCCGGTGGAGCGGGCCCGGCTGAATCATACAGCATCCCCGGGGGAAAAGGGACGATCGGCCTGATCCACCCGATCAGCAAACATTTTTGTGACAGCTGCAACCGCCTTCGCCTGACAGCCGAAGGATCGCTCAAAGCCTGCCTGTACTGGCAGGACGAAAAACCGGTCCATCCGGTCTTGCATGACAAGGCAGCCCTGCAAGACTTAATCAAGGAAGTCCTCGGCGGCAAACCGGTTGAACACCAGATGGCTGCTGATGGCAACTGCAGCACAATCAATCCCGGGACTATGCGGAGCATGTCAAAAACCGGTGGTTAAATATTTTAATGGGGGTGGGAATGTGGCACCGGTAATTATTCACCTGGTCGCTTCCAGGTCCAAAACAGGAAAAACAACCATCCTGGAAAAAGTGCTGCCGATTTTAAAACAGCGCGGTTTAAAGGTAGCTGTGCTGAAAGGGAACCTGCATCACTATGAACTCGACCTGCCCGGCAAAGACAGCTGGCGTTTTGCCGAAGCGGGCGCGGATGTATCAGGATTTACCACCCCAGATAATTATATTTTAATCGGTTCCAACAGTGAAAAGAGCGGGACTGAAGCCGCAGCCTGGTTGCTTAAAGATTTGGACCTGATCATTATAGAGGGCAATAAAAAAACCGCCAATCCCAAGCTTGAAGTAGTACGCAGCAACCTCAACCCTGAACCACTGCTTCTGCCCAATACCGCTGCCGTAATTACCGATTTGAGTGATCTGGAAACTGAAGTCCCGGTGATTGACATCGATAACCCCACGGCCCTGGCCGATTTTATCTGCACAGAGTTTCTTGGTACTACAGCAGGAAACGCTGTTGATTTGGAAGGAATTGAAAGCAGTGACAAGGGAGAGCAGAGCGGCAGTCTGACCCACTTTGATCAATCAGGCCGGCCGAGGATGGTTGATGTCTCAAAAAAAGACCAGACCAGCCGTGAAGCCTACGCCCGGGGAGCAATAACTATGTCCCGGGAAACCCTGGACCGGGTTATGGCGGGCAGTATGGCCAAAGGCGACGTCCTTGGCGTGGCCCAGGTGGCGGCCGTAATGGCAGTCAAGGAAACCGGACGGCTGATCCCGATGGCGCACCCCCTTGGAATATCCGGCGTAGAGGTCGATTTTAACCCGGTGGAGGGAGAACCGGCTAAAATTGAGATCGGGGTCAGGGTTAAGCTGGCCGGTCAAACCGGTGTAGAAATGGAAGCCCTGACCGGGGTCAGCGTAGCCGCCCTCACCATCTACGACATGTGTAAAGCAGTCGACAAAAACATGACTATTGAAAATATCCGCCTTATAGAGAAGAAAGGAGGGCGCTCCGGACATTACCGCCGCGAGCAAAGCTAATGCCAGAAATTGTTGCTGTATCTACCAGCCCGGACAAGGGCCAGCGCAAAACAAATGTTGGTAAAAGTTTTTTCATTAAAGGCATGGGGCTCGAAAACGATGCCCACGCCGGCTTCGCCCACCGCCAGGTCAGCCTGCTGGCCGAAGAAAGTATAGCAAAAATAACCGCTAAAGGCCTGGATATAGGGCCGGGTGATTTTGCCGAAAACCTGACCACGCGGGGCATCGACCTGGTCAACCTGCCCTTAGGAACCAGGCTGCAGGCCGGACCTGAAACAATCCTGCGGGTAACTCAAATCGGCAAAGAATGCCACGACCGCTGCGCAATCTATTACCAGGCCGGTGATTGTGTAATGCCCCGGGAAGGTATTTTCGCCGAAGTGCTGCGAGAAGGAAATGTCAGGGCAGGCGACAGCCTGGAAATAAAACCTTCGTACCGGTTTGGAGTAATTACCGCCAGCGACAAAGGCGCCCTGGGAGATCGTATAGATACCAGCGGTCCGGCGGTCGGCAGTTTTCTGCTCCCCTGGGGTGATGTTATTGAGAGCGCTATTGTGCCGGACGTTAAGGCCAGCCTGGCGACAAAACTGCGAGAGATGGTTGCAGGCGGGGCCGATGCCGTTTTCACAACCGGCGGGACCGGCCTGAGCCCCCGTGATGTTACTCCCGAAGCCACCCTGGAAGTAATTGATAGGGAAGTACCCGGCATAGCTGAAGCTATTCGCCGGGAAACCGCTGCAGCAACTCCCAAAGCGATGCTGTCCAGGGGGGTGGCAGGCATCAGCGGTTCAACCCTGATCGTGAACCTGCCCGGCAGCCCCAAAGCTGTGATTGAGTGCCTGGAGGTGCTTGCCCCTGCTCTCGAACACGCCCTGGAAACAGTAACCGGCAGGGGTGGGGAGTGTGCCCGGTAAACTGGAATTGAAAGCTGAACTATTAATCTCAGAAAGCCGCAGGGGTTAAAATGATAATTTCACAAAAAACCCGGCCTGAGACCGGGTATTAATGCTTTCATAAAAATTGTGCTTAGCCGTCCATTTTATTCTTTAAGGGCACTCAATATAGAGCGCAGTCTTTCCCGGTAACCTGCGGTTTCAATAACAGTCCCGGTTACTACAATATCTGCTCCAGCCTGGCGGACCCGGCGGGCATCGATGGCAGTACGGATTCCGCCTCCTACGATCAGCGGAACGTTTAATTCTCTTTTAACCGCCCTGATCATCCCGGCAGGTACCGGCTGTGCAGCCCCGTTTCCGGCTTCAAGAAAAACATAGCCCATGCCCATGTACTGAGCAGTAAGAGCATAACCGATGGCCTGCCAGAAGTTGTCGCGGGCAACCAGGTCAGCTTCCCCAATTTCACCAAGCTTCATCCCGGGCTCAACCATAATATATCCTATTGAAAGCACCTCGATATCCAGGCGCTTCAGCACAGAAGATATTTTTGACTGGGTTCCGCTAATGAACTTGGAATTACGCGAGTTCAGAAGGCTGAGCATTAGAAATGCATCCAGGTTAAGGCAGATCGACTCTGTACCGGTGGGAAAGAATAATACCGGTATAGAAGTCCTCTTCTTGACCACTTCCGCAGTTTCAGTCAGGGCTCGCTGGGTGACTCCGGAAGAGCCACCTACAAAAATCAAGTCACTTCCCACTTCCTGGGCAGTTTCGGCCAGACGGCCAGCCGCCTCAGGAACCTGGCGGGATGGATCGATCAGAGTAATGTGTACTGCGCCCTGATCGAGTTTTTGTTCAATATATTTTTGGACTTTCATCGCTATTCCCTTCTTCTTATAAAACATCAATTTAAAAGCCTTGCATTTATTTAATCCCCTGACAACTCGACCTATAATGATAGGGTTTTACTATCCTAAGCTTATTATAATTTAGATCGCCCGATTTGACAACTGATCAAGAAATCCGGAAAAACCAGTTCCGGGCGGCTTTTGCGCTTCCTGCTTCTTTTTAGTAGCAATTCCTCTTTTAATTTAAATCTTCAATTCATACTTATATCGCCAATTTGCAGGCAGAAACCGGCTGTTACCGGTATTTCTTGATTAAAGGTAGTGGTTAATTACTCAGGCCTGGCTCGCCAAGCAGCAGGTGACGGTTTCACCGTCTCTCCTTCAATCTTAAAGCTATACTTTAAGGGACGTTCGAACCCTCCCCGTGGCGCCGCTAATAATTCAATAATGATAACAGACTATAGTACAGATAGTGTAGTATTAACCAGTTCATTTGTCCATACAGGTTAGCAAAGAAATGATTTCTTTAGCTTACTTCTGAACCGGTTCTTATGATAACATGTAAGTACATTCTGCTTATATTTGCAGTTTCATTTTGGCGCCGGCACTCGTTGAACCAGCAAAAAAAGGCGGCAACAAAAAGTAAACGGGCCACATCTCCAAACTAGAAGCCGCCTTGCTGGCTGAACAAGCAGCTAAAATGGGTCATAAAAAAATAATGCTGACCCGCCCTCTTTCACCGATGCTCGGTTATTCTATAAAAGAAATCAAAGAGTTAATAGATAAAGGAGTCAATTTTGTAGAGCTAAATATCCTTGATACTACAAAAGTAGTCAATAATCCCATATCCATAAAAACTATCGTCCAGGCAGTAAAGTCAGTCGGCCCCCAAAGTGCTGTAATGGCTACCGACGGGGGGCAAACAAGCAATCCCAGTCCGGTGAAAATGTTAAGGCAATATATTAAGATGATGCTGGATCATGGAATACATGAACAAAGCATAAAGACTATGGTTCGAGACAATCCGGCTCAATTTATTGATTTGTGGTAAATTATAATAATTTGTTCATATTACTTTGATTATTTGACGAACGGAGGTGTCTTATTTTGAACCTGGTTGAATACAACGGGAAAAAACCACTGCTTGGCAAGAGGGTTTACGTGGATCCCACCGCAACCCTGATCGGGGATATTGTCATTGGTGAAGGGGTCGGCATCTGGCCGGGTGTGGTAATCAGGGCTGATGAAGGAAAGGTAATTCTCGAAGAAGGGGTAATGGTGCTGGAAAATGCAATCATTGAAGCGGGAAAAGGTGGTGTGCTAACCATTAAAAACGGCACCATTATCAGCCACGGAGCTATCGTCCACGGCGCTTCTATAGGCAGAAAATGCGTTATCGGGATCGGGGCTAAGGTCCTTGATAATGCCGTTATCAATGATCACAGCCTGATCGGATCCGGTGCCCTCGTAGCTCCGAATAAAGAGATTCCACCCAAAAAGTTGGTCCTGGGCCTTCCCGGCAAAATTATAAAAGACCTGGATGATGCAGAGCTGGCAAAAAGCAGAAAAGAATGGGATATGCTGAATAATAAGCTTGACTATTACATTAAAACAAGGGGTGTCAGGTCCTAAATTCCAAAGCAGGCAGCCAAGCCCAAACCAGCTGGTGCCATAAAAGCTGGATATCAAAATAACACCTTACAAACTCAATGTAGATCGGCGTTTCCGTGAGCGCCTAAAAAAGCATTGCCAAATTTGCGCAGAATTCTATAATTAAAGGCCTGACCCTCTAATAGCACCCATAATATTTCCCGGGTAATAGATTTCGCCCGATTTATTCCACGGACTTACACCGCCAGGCTAACACCCATGCCGGGCGCACCATAACAAAACCCGGTGCAGCACACCGGGCTATATTTTTAACTATTGGTTTCAAGTAATGCTTACCGCTTGGAGAATTGTGGAGCGCGGCGGGCTTTTTTCAAGCCGTACTTTTTGCGTTCTTTCATGCGCGGGTCACGGGTTAAAAAGCCGCTTTTCTTTAAAACCGGCCTGTGGTTTTCGTCAGCCTGGAGCAAAGCCCTGGCGATGCCATGCCTTATTGCCCCGGCCTGGCCGGAGAATCCTCCGCCTTCAACCTTGGTAATAACATCAAAAGTGCCTTCATTTTCTGTAGCTACCAGCGGCTGCCTGACGATTAATTTTAAAGTTTCCAACCCGAAATAATCGTCCATTTCTTTACCATTAATAACTATCCTGCCGCTGCCTGGAATTAAGCGGACTCTCGCGACTGATTCTTTACGGCGTCCCGTCCCTATATACTGCACTTCGCTCAAGAGTTAGGGCCCCCTTCCTTCTTATCATCCGGCCCTTCTCCCAGGGTCTGCGGCTGCTGAGCCTGGTGAGGGTGCTGGTCGTC
>SL_5KL_010_SEDDRAFT_10001028_pt1 | contig 17526 bp, 16 predicted proteins | sample SodLakKL_010_SED_FD_9118 | JGI IMG/M metagenome (IMG submission 9118)
CGGATCCGGAAAACAATACCCGGACTCGGTCGAGGAACTGATCGGAAGGCCTGCCATTGACCTATTGAAAGCACAGGGAGCAACCCTCCATGGTGCCGGCCGCGAAGATATCGATGCACTGATGCTTGGCTCCGGCCGGCCGTTTATTATGGAGGTGATCGCCCCTCAACTCCGTACTGTTCATCTCTCTGATCTTGAATCAGCAATTAATGCCTCTGCTGAAGGTCGTGTTGAAGTGGTCATCAAACGGTGGACCGGCAGGCGTGAGGTGGAAACCCTTAAATCGCACAAAGCGCATAAAACATACAGGATTCTGGTCGATATCGAGGGCCATACCTCCCAAAACGAGGTCGAAAACGCTTTGAATGCCCTGAATGGGGCGGTGATTCGACAACGCACCCCGCGGCGCGTTTCACATCGGAGAGCAGATCTTATCAGGGAGCGTACGGTCGTTTCAATCGGGTGTCTGGGGGAGGAGAATGGCCGGTACCTGATTGAAGTAGTCGGCGAGGCCGGACTCTATGTCAAAGAACTCATTTCAGGTGATAATGGGAGGACATCCCCCAGTCTTTCAGAGATCCTTGGCATCCCTGCAATGGTAGTGGCATTAGATGTCATATCTGTTTGGGGAATGGAGGAGAATGGAGAAGAGTAATCATGGCACATCATAACGGTCCACGTAAAAAGACTCGATATAAGTTCAAGAAAGCACTCAGAGCACGCGGTCTCCCTCCGGTGACCTCGGTCATCCAGGATTTTGAAGAGGGACAGAAAGTGCATGTTGTTGTGGAGCCGAGTATCCAGAAGGGTATGCCTCACCGGAGGTTCCATGGAAAGACCGGCACAATCATCGGATCACGGGGACGTGCATGGGTCCTTGAGGTGAAAGATGGAAATGCGACAAAAGTCATCATCGCAAAACCGCAACACCTAAAAGCACAGAAATATTAATCAAAATATTCAGGTGTTTGACATGAAAGTAAAAGCATTTATTAGCGAGGAAAGGGTCACCCTTCCGGAGATCCGCGAGGTTCTCCTCAAGATTGAGGCAAATCGCCTTGAATCTGGAAAAGAGATGTCCTACGAGCTGAGGAAGAGCATTGAACATGTCAACCACCTTGCAAAGCTCTCTCCTGACGCCTCGAAGACTCTTTTAAATGCATTGCTGGAACATGAAAAGATGAAACCAGAGATCGCATATAGAATTGTTAACCTTATGCCACGGAACAGGGATGAACTTCGTGCAATATATGCCAAGGAACGGTTCACCCTGACTCCTGAAGAGCTGGATGCGATCCTTGATCTGGTTTCTGCTCATATGTGAGGTTGATGGACATGAGAGCGGAGAAGAAAGAGAGTCAAGCGTTAGCGATTGATCTGCTTCAACATGGTCGGACAGATGATCCCCGTCCGATCATCAAGCGTGAACCCATTGTACAGGCGGTTGGCGTCGATCAGTTTAAACTGCTTGAGATAATTCCAAAGACGACCGATATCCAGATTCATGAACTGCTTTATATCGGAGATGGTGAGCGGCCAAAGGTTGAACGGGTCAAGCGGAGACTCAGATATGATGAACTCACCACGACTGCAAAACTCGAACTGCCCTATGCCATCGAGAAGATCGTCAGGGATAATGAAGAGCGTTTTGTTGGTTTTTTTAACAAATCGGTTCCTATCAGTCTGAAAATGCATATGCTCCATCTTCTCCCGGGTGTGGGGAAAAAAATACTCTCAGAACTCCTTGAAGCACGTCAGAAGAGTCCCTTTACGAGCTTTGAGGATATTCGGACCCGTATCAAGGCGGTACCTCACCCGGAACGAATGATTATCGAACGAATTCTTGAAGAGATAATGGATCCGGATACCAAATACCATCTCTTTACATCACGATGAAGGCCAGGCACGATCAGCATTTTCTCATTGATTCTGCTGCTATTGACCGGATTGCCGGCTTTGTTCCGGTCACTGGCAGATATGTCCTTGAAATAGGGCCGGGCAGGGGCGCACTCACTCATGCCCTGCTCAAACGGGGCGCCATCGTCATTGCAATTGAGATCGATTCCGAACTGGTCTCTCTCCTTGAAGAGAGGTTCTCAACTGAAATAGCAGATGGACGGCTTATCCTTATCTGTGGTGATGCGACACGCTGCCCTCTTCCGCCTTTTGATATCGTGGTAGCAAACCTCCCCTATTCAGCATCATCTCCCCTTACGTTCCGCCTCCTTGATATCGGCTTTGAGACAGCCATCCTGATGTACCAATGGGAGTTTGCACGGAAGATGCTTGTACCCCCCGGACATCCCGAAACAAGCAGACTGTCAGTGATGGTCCAGACCTATGCACGGGTAAAACCCCTGATGGAACTTTCGCCCCGTGCATTCTATCCTCAGCCCGATGTCTGGTCGATGGTTGTCCGGCTTACACCGGTTGATCCTCCTGTTCCAATCAAAGACAACAAGGTATATCGGGATCTCGTACGGTCCCTCTTCTCACACAGGAGAAAAATGGTTAAGAATGGTCTGAAGAGTGCAAAAGGGATCTTTGGAGCGGACCGAATTGATGCATTGATTGTATCCCTTGATGACGAGATCCTCTCAGCGAGGCCCGAGAATCTTCTTCTCCCGAGATTTGCAGAACTTGCAAATGCTCTTGTAGAAGACTGAGCAGGTAAGACATGCTGTTTCCACATCCTGAAGTCTATCACCCGGCAGAGGATACCCGCCTCCTTCTCAATGCAGCTCTTGGGATTGTCCGCTCCTCTGATCGGGTGGTTGAAATCGGGACAGGGAGCGGTGAGATTGCACATTCTCTGGCACACGTTGCTGATTGTGTTATCGCAACAGATATCAACCCTCATGCTGTCTCTCTTGCCAGTCGTCGGGGTGTTGTGGTTATCAGGACAGATCTCTTCAGCGGAATCTGCACACGATTTGATCTGGTCATATTCAATCCCCCCTACCTCCCAACAGAACCAGGTGACAGAATCGATGACTGGCTTGAATATGCACTTGATGGTGGCATTGACGGAAGAGCCACAATAGAAAGATTCCTGGACGCTGTCCCTGATTATCTGTCTCTCAATGGGAAGGTTCTCCTGCTCGTATCATCGCTGTCAGGTGTTGGCGAAGTAGCTGAACGCTTTCGAGCCAATGGCATGATCTCGATGATTGTTGCAGAAGAACAGCTTGAAGGGGAGACGCTGTTTGTCTTCCTCGGGATGAGGGATCTCTGCAGCGTCTAGCCCTGCTCTGCTGGACAGAACCGGCAGAGTGCATACGGCACTTCGTCTTCCTTCTCCCTTACCGGGCAGCAGATCACACCACGTTTCAATTCTACTTTAAAACCTCCAGGGAATGGCGTGCCTATCGGGTGGCCAGGCTCACCAAGCACAAAGATGACAAAACAGGAGAGGAGATAGTAGAGAAGACGGCCCATGGGGGTCATATGTGCAATCTCTGTCCTGTGTGGTGAACTGCTGCTGGATGTTCTGTTTCTGCTCGTATACATGATGTTCTCCTGTGGTGTGCCCTGATTATCTGGAGTGGCATCACTGGTTACATCCTGTTCATTGTGGGGATCTGATGGTTTGTTCTCTGTTGAAACGGTAGCCGAGTTGACATTGTGTGTGAGGCATGCCTCTTCGATCATTCTGCAGAAGGTTCCAAAAAGCTCTGTATCGGGTATGCTGCCCTTCAGGCGCTTGATCTGGTCTTTTCTCTCCATCAGGAGGATCCGGTGGTAGGTACCAAATATCTGCTCATGAACAGATTCTGCGTATCTGCTCCGATAGCTGGCAGGCAGATCCTGGATCTCACTTCTGAGTGCTGCTGCGATTTCCAGAAGGTCATGGGGACTATAGCGGCGAACCTCCTGTGCGATGAGATTGGCGAGATCAGATCGGGTCCTGGACTCCCTGAGTTGTGATGTGATTCGGTGTATCTCTTCTCGGGCATGAGGTCCGGTGATGAAAAGCCTGCGGTTCATACATATCTCTGAGAGTTGTGGTTCCTGTCAAAGACCGAATTATTCATCATGATACTATCATGAGTATGAGTTATGGTTGCCATGTGCTCGTGGGCCAGAACAGTTGTTCTCTGTTGTTGTCTCTGTTTTTCCTGCCAATAATTGTATGTACCGGATCGATCAGGTTTAGAGTGCTATTCTGCCAGACGAAATCAGTCACTTCTGCCCATCCTCATGATCCTGACAGCAGGGCTTGAGCGCTCAAAGAAAGCGGCAAGGAAGATTGAGATCTCTTCACGCCAGCAATCCGATCCGCTTCTGACAGCCCAGCCCTGACTCATTGTTTGTCGGATATGTTTTCCGAGAGCTGCACCGAGCAGGTCATCTGAAGAGAGGAGGTCATACGCCTTTGTATAGGATCGTTGAATTTCCACAATATATCTGCCATCCTCGATGAAAGGACCGGAGAGGGGATTTTTTTCTAAGTATTTCTGAATAAACTTCAGCGCGTTGGAGCCATTTGTGACCGGAGGTCCGGTATGGCGGACAACCGGAGGAGCGGTTTCATTGAAGAGTTCAAAGAGGAGGACTGACTCATCTTTTCCCATATGACTGTCGGCTCTGTTCACGTGAAAGCCTGCCCGTTCCAGTAGATCAGATATGGCATGCATGCTCTTTCTGAGCTGTGGGACAATGGTGTCGGGGACATGATCAGGTGTTTGAAACGTTACGGTGTAGAGCGCTGTCCCTCTTTCTGCAAGGGCAAATGCAACCTGCCTGTGGCTAAACGATATCTGAGGCCGGATATCAAAGAATGCCGGAGACGGATTTTTTATGTAGGTGCGTGCAAGTTCAATAAACGCACACATCTGGTCAAGTGAAAGGGCGGCAGCTACATTCCTCTTTGGATCAGTTGGGTCAACCACGACGAGCGGCTCATCAAACGATCGCTTTTGGTGGTGCTCGGGATCAATCAGCTGGCCAGGTTTCCATTCCGCTGCTGCCTTGATAAGAGATGTAAAACCGCCGAAATGGAGTATCAGGAGTTCACAGAGATACCCGGAGAACCCTTCCGTCATATGGTCTGATCCATAGAATCCGCCAGCTTTTGCGAACTGCTTGAAAAGAAGTGCATCATCGACAAATGATCCAATTCTGGAAACAATATAGCGGGTATGAAATGGTGTCCTGTCAACTGCACTCAAAATCTCGCGTGCGGAGGCCACATGGTAACAGGGGACAAGATCGATATCAAGATCATAAATCCGGGCATGCAGGTACGGGTGCTCGGCATATTTTTCAACAGCTGTTCCTCCAAAATGATCAACGATGTCCCGCGCAATAGCAATCCCCTGTTCTGCAAGCACATCACGAGAAAGACTTGCTGGAAAGAGCATGAAGATATCAAGGTCACGATCACCCCTGACAAATGTCCTGCGTGCGACAGAGCCAACAACCATCGCCGGGCGTGTATGCCTCTCCATAAGATACTCGATGATACGGTCAGCGATTGTCTTAAGATGTTCCACCTCCTCAGGGGTCGGGCGGATCCGGGAGAGCACCTCTTCTTCTATTGCACTCCGGGTCATAGGAACACCTCTGCAATTGTTTCATAAATGGGACCTTTTGGGGTGAGTGTGCTCTTCTTCAGGGAAAACCTGGCTACTTCCATGTGTCCAGCGCGAAAAGAAGTGAATGGTGCAATGGCTTCCGGGATATCAGGGTGAAACTCCTTCACCCGTGCAATGGTGATATGGCCCTGAAAGGGGCGGGTTTCACGCGGAATTCCGAGTGGTTCGAGTGCAGCATCAATCAACTCTGCAAGTGTGGCTGTCTCACCCTGATCGTTGATTTGAGCCCAGATTACCCTTGGGCGGCGGGGGTTATTGGATGATATTTTGTTAATTTCGATACGATATGGTCTGTAATGGAGAGATTGAAGGGCAGAGATGACGCGCGGTATCTCTTTTTCCGGCACCTCCCCGAGAAATTTCAGGGTAATATGGAGGAGAGCAGAGTTTACAATGGTAAGACGCCCTCTAACGATACCAAGCGGCATCTGTAGCTCTGAAAGTCGTTCACGGATCGATTCCACAAGATCTATTGCAACAAACAGCCTCACCATAGAATGAACCAACTATTTGCCGTTAATGATGGTTAAGGTTTCACCTGGCCAGGTACGAAAGCACAAAGTGTATCTAACTCTAACCTATAGATGATCATATCCGGGGTATTCCTTATGACCAGTATCGATACCATAATCGTTTATTCACTTGAAGTCTGTCCGAACTGCGAAATTCTCAAAAAATACTTGCAGAATAACACCATTCCCTACCGTGAACGGGCCCTTGATGATCCGGAGGTACTGACCGATCTCCGCATGAATGGCATTTTTGTCATGGAAGCACCCGTCCTCCAGATAGGGGACAGGTACCTCACATCAATGGAAATTTTTATAGACGGAGAAGTATCGCCCTCGATTGCCGATGTATGCAGACGGTGAGGCTCGGAATGAAAGAGACACGGCAATCAACACTTGATGGGGCATTTCAGCCACCCATGCCGAAGGTCAGGACGTCATATGGCCATATGATGGACTGGGACCGGCAGAAGATTGTCCGGCAGATAGAGAGCGAGACACGACTTGTGGAAACCTTCTACGGCGGAGTGGGAGCGGAACCTGACCTTGCTGAACGGGTTGCACTGAGTGTCGAAAACAGGATCAAAAAGCTCGGTCTCACGTTCCTGTCAGGACCTCTCATCCGCGAGATCATGAACATGACTCTCCTTGAAGAGGGGCTTGTGGACTACCGGAATGTCTGCACACGTGTTGGAACCCCGGTCTATGATGCCCACCTGATCGATGTCGGAAGGGGCTTTGAGGCAAAAGACAACTCCAATCTCCAGGAGAATGCCGAGACTTCTCATAAAAAAAAGGCCGACAAGATCAGCAAGGAGCAGTATCTACTCCAGCTCCCGCCGGAACTTGCGGATCTTCATCTTATCGGTGATTTGCATATCCATGATCTGGAATATTTTGGGACCCGCCCGTTCTGCCAGGACTGGGACCTCCGGTATTTCTTCTACTATGGCCTGATGCCGGATGGAAACGGCACGAAAGCAAGCGTTGCAGGCCCGGCAAAACGAGCCGAAGTGGCTGTCCTGCATGCGGTCAAGGCGCTTGGATCTGCCCAGACGAACTTTGCCGGCGGTCAGGGCTACTACAACTTTCTCACCTTTCTTGCACCATATGTCGAGGGAATGGACAAAACCGAGATCAAACAGCTGATGCAGATGTTTGTATACGAGATGACCCAGATGATGGTTGCCCGCGGTGGCCAGGTCGTCTTTTCTTCGGTCCAGCTCTCGCCCGGGGTCCCAAAACTCTGGCGGGACAAACCGATTGTCTTCAAAGGAAAGGTCTGGAACGGGAGGCAGGCACCACACAGGACCTATGGGGAATTTGAACGGGAAGTCCGTCTCCTCTTTGCAACACTCATGGAAGTGATGCTTGAAGGTGATAACTGGGGCAAACCCTTCAATTTTCCAAAACCCGAGATCAGCATCGAACCAGATTTCATGCAGGAAGATGACGGTTTCAACCGGGAGCACCCCGATATCCCCACGTACCGGGACCTGTACCTGATGACGTTTGAACTTGCATCAAAATTTGGTACTCCCTACTATGACAACCAGCTTCCGGCATACCGGGGTGCTGGCGAGGGGATATCCTGTTATCAGTGCTGTGCATATCAGTTCTCAACAACTGCTGAGAATGATGAGACATTTGAAGAGAAACTCTTGTTCAAGGATGGAAAGCATTTCTCGATGGGGTCCTGGCAGGTCATCTCGGTCAACTGCCCGCGGGCTGCATACCGGGCCGACCATGAAGATGACAGGCTCTTTTCCGAGCTCCGCGGGATGATGGACTCAGCAGTCTCTATCTTTCGGATAAAGCGCCGCTGGATGGAGCATGTCAGGGCAAATGGCAGGATGCCTTTTGCAATGCAGAGACCAAAAGACCCTGAAACTCTGGAGCGTGGTACAGTTGCCGTTGACCTCGATGGTCTTGTCTATACTATCGGCATCGTCGGGGTCAACGAGATGGTCGAGCACCATCTCGGATCCCAGCTCCACGAGACAAAGGATGCCTTCAGGCTGGCAGTCAGGGCAATGACCGAGATGGAACAGTATGCGAAAAAACTCTCGCTCAAACACGGGATGACGATTGCACTTGCCCGCACTCCTGCTGAAACAACCGGTCAGCGGTTCGCTGTTTCCGATCTGCTTGATGAAACCTATCGGCCCTATGTGCAGAAGGTTGTCAAAGGTGATACAAAGAACCTGCCTGATCGAGCAAAACAGACCCTTGATCTCCCGATCTATTACACAAACGGCGTTCATGTTACTCCATCAGCACCAGTTCCGCTTACAAAGAGGATAGAGATCGAGCATGTCTTCTTCCCCATCGTTGACGGTGGTAACATCTTCCATATCTGGCTGGGAGAGTCCCGGCCTGATCCCCGGGGCCTGATGGATATGGCAATGAACCTCTGCAGGACCACGCAGATCGGCTATTTCGCCTTCACCCGCGACCTGACCGTCTCGCTCAAACAGTTCACCGAGTACCGGCCTGATACAAAGAAAGAGACATCAGGAGTATTTGCATCCGCGGACATGCGGGTGCTGATCTAGTCCCATAATCAAAAGAGTATCAGAATGGAATTACCCTGACCAGCTCAATTAATGTCTGCAACAACAGAATAGAAAGTGCAATGCAAACCCCCCCGCTCAAAACAGTTCTTCTCTGGTGTGATGCCTGTAATATTCCCCTTATCGGCAGGAGATGCGGGTGTGGAGCCGAAGGACGAACCATCCCGCTTACCGAACCATATGATATCAGGCCCGCACTTAGGGCAGATTGTGATCAAATCAAAGAACTCCTCCATGCACGCTTTGGCACAATTCCGCTCCCACACATCATCCTGCTGAACAAGACCGGCGGGACCGATCGGGCAGACAGCGTGATTATGCATGGACAAAAATTCGGTCGGCTCACGTTTGATCCGGTGAATCGCAGTTATTCCCTTGATATCACCAGTGATAGTCTCCCCGCTATGATCCTCCATGCAACCAGAGGAATTGTAGATATGGAGGACCATCTTGAAGAGAAGCACAAGATCCGGATCGGGGGGAAAAAGTTCCCGCTCAGGTCGGACGTGCCGGAAGGAACAGTCATTGTCAGATACAAGAACAAATATGGCACCGGTATCGTCCGTGACGGCCATATCAGGGTGAAAGAACTCCAGAAGGTGAAACCGGCATCTCCTTCTCCACCTGATCCCACATGGCAGAAGGCAATCGAGCTGAATGCCTATTATCTCCGGCTTCTTGAGCGCGATGCGATCAGGATCATAAAAAAACATAAACACGATAGGGAAACCGCCAATGTTTCATTTTCAGGAGGAAAAGACAGCGCTGCGGTCCTCCACCTGGCCAGAAAAGCCGGTGTGGAGAAGGCATTCTTTATCGATACCGGAATTGAACTTCCGGAAACAGTACACTATGTAGCATCTCACGATGTCGAGATTATTCAAAAAGCAGGTGATTTCTTCTCAGCGGTTGAAAAGGCGGGACCCCCGGGAAAGGACCATCGATGGTGTTGTAAACTTCTCAAACTCCAGCCGCTCAAAATCTATCTCTCCACAGTTGGCCCATCTGTTACATTTCAGGGGAACAGGTGGTATGAATCATGGAACAGGGCTGATCTTGAAGAGGCGAGCCAGAACCCGGCAAATCCCCTTCAGCTCAATATCTCGCCAATCCGGAACTGGAGGGCACTTGAGGTCTATCTCTATCTGTGGTGGCAGAACGTGCCGGTCAACCCGCTCTATGAACAGGGTTTTGAGCGGATCGGCTGCTATCTCTGCCCGGCGATGCTCGAGAGCGAATATGATCTGCTCAGGTCAACACACCCGGATCTTACCTCCCGCTGGGATGACTTTCTCAGGAACTGGGCTGAAAAAGCCGGACTTCCCGATGAATTTTATAAATGGGGTCTCTGGCGGTGGAAGGCGCTCCCTCCAAAGATGCGCACACTCTGCGCTGAATACAGGATCCCGGTTAATGATGATTTCACTCTTACGAAGACAAGGACTCGGGTATCAGAACAGAGAGGAAAGAACATGATCTATGATGAAGCACCTGATGATAAAGGGGTATTCCCGGTTGAGTTGATCCGGCAGGATTTCCCGATTGTGCATGAGGCAATCTACCTTGACTCGGCTGCCACAAGCTTCTCTCCTGAACCTGTAATACAGGCTCATGTCGAATTTGAGCACCGGTACCGTGCAAATGTCGGCAGGGGTCTCCATCGCTTTACCCGGATTGCTACTCAGCGGTACTGGCATGCCCATGAGAAGGTTGGACGGTTCATAGGCGGTGAAGATGGCATAACCGTCTTTACAAAAAATACAACAGAGTCGATCAATATGGTCTCACAGGGGCTTGACTGGAGACCAGGGGATCGTGTGATTACTACCATACTCGAACACCATTCCAACCTCCTCCCCTGGCGGAAATGCGCAGCAAGCGGGGTTGGCCTCGCTGTGATCGGGATCAATGCTGATTATACTCCTGACCTGGACGCTCTTGAAAAAGAGCTAAACAAAGGAGCACGACTTGTTGCGGTTACCCATGCCTCAAATGCCATCGGGGTGATCACCCCTGTCAGGGAGATTGCACACCTCTGCCGGGAATATGACACCCTTCTTCTGGTTGATTCTGCGCAGGCAATCCCTCATATGCCAGTCAATGTAGAAGACCTTGGTTGTGATTTCTGCTGTTTCTCAGGCCATAAGATGTTTGGGCCTACCGGAACCGGTGTTCTCTGGATGAAGGATCCGATCCTCTCACCGATGCTCCTTGGTGGAGGAATGGTTGAGGAAGTGCATGGGAACGGCTATCTGCCTGCCGGAGGATATCAGCAGTACGAAGCAGGGACACCGAACATTTCCGGTGGTATAGGGCTTGGTGCGGCAGTGGATTACCTTGAAACAATTGGCATGGACCGGGTGAAAACCTATGAAGAAGAGCTCACCACGGCGTTGATCGAGGGGCTTTCACGAATCGATGGTGTTTCTCTCCATGCATCAGATGATCCACAATCCAGAATTGGTGTTGTCTCCTTCACTATCGATGGTCTGCATCCTCATGAGGCAGCAAGTCGTCTTGATGAAGACTATGATATCCTGGTCAGATCAGGCTTCCATTGTTGTCAGCCGCTGATGGAACATCTCAATCTGCCGGATGGAACAATCAGGGCAAGCCTTGCCCTCTATACCACAAAGGATGAAATCGATCTCCTGACAGCCGCAGTGTATGAGATTACCAGGAGCATCTGATCCGCTCAGGGTGTGTAAACACGGTTATCTCATCATTAAAAATATTGCCTCCAATAGTGAGATTTGACTCTGTGCCAATGGAAATGGCAAGCCGTGTTGCAGTCGTTGTTGACAGCAGGATTGGAATCCCTGCGAGCAGGCATCTTCTGACCATCTCGGAGGTAACGATTCCAGAGAGGAGAAGGACTGTCTCTGAAAAGTCGATTGCATGAATAAGTCCATACCCAAGTACACGGTCAACTGCGCATTGACAGTCAATATCATGGAATGTCACCACCGTTTTACTGGTAGTGGCAAGGGCGGCAGAATGGACCTGATCAGAGGCAGGCTCGATGGCTTTTTGCATCTGAAAGAGCACAGAATATGGGATAGTATAGCCGCTTTCGAGAGTGGGGAGCTTCGATGTATCAATGGAGGATACACTCCCTCCGCAGCCGGCAAGGACTGTTCTCCTCCTGCCGGTTATCCGGAACGGGTCACGGGTCAGGACGCTAATCCGGTTTGGTTCATACCGGATGGATTCAATGTCACCTGCTGTTTTGATGATCTCCTCGGAGAAGAGATATCCGATAATATACTCCCTGAGATTTTCAGGACTGAGCACCATTGTGGCTGCATGACGGCCATTTACAAAGATTGCCGTTACGGTCTCCTCCGGGATCTCGCAGGTTGACTCGAGATACCCGGTTTCATGTACCCGCAGGCAGGGTATGGATACATATCCAAAACGGTTCTGCTGCATTATATCACCATACAATAGTTTGTGCTGAACAGGATTCCCATATGAAGTAAAGAATCCCGGTTTCCGATGTAAAAAAAGTGATTACTCCTGGACAAGTTCAATATCTGAGATATCAAACTGTCTGCGGAGCAGCTGTTTTGCCTTCAGGATGTTCTTGCCCTCTTTACCAATGGCAAGGCCCCGGTCCTCTTCCCGTACTTCGACCTGTGCGACACGGTTTTCGTCTTCACCATTAAATTCGACTGACATTACCTGTGCCGGCAGGAAACAGTTTCGGATGAACTGGACAAGATCATCAGAATATTCAACCACTTCGACCCTCCGGTCAAGGGCCTCAGACGCTTTCTTGATGCTCGCTCCTTTCTTTCCAATGGCAAGGCCCATTTCACCAGGATTGATGATGAATATGACCCGGTCATGGCGGGGATCGATTATACAGTCACGCGCACCTGCACCGGTCAGGCTCTCAAATTGTGAGATCAGCCGCATGCAGTCTTCAGTTAAAGTGATTTCCGACATATTATAATCTCTGTAACGTTAGGATATCGGATTCACCGGCATCTAAAACTGCAAGTGCGCTGACGATAAAATCTTTTCCGCACTCTTTACCAAGCTGACGGCCTGAACCATTGTAATGGTAAACAGCGACTTTATCCTGTTCTTCCACATATTTTCTGAAGTCTTCGGGGCAGTTCTTTGCGATAATGACAAGCCTGGCATTATCTTCCTCTATGCTTGCCTCTGTGCTCTTCTGCCCAAGGGTGACCCTTCCGGTCTTCATTGCCCTGCGTAAAGATGTATTGAAATCCATTAGTTTTCACCTGTTCTGGTGATCTGCTCCATCGGTCTGACAACCAGACGGACATCTCCTGTTCCGAGCTGGATAGGCTGGCCGACAATGACATTTTCTGTCACACCGCAGAGTTCATCATGCTCATGCGCAATCGATGCATCGAGGAGGTGATTCACCGTCACCTCGAATGCCGCACGCGAAAGGACGCTTTCTTTCTCTCCTGCAATACCGTGGCGGCCGATCTGTTTTACCTCGCCATCCATGCACATCATATCGGCAACGAGCATGATATGACGCACATCAACATTAATACCCTGTTCACGAAGCGTATGGTTTGCTTCATGGATGATAGCATTTCTGGCAGCCTCGATTCCGAGGATGTGAGAAATTTCACTGATATTATTTGTGCGGGTCCGGGTGGTATCCACGCCCTCAACCTCGAATACGTCTTTTAGGTTAGACCCCTCAGTATATAGGATATACTCCCCATGCTCTTTCCTGACGACAACACGCCGGATATCATCGATGCCCTGAACAATGACGTTTCTGACATGCTCGACAAGCTGGAACAGGTTCTGGTAGCTTAGCTGGTCTTTTGGAAGAAAATGGATAACCCCCTCAGGTTCATTTACCTGAAACTCAAAGTCACGGTAATGACGACGTTCACGAATCTTTGCGGGAGCGCGCTCAAGTATCTCTGAAACACTGATCCTCCGCTTATCACAGACCGCCTTGTTCAAGGTGACAATAACCCGCATATTCTCAATATCGGTTGTGATATCACCAAACTCATGGAGTGGTGAGGCTTCAATATCCCATGAGACTTCACGTGCTCTGTCCCGGTTTTCATAGTACCCTTTTTCAAGGTAGATCGTCATCGCCGGTGTTGATGGTTCGCGCCTCGCATCCATGATCTCAATCAAGCGCGGGAGACCGAGCGTAACGTTGATCTCAGCGACACCCGCATAGTGGAAGGTACGCATCGTCATCTGTGTGCCCGGCTCTCCAATCGACTGGGCTGCAATGATCCCCACCGCTTCACAGGGCTCAATCCGGGTCAGTCCATATTCCTGGATAATTTTTTTGAGTATCTCTTCAAACTGCTCGTCAGTGACAGGTGATCCTTTCTCTTCTTTCTTCAGCAGGAGGGAGATTAGCTGGTCATGCGTCTTGACGGGAAGGTGTGCATCATTGATACGAAGAATCCTCTGGAGAATTCGTTCGAAGACGTCCTCTTCCACTTCACGCGCTGAAATCCAGTTGTTAACCAGGGAAACGATAGTTTCAGGGAGCGGATATGAGGCAAGCCTCTCAGGATACTGATCGTTCATATCAGACCTCCTCCTTCAGCACACTTTCAACAATTCCCTTGACATCGACCGGGTCTCCAAACGCACTCTTCGTTGGATCTGTTCCATCCTCGCCATAATTGAACTGGATGATCCGGCCACCTGTGGTTCTGACGGTGCCGTCATAGGCGACCTTCAAATCCTGCAGGGCGTTGATCAGCCTCCTCTGGAGGTATCCGCTCTGTGATGTCCTGACTGCAGTATCTACAAGACCCTCACGTCCACCGATAGCATGGAAGAAGAACTCAGTAGGAGATATGCCGCTTTTATAGGAGTTTCTGATGAAACCATGTGCTGCAGCACCCTGATCATATTTTTTAAAGTGTGGAAGTGTTCTCCCTTCATAGCCACGGATGATACGTTCACCACGAACCGACTGCTGACCAATGCATCCGGCCATCTGAGTCAGGTTCAGCATTGAACCCCGTGCACCGGAGACCGCCATGACAACAGCCGAGTTACTAAGCCCGAGGTGACGGCCAGCAATATCACCGGTCCGGTCTCGTGCTTTTCCGAGCACCTGCATGATCTGCATCTCAAGTGTCTCTTCTGCGGTCCTCCCTGGCATCGGTTCGAGCTGTCCGTTCTGGTAGATACGAATCCTCTTCTCGACATCGATCTCGGCTTCATCCAGCAGATCGCGGATCTGGCCATATTCGGTTCTGCTGAGATCTTCATCATCGATACCAAAAGAGAAGCCAATGAACATGATGCTCTTGATTGAGAGCCGGGTCATATCATCGATATACTGGCGGGCACGTTCAAGCCCCTGCTGACGGATGATCCGGTTCATAATGGCGCCATCGAATGCTCCAACAGATTTCTTGTCTATCGTCCCCGATATTAGATCACCATCGATGATCCTGACATATGCATCCCGTTCACAGTGTTCTTTTTTGCAGTCCGGACAGTTTGTACATGATGTTGCCCGGTAGACCATATTCAGCCCGCGTGGAAGGATTAATGAGAAGACCTGTTTATTGCTCCAGTATGCCACGCCATCGTCAATTTTTCCTGGCTTTGGCAAAAACTCGATATTTGCATTGTTTAAGAGATACATTACCTCGGATTTTGTGAACCATTGCATTCGGTGCGTCAGAAGAAATATCCCTGAGATATGGTCATGGATACCGCCGATGATGGGACCACCAAACCGTGGAGAAAGGATATTCTCCTGGACAGATGCGAGAAGGAGTGCTTCAGCCCGCGCTTCTTCTGTTTGTGGCACATGCAGGTTCATCTCGTCTCCGTCAAAATCGGCGTTATATGGAGGGCAGACTGCAGGGTTCAATCGAAATGTCCGTTCATCCATCAGCTTTATCCGGTGAGACATGATGCTCATCCGGTGGAGCGATGGCTGTCGGTTAAAGAGCACGATATCACCATCACGGAGCTGCCGATCGACGGTCCAGCCGGGCTCAAGCATCGATGCAACCATCTCGCGGTTGTCGAGGAGGCCTGCTCCCCCATGGAGCCGGAGTCTCCTGTTGTCAGGACGGATAACATAGTTTGCACCGCAGGGGTGGCGAAGTGTCGGCCGTTCAGGCCCGACAAGTACCATCGAGCGGAGCTCTTCAATATTTTCCCTGGTCACCCTGATTGGAATTGACATCTCATTGGCAATTGCAAGCGGGACACCGACTTCTGAAACAGAGAGGTTCGGATCAGGTGAGATGACAGTCCGGGCAGAAAAGTTGACACGTTTCCCTGAGAGTGACCCTCTGAAACGCCCGTCCTTCCCCTTCAATCTTTGTGACAGAGTCTTGAGCGGGCGGCCGGATCGATGACGGGCAGGTGGACATCCCGCAACTTCATTATCCATGTATGTTGTCACATGATACTGAAGGAGTTCCCAGAGATCTTCAATAATGAGTTGGGGCGCTCCTGCATCCTGGTTCTCTTTAAACCGTTGGTTAATTCTGATAATGTCAACAAGCTTATGGGTGAGGTCGTCTTCAGAACGCTGACCATTCTCAAGGATGATGGATGGCCGCATGGTAACCGGGGGTACAGACAGGACTGTAAGTATCGTCCATTCAGGACGTGCAACTTCCGCATCAATCCCGAGGATACGGAGATCAGAATCAGGGATCCTCTCAAGCCGCGCCCTGATGTCAGCGGGCGTGAGCTTATGCTCGACTTTCCGTCCGTTCTCCACATATACCTCCATAAATGTGGTGGGCTTTTCGAAGTTCACCTTCAGCTGCTGTTCTTCACAGTATGGACAGATCCGCTCTTTTTTGATATCCTTTTCAGAGACGACCTCGGCAGAGAAGGGATCATCCCCCAATGCAGAGAACTTTTCAATCTCTTGTGGTTCAAGGAGCAGACGACCGCATCCGCGACAGGTAACCCGGAGCAGTTTGCGGATCAGGCGGGTGTAGCCGACGTGTATTACCGGCTTTGCAAGATCAATGTGGCCGAAATGGCCCGGGCAGTCACCAGACTTCTGGCCGCAGGTCCTGCACCGGAGACCGGGATCGATAACACCAAGGTTTGGGTCCATCAGTCCCTTGCTGTATGGAAAGCCATCGTCGTCATAGGTGTCCGGCCAGATGACCTTACATACACTCATTTTTCGGACATCCTTTGGTGAAAGGAGGCCAAAATCTAGTTTTCCAATCCGTTTTGGGCTTGGCATCGTGTGGTCACCTCAGACAATATCCTCAAGCATCAGTCGTGGTGCAATACCCATACTGATCATTTCATCTATCAGAAGTTTGAATGCGTAGCTCATTTCAACCTCATAAATATCAGTTTCTGCTCCACAGGCGAGACAGGAGGTGACTTTTCGCTTGATATCATACATCGCAATCATCCCGCACTGGGCACAGACCCATTCTTTCACAGCATCCGATTCATCAAGGAGCCGCTCTTTTAATGCCATTGCTGCACCATGGCCGATCATGACATCACGCTCCATCTCACCGAACCGAAGACCTCCTTCACGTGCACGCCCTTCGGTCGGCTGACGGGTCAGCACCTGTACCGGTCCGCGGGATCTTGCATGCATCTTTGTAGAGACCATATGGTAGAGCTTCTGGTAGTAGATGACACCAATGTAGATATCGGCTGCAAAACGCCTGCCAGTGATTCCATCGTACATCACTTCTCTGCCGGTATGGGAAAATCCAAGATCATGCAGCTCTTTTCGTAATGTAACTTCTTTTTCTCCACGGAATGGTGTTGCATCGATTCTCCTGCCGGTGAGGGAACCGACTTTCCCGCCGATCATCTCGATCATATGGCCGATGGTCATACGCGACGGGATGG
>SL_5KL_010_SEDDRAFT_10001029_pt1 | contig 17512 bp, 14 predicted proteins | sample SodLakKL_010_SED_FD_9118 | JGI IMG/M metagenome (IMG submission 9118)
TAGTCCGCCTGTGAGCTCGCCCTGTTAAATGCCGCAAAGCGGCCCTGCTTCGCAGGATTTAACAGGGCAAGTTTTTGAGCCCTTTTGCCAAAACCCCGGAGACGGAAATACCGAATGTGAGAAAAAAATTAATAATTCCACAGCAAACGTCCAAGAGCCAAAATTAATTAGTTTCCATCCGGAAATTCTTTATTTCCGGATGCTGAAGCTACTGGTTTTCTTTCCGGAAATGAGGAATTTTTTCTTTTGGCAAGGAAATCAAGTAATTATGAGGAGGCGTATCTTAATATGTTGACGAAGAATTGTGCAGATTGACGCAGCCAAAAGGAAAAAGAACCGTTTCCGTATGACTGATTAAATTCGTTCTTGACAATCTATTTCAAATAGTATTTACATGGTGTTTAACAAAGTATCAAGATATCTTGATATGGACATAAATTGAATATAATACGAATTTTTAAATCCCTGGCGGATGAGACCAGGCTGAGGCTGCTTCATATGCTTCTGCACCACGAGCTGAGCGTGAACGAGCTGGTGAGCATCCTGGACATGGGACAGTCCAGGGTTTCCAGGCACCTGAAGATCCTGGCTGATTCCGGGCTGCTCTCGTCCAGACGGGACGGCAGCTATATTTATTACAGCGGGGTGCGTACCCGGGAGCTTGAGCACCTCATGGAGCTGATTGTTCAGGCTGGCAGGTCCAGTCGGGATTATGAGCAGGACCTGAACAGGGCCCTGGATGTTATGGAAGAGCGAAAGCACAGGGTGCGCAGTTTTTTCAACAGCCTGGCGGATGACTGGGACCGGCTGAAACAGGAGATCCTGGGAGAATTCAGCCTGGCCCGGGTTGTCCGGGAGGCGGGCGGTGATCATAAAGCGGCTGCGGATCTGGGATGCGGCACCGGAGGGATGCTGCTGGATCTGAGCCGTTTTGCAGAACTGGTGATCGGTGTGGACAGCTCCCCGAGGATGCTGGAAAAAGCCAGGGCCAGGCTGCAGGGAGCAGGCGTAGATGCTGATCTGCGCCTGGGTGAGCTGGAACATCTGCCCATGCGCGATGAAGAAGCAGACCTGGTGGTCATGGACATGGTCCTGCGCCACGTGGCAGAGCCCCTGGAAGGACTCAGGGAGGTCAGCCGGGTGCTCAGGCCTGCCGGACTTTTTATCATGGCTGATTTTGACCGTCACGACCAGGAAAAGGTCCGTCAGAAGTACGGCGGTGTCTGGGCCGGATTCACCGCGGAGCAGCTTGAGCAGTGGATGCGGCAGGCAGGCCTTGAACTGCTCAAGCTGGAGCACCAGCAGGTCCGCCAGGGTCTTGGCATCAACATATGTCAGGCAGTAAAACATTAACAATAATTTTTAAGCATAAACAAAAAAGGAGATCAAGACATGGACAAAGGAAATCACTTTGAAGTCAAGGACAAGTCCCTGGCCTCCCAGGGCATGAAGAATCTGGAACTGGCCGAGCTGCACATGGGAGCCCTTCTCAAGGTCAAGAAGCGTTTTGAACAGGATAAACCCCTCCAGGGCGTGCGTATCGGCCTGGCCCTGCATGTGACCAAGGAAACCGCCATCCTGGTACGCACTCTCATTGCCGGCGGGGCAGAGGTGGCTATTACCGGCTGCAATCCCCTGTCCACCCAGGATGATGTGGCCGCGGCCCTGGCCGAGGAAGGAATCAGGGTATGGGCCTACAAGGGGGAGACCAAGGAGGATTATTACCGCTACATCAACAAGGTCATCGAGTTCAAGCCCCACATCACCATTGATGACGGCTGCGACCTGGTTTCAGAGATCCACAAGAGCCACAGCCACATGATACCCGATATAATCTGCGGCTGCGAGGAAACCACCACCGGCATAATCAGGCTCAAGGCCATGGAAAAGGACAACGCCCTTAAATATCCCATGATTGCGGTCAACGACAATATGACCAAGCATCTGGTGGACAATTTCTACGGCACCGGCCAGTCCACTGTGGACGGTCTTCTCAGGGCCACCAACATCCTTTTTGCAGGCAAGAACTTCGTGGTCAGCGGCTACGGCAGCTGCGGCAAGGGAGTGGCCAAGCGGGCCAAGGGCCTGGGAGCCAACGTGATAGTCACTGAAGTGGACAATTTCCGAGCTCTGCAGGCTGCCTACGACGGCTTCCGGGTGATGAAAATCGCTGATGCGGCCAAGATCGGGGACATCTTCTGCACCGTGACCGGCAACAAGAATATTATCCGCCTGGAGCACATGAAGGTNATGAAGAACGGAGCCATCCTGTGCAATTCAGGGCACTTCGACAACGAAATCCAGATCCCGGCCCTGCAGGAGGCGGCAAGCTCCAAAAGAAGGGTCCGCACGGCCATGGATGAATACGTCCTGGACAACAAGAAGATATTCATCCTGGGCGAAGGCAGGCTGATCAACCTGGCGGCTGCCGAAGGCCATCCCAGCGAGGTCATGTCCACCTCTTTCTGCGGTCAGGCCCTGGCCTGCGAGTACGGGGTGAAGAACAAGGGCAAAATGGAAAACAAAGTTATTCAGCTTCCCCGCGAGCTGGACGACGAAATCGCAGGCCTGCAGCTGGAGGCCATGGGCGTGGAAATAGATGAGCTTACCCGGGAACAGAAGGACTACCTGGAATCCTGGGAGGAAGGCACATAATCAGAGGTCATAAGACACAAGACAGAATTCTGATAAGAAGCTGGCCCTGACCACGCTTTGTGCGTGGCAGGCAGACAAAAGCAAGCACTAAGTGGAGAATCAGGAAGACGGGTTCTCCACTCTTCCTCTGAAGCAGGGTTAAACTTTCAAGGAGAATCAAGGTATGATAGGATCACAGGGCAAGTATTTTTTCACTTCTGAATCCGTGGCTGAGGGTCATCCGGACAAGGTGGCCGATTACATTTCCGATGCTGTGCTGGATGCTCTTATGGATAAGGATCCCGAGTCCAGGGTGGCCTGCGAGACTCTGGTGACCACGGGCATGGTGTTCATTGCCGGGGAGATCACTTCCCGGGCGTATGCCGATCTGCCCACCATTGTCCGGGAGACGGTCAAGGACATCGGTTACAACAGCTCGGACATGGGTTTTGACTGGGAGACCTGTGCGGTTATTTCCTCCATTGACAAGCAGTCCCCGGACATTGCCCAGGGGGTGGAGAGAAAGACCCCTGAGGAGCAGGGTGCCGGGGACCAGGGCATGATGTTCGGTTATGCCTGTACTGAGACGGATGCTTTGATGCCTGCGCCCGTTCATTTTGCGCACAAATTGAGCCGCAGGCTGGCCTTTGTGCGCAAGAAGAACATCCTGGATTTTCTGCGTCCCGACGGCAAGACCCAGGTGGGCATGGAATACGAGCACGGCAGGCCTGTGCGGGTGGACAACGTGGTGGTTTCAGCCCAGCACGATCCCAACATTTCCTACCAGGATCTGTCCGAGGCCATCAGGAAGGAAGTGATCTTTCATTCTCTGCCCCCTGAGCTGGTGGATCAGAAGACCCGGGTGTACATCAATACCACGGGGCGTTTTGTGGTGGGGGGTCCCATGGGTGACTGCGGCCTGTGCGGGCGCAAGATCATCAATGACACTTACGGGGGCATGGCCGCTCACGGCGGCGGGGCTTTTTCCGGCAAGGACCCGTCCAAGGTGGACCGTTCCGGGGCGTATATGGCCCGTTACGTGGCCAAGAACATTGTGGCCGCGGGCCTGGCCGAGCGCTGCCAGATCCAGATCGCCTACTGCATAGGAGTGGCTGAGCCGGTATCGGTTCTGGCCACCTCCATGGGCACGGGCCAGGTGGATGACGAGACCCTGACCAAAGCGGTGCGCGAGGTGTTTGATCTTCGGCCCTACTTTATCATCAGGCGCCTGGACCTGAAGCGGCCCATCTACCAGAAGACCACCAATTACGGTCATTTCGGCCGGGACCTGCCCGAATTCACCTGGGAAAAAACCGATGCCGGGGCTGACCTGCGCACGGCGTGCAGGGTGTAAACCGGGCATAACAACCCTAAGCTCAATTATCCTTAACAAACTGAACCGTCGCAACAAAGCGGCCAACCTGAAAACCTGAAGGAGGCAAAATATGTCAGAAAAACTGGGGAAAATAGCTGATGGACTGCTGCACGGCAAAATCAAAGAAGTAGCTGAACTCACTCAGGAACTCCTTGATGAGGGCATGGATCCCGAAGAAATCCTGCAAAAAGGGCTTTTTGCCGGAATGGATGTGGTGGGCAAAAAATTCAGGGACTGCGAGATGTTCATCCCGGAAGTGCTGCGCTCGGCCAAGGCCATGCATGCGGCCATGGAAAAGCTGCGACCTGTTCTTTCCGAAGAATCCAGCTCCAAGGCCGGCACCGTGGTCATGGCCACGGTTCAGGGAGATCTTCACGACATAGGCAAGAACCTGGCCGGGATGATGATGGAGGGAGCAGGCTTCAACGTAATAGACATGGGCATTGACCGTAAGACCGAAGACATAGTGGCCATGGTCAAGGACAAGAAGCCCCAGATTCTGGGATTGTCCGCTCTTCTGACCACCACCATGCCCAAGATGGGCGAAGTCATAAATGCCCTTAAAGAGGCCGGCATTCGAGACCAGGTCAAAGTAATCGTGGGCGGAGCCCCGGTTACGGACGACTTTGCCCTGGAAATCGGGGCAGACGCTTACGCCCCCAACGCTTCCATCGGAACGGAGAAAGCCTTGGAACTGGTCAAGGGTTAGAGCACGTAAAGACCCCATCAACTGTTGAAAAAAATATACAGGAGTCTTAACATATGCCCAGAATCAATCAAACCATACAGACCACACCTTACTTCAGGGTGTTATCCGAGAATCAGATCGAGATGATCTACTCGGCGGCCCTGGACGTGATTCAGCGTACCGGGGCCAGATTCCATCACGAGGAAGCCCTGGAACTGTTCAGAAACAGCGAGGCCGTGGTCACGGACGAAAACCTGGTCCGGGTGCCCATTTCCCTGGTGGAAAGGGCCATAAAATGCCATCCGCGCAAGATAAATCTCACCGGCCGGACCGGAAAGTACACAATCAAGCTGGAAAAGGATGTGGTCAATTTCGGAACCGGGTCTGACCTGCCCTTCACTTATGACCGGAAAACCGGAGAACGCAGACGTACAAACTATCAGGATGTGGTTAACGCCGGGAGAATAGTAGATTACCTTCCCAACCTGGATTTTTTCATGTCCCATGGAATAGTCCAGGACGTGCCCAATCCCCAGACCTACGACCGGTATCAGTTCATGGCCATGCTCGAGGGTTGCACCAAGCCCATGGTGCTTACCAGTGTGAACGGGGAAGGACTGGAGGATCTCTGGAAGATGGCCTGCCTTTTCAGGGAAGACGAAAAGGAGTACCGCCTCAAACCCTTGTTTGTGGCCTATATTGAGCCTATTTCCCCGCTCAAGAACGACCGCACTGCAGTGGAAAAGCTCCTGTTCTGCGCTGAAAAAGGCATACCCTGCATGTACACTCCCTGCCCCAGTTCCGGAGCCACAGCCCCGGCCACCATGGCCGGCATGCTGGTCCAGTCACTGGCGGAAACCCTGATGGCTTCAGTGCTGACCTATCTCAAGAATCCGGGAATGCCCCTGGTCATGGGCGGAGTGACCACCGTCCTGGACATGATTACTACTGCCTATTCCTATGGAGCGCCTGAACTGTCTCTGGCCTCTGCCGCCAATACGGATATTTCCAAATGGATCGGTCTGCCCATGTTCTCCACCGGAGGATGCACCGACGCCAAGGTCCTGGATGAACAGGCTGCCATTGAATCCGCTACCAGCAATTTTTACGCCTACCTGTCCGGGGCCAGCCTGGTTCACGATGTGGGCTACATAGACAGCGGAGTAAACGCCTCTCTGGAAAGCCTGGTCATGAATGATGAGATCATCGGCATGATCAGGCAGATGGGTAAGGGCATCAATACCGAGGAAGAGTATCTGGCCCTGGAACTCATCGACAAGATAGGTCCCGGCGGAGAATATTTGACCTCTGAACATACCCTGAAGCATTATAAGGAATGGTTTCAGCCCCGGCTCCAGGACCGCTCTGATTACGAAACCTGGGTACGGGAAGGCAAAAAGACTATGAATGACCGCATAAAGGAAGAAACGGACCGCATTTTAAAGGAGCATCAGCCTGAACATATTGACGAGAAGATCCAGAAGGAACTGAAGGAAATTATTGAGGCCGCTGAAAAAAGGCATGCCAAATAGTGCCCGGATCAGGTCTTCTTTATTTCTGTTTGTAATTCTTGCTGCCGGGCCGGCAGGACCGTAACTGTTATTTCCAGGTTATCAAAAAAAGCAACCTGTCACAGCTTCGGTCTACCGGGCAAGACAGCTGCTGTTTGCAAGCCCGGGAGGTCTGGCAACTATAGCCTGAGGATCAATTTTCCACAGCTGTTTCTCCAAGGAGGGTTTATGGCCAATGATAAAACCAACTGCGTGGTCAATCGCAGTCCAAGATTTTCTTTTCTTTCCGAAGACCAGAAGCAGACCATATTCCACGGGATGCTCAAGGTACTGCAGGACACCGGAGCCAATGTTCACCATGAAAAGGCCCGGGAAATATTCAAAAAACACGGCTGCAGGATGGACGGCATCCGGGTTTACATTCCACCCAACCTGGTCCGCCAGGCACTGCAGTCCGTGCCGCTCATGACCACTATTTTCGACTGGGAGGGCAATCCCCGTATATACGTGGAGGAAAACCGCAGCTATTTCGGACCCGGACCTACCCTGGTCTATTTCCGGGATCCCTATACCATGGAGCGCAGAAAGTGCCTGCGCAAGGATGCCACCACCGTGGCCCGGGTGTGCGATGCACTGCCTCATATCGGATTTGTGGAAGGCCTGGTGACCATCAGCGACGTTCCCAGGGGCACGGACGATGTGTTCGAGTTTGCGGACATGATCCAGAACACCACTACACCCATTATGGCCTGGGCCTACCATCGCGGCGGGGCAAGAGACATCCACCGTATCGGGTGCATCATGGCCGGGGGCGAGGAAGCCTTCAAGAAAAAGCCCAACTATATTCTGTACAGCGAGCCCATTTCACCGCTTGTGAGCGACTTTCACGCCATTGACAAGCTCATGTACTGCGCCGAGCACGGGATACCCCAGGACTACAGTCCCTGCGCCATAGGCGGAGGAACTGTTCCGGCAACCCATGCAGGCCAGCTGGTGGTGGCCCTGTCCGAATCCATGGTGGGAGTGGTTCTATCTCAGCTCATCAATCCAGGCACATGCATCATTCTGGGCGGTGTCCAGTCTATTCTGGACATGCGCCGGGGCATCTACTCCTATGGAGCACCTGAACTCAACGTGCTCAGCGGCGGCCTGACCGAAATGGCCCGCTACTGTGGCCTGCCCATGTTCGGCACGGCCGGGTGCACCGATACCAAGGTCATGGAGATCCAGTCCGGCATCGAAGCTGCCCTGCAGATTCATACCTCCATGCTTACCGGCGCCAATTTCGTGCATGACTGCGGTTACACCGAATCAGGCAAGACCGGGGACATATTCCAGACGGTCATGGACGACGAAATCATCAGCATGGCCCGGATCATTGAGGACGGCATCGAGGTCAATGAAGAAACCCTGGCAGTGGATGTTATTGACAATGTAGGATCCGGGGGACACTACCTGTACGAAGACCACACTATGAAGTGGTTCCGCAAACACTGGAGACCCACCCTCATGGACAGGCAGAGCTATGAGGACTGGGACAAAGCCGGCAGACAAACCATGCAGGACCGCATCATCCGCAAAACCCGAGACATTCTGGAAAATTACGAAGGCCCCATCTCCAGGGTACCTGAAGAGGTCAAAAAGGATATCCAGAAGGTGATTGACGGGGCTGTGGAGCGTGTGGAACGGGACGGACTGTAAACCGCAGAGAAAGATGCAAGGGAAGGAAGGCATAAAAGGCAAGATCTTTTATTTGCCTTCCCTGTCCTTTGCCTTATTAGACCTCGAACTGAGCCAAAATGACTGCATCCAGCAAACTGAGCACGCGCAATCCTGCGGATCAGCGCAACCTGCGTGGATCGGACCGGGATTACGTGGTGGGCATTGATACCGGGGGCACTTATACAGATGGAGTGCTCATGGACTACCGAACCAGGGAGATCCTGGCCTCTGCCAAAACACTGACTACATATGACGATCTGACCAGAGGTATTATCCAGATCCTGAAAAAACTTCGCATAGATGCTCCTTCCCAGGTCAAGCTGGTAGGCATCTCCAGCACCCTGGCCACCAACTTCATCGCCGAAGGCAACACCAAGCCGGTAGGTCTTGTGCTCATGGGATACGACCGGGATCTGATTGAAAGTTATGGCCTGGATGCCAGATACGCCACCAGAAATTTTGCCTACTTCCAGGGCGGACACAATGCCCAGGGAGAAGAGCAATCCCCGCCCGACCTGGAAGGCATCAAATCCTGGATTAATGAACAGGGAGACAGCCTGGAGGCTCTGGCCATTTCCAGCTATTTCAGCCCCCTGAATCCTGAACACGAAGAGCTGGCCTTGCAGGTGGTGAGGGAAATAACAGACATTCCGGTTGTTCTTGGCCATCAGCTCTCCACACAGCTGGACTCCATCAAAAGAGCCACCACAGCCTCTTTGAACGCTTCCCTGGTGGCGGTCATGCACGAGTTTATCCAGGCGGTCAAAGCCTCCCTGAAGGATATGGGGTTCAAGGCCCCGCTGATGATTGTCAAGGGTGACGGATCACTCATGCCATATACAGAGGCAGCGAGAAAACCGGTGGAAACCATCCTGTCAGGTCCGGCCGCCAGCACCATGGGCGGACGTTTCCTGTCCCAAGAGGACGCGGCACTGGTCATTGACGTGGGAGGAACCACAACTGACATGGCTCTGATCGAGCACGGAAGCATTTCTGTCTCTGACCAAGGGGCCAGGGTCGGAGACATGGCCACTTCAATACAGGCGGCCTGCATTCGCACTGTATGCCTGGGCTGCGACAGCAGGATAGATATCATTTCCAGCAAAGAGTTCAGAGTAGGTCCAAACCGGGTTGTGCCCCTGTCCCGTCTGGCCACAATGTATCCACAGGTGGAAAAGGAACTCCTGGCCGTGGGGAAAAAACAGCGCAGGGGAAAAAGCCAGAATGATATTGAATACTGGTTCATAGCCAGGGAGTTTGACCAGGTTGACCCGGAACTCAACCATCCCCGGAAAAAAGCCGTGCTGGAACTTCTGTCTTCTGGGCCGCTCAGCGTGGCCGACTTGCTGCAAAAAATGCAGGTCCACCATCTGGTTCAGCTGAATGTGGAAGACCTGCTTCAGAAAAGAATAATCGGAGTATCCACTCTAACTCCTACTGATCTGCTGCATGTCAGGGGCGAACTGGATCTGGACAATACCGATGTCGCCAGAAACGCTTTGAAATATATCTGCATCCTGCACGGCCTGAATCCCAAGGAACTGTCCGCCAGGATCATGGACTCCATCATTAACAGGATGACCCGTGAGGCGCTAATTTTTCTGGCCAGGCACGGAAAAGACAATACTCTGCCTGAGGAGCTGGACGGAGAATGGGCCAACTGGCTCTTTGAAGAAGGTCTCGGCAAGAACAGCCCATACCTGGGAGTGAGCCTGTCCAGCCGTTACCCCATCATCGGAATAGGGGCTCCTGCCCAAATATTCGTGCGCCAGGTGGCGCAAAAACTGAACACCCGTTTCAAGCTTCCCGGGCATCCGGAAGTGGCCAATGCCGTGGGAGCTGTGGCCGGTTCAGTAATTGTGGACAAGGAGGCTCTCATTTACGTTCAGGAGTCTGAATCTTCGCGTTCCTTCATAGTCCAGTTTCAAGGTGAAAGGACACCGTTTTCAGAAGCAGAAGAAGCTTTGGCCTATGCTGAAAAGCAGGTGAGCAGATCCGCCCGCAGGGATGCTGAAGAGACCGGAGCTGACGAGCCCCAGATAAGGATCAGAAAAAAGACTGAAGGGGCCCTGCAGCGTGTTCATGCGCGAGCAGTTGGAAACCCCAAACTTTCGCAGCAATTCGGCTGATGACTGTTTAACACATAAATCGAATTCATTCAGAGAAGTATGATGCAACACCAGTACATTCTTGCGGCCATGGGCAGCAACAGGCCCGGCGTGGTGGCAGAAGTGACCGAAGCCATATACACAGCCGGGTGCAATATAGAAAATTCATACATGACCCTCATGGGGGTTCATTTTACTCTGATGATCCACGTGGTCACTGATTATCAGGAAAAATACAACCAGCTGGAGGAAAATCTAAGGTCCCTGGAACAGACAAAAGACCTCGAGGTACATGTCTTTCCCATGGAGAGTGAGGAGATTGCAATATCCAGAGCCAGGGAAAATCAGCCCCGCTATGAAATAAAGGTGCGGGGAACGGACAAAGCCGGCATAGTCTACCGTACATCTCAGTTACTGGCCTCCAGGGGAATCAATATATTAAAGTTGAGTACCAGGGTAGACCGGTCCAGGTATCTGGAGCATCCTGTTTTTACCATGCGCATAGGCATCGAGGTACCCAAAGAAGTCGACGGCCAGTCCCTGCGAGGCGATCTTGAGGCCCTGGCCGAGGATATGCAGGAAACCATAACCCTGACCCGCAAACGGGACTAGCACAAAAGCTTTGCTTATGCCCAGGATAACAGTCCAGCCCATAGACATAAAGATTGATGCCCGTGAGGGTGAAACCCTGCGCGACCTTCTGCTGCGCCGCGGCATCAATATAGAAAGCCCCTGCAACGGAAACGGCCTCTGCGGCAGCTGCGGAGTCTGGATCCAGGAACACGACATGGTTCCCCTCACCCCCAATGAACACATTACAGACAGCGAAATGGAAAAAGGTTACCGCCTGAGCTGTCAGGTTGTCCCTGACCAGGATCTGACCATCCAGCTGCCTATGAATTTTGTCAGGGACGCCAAACGCTTCCGGGAATCCCAGACCATTCTGGAAGGTGAACTGGCTCCCACTTACAGACTCGTGAGCGCGGTCAAGGTCCTGGACCAGGAAAATTTTCCCGAACTGATCTATGACAACTTTCCCGAACCCAGGGTTCTCAAGGTTTGGGAAGAAGACTATGAGCCCAAGGGTCTGGCCATTGATCTGGGCACCACCACCATAGTGGTCACCATGGTCTCCCTGAAAACTGGGACAGTCCTGGCCACCGCCTCCAGGCTCAACCCCCAGATCATCTATGGACATGACATCATGACCAGGATACAGCACGGCTCCACCCAGGAAGGACTGCATGAACTGGCTGAAGCAGTGCGAAAGGGAATAAACGAGCTGGTACAAGAAGTATGCTTGGATTCCGATTCCAAGAGGCAGGAAATCCTGGATGTGGTCCTGGGTGGCAATACAACCATGCTTCAGCTCATGGCTGAAATCAACCCGGCCCCCCTTGGTGAGATTCCCTTCAGCGTGGATATCCAGGCCGGGATCAGTTATCCGGTCCAACAATTCGGGATCAAAATAAATCCCGCGGCCCGGGTATATGTCCCCCCTGTTCTGCATGCCTTTATCGGCTCTGATATCAGTGCCGGACTGCTTGTTCACAGTGATTTTTTTGACGACACCAAGTGTATGCTTTTTGTGGACGTGGGCACCAACGGAGAAATCGCTCTGAATTATCTGGGAAGGCGTCTGGCATGCTCAGCAGCTGCCGGCCCTGCCTTCGAAGGTATGGGGCTGTCCTGTGGAATGCGGGCCTCTTTCGGAGCTGTGGAGGCAGTAGCCACCAACGGTGGCAACATAACCATGAGCACTGTAGGCAAAACCAGGCCCAGGGGAATCTGCGGCAGCGGAATTGTGGATCTGGTGGCAGTCCTGCTCAGGCTTCATATTCTTGACCCTACAGGCCGTTTCTGCAGACTGCCGTGCGATTCATTGCCGGAAGATATCCGGTCCAGGCTGCATGAAATCGATGGTCAGACAGTGTTTTCCCTGGGAAAGGACACCGCTTTCACCCAGAAGGATGTGCGTCAGATCCAGTTGGCCAAGGGAGCTATCAGAGCAGCCATTGACGTGCTCATGAATGAAGCAGGCTGTACAGTCCAGGATCTGGATACCATTATCATAGCCGGAGGCTTCGGATTTTATCTCAACCCGGAAAACCTTGAAGTTATCGGCATTATTCCCAGGGGAACCAAAGACAGGGTGGTCTTTGCAGGCAATGCCTGCCGCAGCGGCTGCGTCTGGCTGCTCACGGACATTTCCTATCGACGTTTTCTGGAAACCAACATGCAGGATATTGAACACGTATCCGTGGCCCAATCTCCCAGCTTCATGGAACTTTACGCCGAGAGCATGGAGTTCCATGAAGCCCATGCCGAGGAAAAAAAACCTGACAGCTGACAAATTACAAGAGGAGGAACACATGCAAATAGTAGGAGAACTGATCAATGCCAGCAGAAAGAGCGTAGGCCAGGCCATCAAGGCCCAGGAAGCGGAGACCATTAAGAAACTGGCCAGAGACCAGTATGAACATGGGGCCCATTATATAGACATCAATGCCGGCATATTTGTTGGCAAGGAAAAGGAATACATGGAATGGCTGATAAAGCTGGTTCAGGAAGTGGTGGACATACCCTGCTGTATAGACAGCCCGGATCCTGTCGTTGTAGAATCGGCCCTGAAACTCAGCCGTAACGGGAGGCCCATGGTCAACTCCATTTCCCTGGAAAAGGACAGGTTTGACAATCTACTGCCCATAGTGGCCGAACACAAATGCAAGGTCGTGGCCCTGTGCATGAGCGACGAGGGCATGCCCGAGACCGCTGACGACCGTTTCGCCATTGCTGAAAAACTGGTCAATATCCTGGTTCAGAAAAATGTCAGTCCTGACGACATTTATGTGGACCCGCTGGTTCAGCCTATATCCACCAATAAAATCTACGGAGTAGAATTTCTGAATTCCATTGAAATGATCATGACCAGGCTGGAAGGGGTGCATACCATCTGCGGAATGTCCAATATCTCCTATGGACTCCCCAAAAGAGCCCTGCTCAACCGGGCCTTCGCTGTAATGAGCGTGCTCAAGGGTCTTGATACGGCCATTATGAACCCTCTAGACGCCAACATGATGGCAAACATCATAATAGCCGAGACCCTCGCCGGCAAAGATGAGTTCTGCATGAACTTTCTGGAAGCCTACCGGGCCAACAGGCTGGATATCTAGGTTACGGTATTTTCAGGTTTCTGCTTCGGTCTTGAGAGATTCACGTCTGCTTAAACTGTAATTAAGGATGGTCAGAACAAAAATGTTCAAAGGAGAAGACACTGTTGTCGAGCCTCAATCCCCGCGGGTGATCATCGCTTGCGGGGCGCTCAGACCTGAACTGGAACATTTGCGGCAGGGTCATGAACAGGAGGTACTGACCGTTTATCTGCCACAGAATATGCACCGCTCACCTCACCTCCTTCCGGAGATGATCCAGGAACAGGTAGATAAGGCAGCAAGTTTTGCATCCACGATCATATTGGGATACGGACTCTGCTCCAATGGAATTGTGGGTGTCATGGCCCCCGGACAGGGCCTGTTGATTACCAGATCCCACGACTGTGTGGCTCTTTATTTGGGATCCCTTGAAAGATACAGACAGATCAGCAGGGATCAGCCCGGCACCTATTACCTGACCCGGGGCTGGATCGATGAAGGCAAGGACCCTCTGGGCATCATGGAAAATGAGTACATCCCCAGGCTGGGCCGGGCCTGGGCTGAATGGGGAGCCAGGGAAGAGCTCAAGCACTATACCCGGTTTATGTTCATCAATACCGGAGTAGGAAACATCAGGTCTCTGCGGGAGAGGGCGATGGAAAACGCCCGGTTTTTCAACAAAGAATATCAGGAGGTGGATGGAGATCTTACCTATCTGCAAAGAATTCTTTTCGGCCCGTACGACAGTGAATATTTTTTTCTGGTGCAGCCCTTTGAACGGGTCCAACAGCGCTGGTTTCTTCTGGAAACAGCCTGATGCAGAGCTGAAATAAAAAACCTAAGGAGCACGATGATGAGCAAAGATCAGGAATCAGTCATCCAGACCGCCAAAAAATACTACGACAGTCATGACGCCCATGTTTTCTACACCACGGTATGGGGCGGTGAAGAACACCACCTGGGCATATACCGCCGCCCCGAAGATACTCTTTTTGAAGCCAGCCGAAGAATAATTGACCGCATGGCCTCATATTCCCGCAATCTCAATGACTTCAAAGACAAAGCCCGGCTTCTGGATCTGGGCTCGGGTTACGGCGGCACCGCCAGACACCTGGCCAGAAACTTCGGATGCAAGGTAGTGGCCCTTAATCTCAGCGAGACTGAAAACAGACGTCATCGGGAAATGAACCGTGAACAGGGCCTTGATCATCTCATCGAGGTTGTGGACGGCAACTTTGAGCAGGTTCCCTATGATGACCGTTCCTTTGATGTGGTCTGGTCGCAGGACGCTTTTCTGCACAGCCCGGACCGAATGCAGGTGCTGAGCGAAGCGGTTCGGGTCCTTAAGCCTGGCGGGGAACTGATATTCACAGACCCCATGCAGACTGAAGATGCCTATGCAGAATACCTGGATCCCATACTCCAGCGTATCCATCTTTCTTCTCTGGCCACTCCCTCCTTTTACTTCAGGGCCGGGGAAAAACTGGGGCTTCAGCTTAGATCCTTTGAAAACCTGCAGGTCCAGCTGGCCAACCACTACGCCAAGGTGCTCGAGGACACCATTGATCTGGAGGATGAACTGCTCAGAAAAGAAGTCAGCCAGGATTATCTGGACCGGATGAAACAGGGACTTATCAACTGGAGCATGGGCGGAAGGTACGGACATCTCACCTGGGGCATATTCTGCTTTCAGAAGCCTTAGGCCTCAACTCGTAAACTCTGTACAGGACAAATCCAAGCAAGGCCTGGAAGTCAACCCGTTCTTCCTGCTGCAGCAGGATTCAGCGTGAACACTGAAAGGCCTTGCTTTCTTTTTTGCTCTGATTAAGTTCCGGCTCAAGAATGCCCGGAAAAAAGATCCTGAACACGGCCATGTCCGGAAAATTCTCGGTGAATACCGGTCTTTGACCCGGCAGGCAGACAGACTTATAATTCATGCATTTGTTAATTGACAGCCTGGATTACTGCCTCAAATAAAAATCAAAATTTCAGGAGCAAAGAGGAACACCCTCATGTCTGTTTCCCGCGTCTGTCTGGGATATACATCATATCGCCTGGAAACCCTGCCTTACGTGCTCCGAAAAATGCAGGAATACCAGTGTATTGTTCTGGAGGAGCCTCCTACTCCCGGCTTCAGCGAGATGCTGGGCCGGGAAATGGATAGGGACAGTTACCTGATGCTTACAGATTTCGGCTTCCCCTTGTTTGCCCGGGAACAGTGCGGACTTCTGCAGGAACTTCATTTCATGGGCAAAACCATTCTCCAGGTGGAGCCTTTTCTGCAGGAACTGATCGGGATTCACGAATTCTTTGCCGCAGAAGGCACTCCGCAGCAGATCCCCCAAGGGACCATTACCAGGCAGGTTTATGATTGTGAGCGCGCCTGGACTTCCAGGCTTCTGGCTTTTTATAAGGCCACCGGCAATGCCCGAGACTTTTCCGCAATGGTGGATGCAGTCAAGGATTTCGCCAGGGTAGATGCGGAAAAAGGGCGCCTGAGGGACACCATGCGCGCCAGGGCTCTGCAGGAACTGTTCGGCATTTACAGCAGCATGTATGTGGAAGCCGGGTACATCCACTTCGTGCTGCTCAAGGAAATGCGCAACAGACTTCCTGCTTCCGCCACACTGAATATCTATTATACCCTGCAGGATTATTTCCGGGCTGAAACAGGCAGGCGTCAGCTTCTTGGCCCGGGTGATATCCTGACCCTTCTATACACATGGAAGCCTGACTACTCCGGTCCCAAGACAGACCTCCTTGCTGCCCAGAGTCTGATCTACAACAAAATAGTGCATAAGGAGGAATTTCAAAAAAATCTTGAAGATCTTCCTCACGCCCGCAATGAGATCCAGGCGGTAAACCTGGCCCGCAGCCTGGATTATGATCAATGCGCCGGACTTTATGACCGCATCAAGGGTTTTTCTACGCAAAAGGCCCTGGAAGAAGCCCAGGGCTGGCTTCAAAGCACCAGACATTAAAAAGAGTTCCGGCCTGGCCTGCTTCTCACACGAACATGAAAAAACTGCAGTGCATGCAGGCACTGTGGTTGCTAACCCTTGCCGGACACAGGGCAAGGACCGCCACCCACTACTCCTGGATTTTGCTCATCAGCCAGGCTTCTGTTCCGGCCGTTATTCAGGCCTCTGAATAAAGCTGCATCAACAACTGCTGGAAGGTTACTGGACTATGATTCTTTTGTCGGTCACGTGGAGTATCACTATGACCAGCAGGATCACCAGAAGAACACCTATGGCCAGTCCAACCCCGGCTCCTCCTATCTCATCGGACATTGAGGCCAGCTGATGCAGCTGTTCATCATCCAGGGTCTCCATCCTTTCCATGACTTCTTCCTGGGAAAGGCCGTAATCCTTCAGGCGCTGGGCAACAACCTTGTGCTCCAGGGCTGTTCTGATGGATTCGATTTTTTCTGCCCTTTCCGAGACCTGTTCCCCGGTGGAGAGACGGCTTTCCATAATTGAGGCTTCACCTGTGGCGGGAATAAGAGCAACGAAAAAATAAAAAACCAGGACCAGCCTGCATAACCTTGCGTCCAGCACGAGTTTCTTAAATCCCATGACATTGCCCTCCTTGGTTTTGTAACTTCAGATCCTGAGTACTTGATTAGATAATAGCTACAAGGAAATCAAGCAAAAAACCGGAACACTTTCACCGGAAAGTGCTGTCCGGCTGATTGCGGATTTTAATGAGAAAGCTGCACTCTCAGCCGGCCATCCTCCACGCGCAGATCCTGGATCCCTTCCCCAAAAACCTGCCAGAATCCGCCCTTGTCTCCATACATGATGAACAGGTCTCTTCCCTTGATGTTTCCCATCCAGGCCGAAGGCAGGGGAACGCCCATAAGGCTGATTCCTTCCACGACCATTACCGGGCTTCCATCTGAATAGCCCGTCCGCAGCCCGATCCTGACCTCCACGGTTTTTCCTGAGAGCACCGGCATCTCCTGAGGCAGGGTTATCAAAGCTGTGGCCGAGATCATGTCCCGGGAAAGATGCAATGCAAGCCTTTCTGCAAGATCCGGATTTCTGGAGATCATGGCGTTGAGTTCTCTCTGGGTCAGATATATGACCCGGTCTTCATGGTATTCCCTGTAAGGCTCAGGCTTGAGCTCATCTTCTCCTGGACCTTTCCTGAGAGCCTTGAGCTTTTGCTCCAGTTCGGCCTTTTCCCGATGGTCAAGAACCACTGGTTCGATATCCGGCTGCAGGATCCAGAACCTGACAACAAACAGGGTCACCAGAACAGTAAGCACAGCGGTCAAGACCAACAGACCTGCAACTACAGGATATCTCAGAGAACTC
>SL_5KL_010_SEDDRAFT_10001030_pt1 | contig 17499 bp, 22 predicted proteins | sample SodLakKL_010_SED_FD_9118 | JGI IMG/M metagenome (IMG submission 9118)
CGAAACTGATATCCAGTCTCCGTTCGGTGTATAGAAGCCCACGGTGTAGAGGGTTTCCTCTGTTTTCCTGTAGACCCACATGGTTCATCTCCTTTCCGGGCCGTAGTGGCCCTATATTCCCCACTTCTCACCACCACCAGCTATTGCTGTTTCTTCTTCGCCCGTTCGCGCTTCGCTGTCACCTTCTCATCCGGCGTGATCGGCACACCCTGGACCTCTTTGAGCAGGTCCTCGATGGCCTTCTTCTGCCTGCCGAGCTTGGTGGCGAGGCGCTTGCGGCCGAGGATGTAGACCCGCTCAGCCTCGATGGCCCTGTCGACCAGGGCAGCCACCTTGTTCAGGCTCTCGACAAGCGGATCCGGCGGCGGCTTTTCGCTGATCTCGATGGCCCGGGCGAGTTCAGCGCCGGCGCTGCGCAGGGTCTGGGCGATGGTAGACCGGCCGTAATACTGCCGTCTGGCCTTCTGCCGCATGACTGCACCTCCTTTCTAGGCCGTACTGGCCCTATATTCAATCCCATCTCACCCACCCTCGGTAGAAGTAGACTGGTGGCCACCAGGCACGGACCTGCAGCCACCAAGTAAACGTGTCATCATGGCTTACGTATGGGACAAGATCGGTGTGCAGCCAGATGAACAGAGACAACCGCCTCTTGATGCCGGATCTCACTATTGCGATGCTTGGCAGCCACCATACGGGCGGGTGATGGACAAACAGATTCCTGTCATTTCCCATGAATCGTCCCCTCCTACTCGTCAGCCTTGCAGCTCCGTGATGCCGTGCTTCCGCATCAGCAATCTGGCCCGGAGCATGTCCCGTTCCTTCTGGGCATCTCTGCACTTCCCAACGATTCTCGGGATATGGGGCCTGGCGATGCGGCACATTTCGGCGTTGATATCGTGGTAGTCAGGGTCGGTGTACCAGCCTGTCATGCCGTACTCGATGCTCTTCGGGATACCATTGCTGTCGTCAAACTGGGTCAGGAAGCGGATAGTATCCTGTGGCTCCTCGAAGTATGTGCCGTAGAAGCCGGCCCAATCGTAGTGGGCTATGAATGAGCAGTGATTTATCAGGTGCTTGTACAGGTCCCGGGTAAACAGTCCCCTGGCACAGTCGCTGGCCAGAAATTCCCGCCACTGCTTGAGGACCCGGCGCTTGTCGGCCGCGGTCATGAACTGCACGTCCTTCAGCTCCACCTTCGCATCGGGGAACATTTCTGTGTCTTGCACGAGCCTCTCTCCTTTCCGGGCAGTAGTAGCCCTGTATTTGGCCGCTTTTGTCCGGAGCGGCCGCAACCACCGGCCTGGATCACTCGCCGAAGTAGAATTGGCGGGCGTAGGTCAACAATGCCTCATCCTGCTCTGCCGTGGTAGGCAAGGTCTGCCATTCAGTGAACCAGTCCTGGTATTGAATCTCGGCGTTCTCTGGCTCCATGTGTTCGTCAAGGTCGCCCTTGACCTGGCACGCCGGCCCGCCCCATGTGATCAGGACCCGGTACTCATCGGCCTCGCTGCTGTCACCCGGCCTTCGCCAGCCGCTTGTCCGCACGGAGACCTCCAACGCATCCTCTTGGATCGCTTCACGAGCCCTTTCCTCGTCATGGTACTCTTCGCGCTCTTCCTCGTCGGGTCCGGAGCCATCTGGGTGCCGGATGTTAATCCCTTCAAGGATCTCCTCGTCGGTAAGATCGCACTCGTCGGGATCTCCGTCACAATCCGCGGCGTGATTCATGCGCTTGACCATGACCATGATGCCTTCCAGGGCAGCCTCGGCGTTCTTCTTGCCGTGACTCTTCTCTTCTTCAGACATGAGTTCTCCTATAAGGGGGGTACAGCCCCCCGTGTCATTTCACCCCTTGCTATGCCGGCTCCTGCCACTCTATCTTCCCTACGAGCCATTGAGCGGCCTTGTCAGCATCGGTGAATAGCCGGCGGTCGCATCGTGGGCATCGGATGACCTTCGGAGCGTCGCCGTCGATCAGCAGGTCTATTATTCCCCGCTGTACGTAGTTCGGCTCGCCCTCTTGGGTGGCCCCGAGGTCATACTGCACCTGTGCCCGCTCGTAGAGTTCCAGATGGAAGATGACCTCGTTGCACTTGGGACACTTCGCCATTTAGCACCCCCTTTCCGGGCCGTAGTGGCCCTATATTCCGAAGTCTTCCAACGTGGCGGCCAGGCCGTCCATGTCATCGCCCAGGACGGTCATCAGCTCTGCTGTGATGATCGCCCGCTCCGGCCGGTGTTCGACCTCTTGGCCGAAGCAGCACGGGCAGCCCTCACCGCCTCGCAGGCGCTGGGACTCTATCGTTGACATATCGTGGTTCACGCCGTACACGTCCCACGGCTCGCCACATCACTGGTGTCGTTTTGACATTTTGACATTACTTCTGGTGTTGCCGGGAACTTCTCCTTAGAGTTTTCTCGTGTAAGGACTTCAGGTAAAGCAGGTTGAGTTTTGTCAAAATGTAAGCCCTCAGTAGTGGTTTTGTCACTATTGTCAGTATTGTCAGCCTTCGATTCCATCTTGGGCACCGACTTCGATTCTGGCCCGGGCAGCGGGTCACTCTCGTTTCGTAGTCGCAGCCCCTTCCATAGCCTTCTCTTCCCATCGCTGCCATCCTCAATTCCCATGCCGGTCATCAAGTGTGATACTTGGTGGGTAGTGAACGCATCGACATTGTTGCTGATACACCACGCCTTCAGGTCGGCCCGGAACGCCGCCTTTGGCACAGACTCCCCCTTGTTGATGATGCAGCACTCTTCCAGGAAGGTGCCAAAAACGTCCTGCTCCTTTCGGTACTTCTCAGTGGCACTGGTTACTGCCGTGGGGTCGGCTATACCTTCGCGCTGGTACGCTATGCAGCCTTCAACTGCCCATGCCAGTATCCCGGAAAGCTCGGCCTGTAGCTTAGACTTCAGGTCCACATCCTTCTCACTATCTGGTATCTTCACTTCGAAGGGTATCAGCTTCAGCCGTCGCCAGGCCCCTACGGTGGTGTCTCTGACCTCGGGGCGATAGTTCCCGAACAGCCACAACTTGTGCGTCGGCTGAAACTCGACTTCGTGTTCGTACTTGCGGTCGGCCTGTATTGTCTCTGCGCCGGTGGTGGCCTTGATCAGCGACATGGCAAACCGCTTCCCGTCTTCCACTTCGCTACCCACGACGAATCGCTTGCCCTTCAAGTTCGCCAGGCTTTCCCTTGGTCCCGGCTGGTTCTTACCTTTGGTCATAAACATATCGGGGTTAACTCGCCATCCGTAGGGGCCTACCAGCTTACGGATCGTGCCCAGAAACGTGCTCTTTCCGTTCTGCCCTTCGCCGTATATGAAGTAGACTACCTCATGCACTACGCTGCCGGTCAGCGAGTAGCCGACGCACTTCTGTAGGTACCACATCAGCTCGGGGTCGCTGGCGCAGACGCGATCCAGGAATGCCATCCAGTGCGGGCACTTCGCAGCCGGGTCATAGTCCACGTCCAGCATACACGTTATCAGATGGTCGGGATTGTGTGGTAGCAGTTCCCCGGTTCTCAGGTCGATGGTGCCGTTGCGACACGTTATCAGCCAGTCCTGCGTGTCTAAGTCTACCATCTTGACGGGGATGCCTGGTTGCGATTCGGCCCTGCAGATCATCGACATGATGCGGTTATTGCTCTCGGACGCCATAGCGTGTTTGGCCAGTTCACGTGACTGCTCAGCGGTGTCAGCGTTGGCCGCTTCGCGGTAGATGCTCTTAACAGTCAGCGTCGCGTAGTGGTTGATTCGGGCACCCAAGTCCCATTCCCAATGCTTCCCATTCCAGGCCAGCCACTTCTTAGCCTCGTAACAGTATCGCAGGATGTTGCCGTACTGCCGGCATAGTCTGACCGCGTTCCCCACATCGGTATTGGTCACCCTTTCGTGATCGTCGCCAGTGTCGGCCTGGGGCCTGTGCCCGTCGTCGTTTCCGCCCTGTGTCTCGGGCGCGGGTAGCGGTTCCCCGTACAACGCGGTCAACTCAGTTACCAGTTCCGAGGTGAAGTCCCTGGCCGTCGATAGCAACTCTTCCCATTCGTCCTTACGATTCACAGCCAGCCAGTCGCTCACGTCCTTATACCCAGTCGGCAATAGCACTACCTTGACACTGGCGGCGATCCCGGTTAGCTTACCCGCTATGAACAGGGCATGGGAAATCCCCGCCTGGTCCAGGTCCGGCACCAGCACCAAGTGCCTCCCCTTCATGGCTATGGCATAGCTGTCCTTCCACTTCCTGTTATTCATTGGTGCCCCTTCGACGCACGTAGTAGCTATCACATCCAACATGGTTGCCATATTGATTGCGTCCTTCTCACCCTCGACCCAATACACAATGTCGGCGGTCAGCACCCTGGGCAGATCCCACAGCACCCGGCGGACACCCTTCAGGCAGCCCGTGCCGCCTACCCACCCTCCTACGCCTTCGGCCCGCTCCAGGTCAAAGCTCTTAGGTTCATACCGCAGCTTCCGGTACAGCCTCTTCCCGTGTTCGTCGGTGTACACATACTCAGCTACTCGTGCCCGTGGGCATGTGCCTCTGCGCGGCCTTCCACGGGCACTGTCAGGCTTTGAACCATCGTCCAGGAATAGGTGACTCATGGTCAGCCCCAGCGTCTTAACGATGGCTGGGGTCTCACAGCCCCCGAAGTCGTGTAGCAAGATCCTGTTACCGCTCAACGTGATGGTCAATGATGGGTCGCGGTCGTAATGGTTCGGGCACAGGGCCTTCCACTCGTCCTTACCCTGTGGCTCCACACCTTGTAGTAGGGCGAGGAACCCGTCGATGCTCCGGAATCGCTCTGTCATGGTGCCCCCTGCCAATCGTAGTCGCCGCAGGGTTGGCTGACCGAAGCTATCGCCGAATCGATCTCAGTTCGGGGGCCGTGGACCGTTCTCCGGCGATACTCCCTGCACCTTGGGCATCGCTTGACAGGAGCGAGCCCACGTTCAGAGAAGTAGAGCTGCTCGCCCGCAGTCCAGACAAACTTGTCTCCGCAGTCCACACACACCAGCACCCTGTCCTTATAGCTCTGTGGCTTGCTGCTCTCTCTCATTCTCTCTCTCCCTTTGGGGCTCTGGTGCCTTAGTGTCCCGATCTGCGGGCCTCGCTCAACGTTTCGGCCTGTTGGTTCACAAACTCGTCAACAGCTACCATAAATCGGTGATTGGTCACTGGTGCCTGTTATCTCGTTCTCGGTTGTTGGCGACCAACGACTGGTCGCCAGGGGTTTGCGGAGGAGGTGCTCCACTTTGAGGACCTGCGGCCAGAGCAAGGATCGTTCGCCAGAACCTCGACCAAGAGGCGGTCTGAGCTGGCGTTGACGGCCCGGGCCGGATGTCAACCACGACTACAGTCCGGCTGGGCTTACGTCTAATGCTTTCTCTCGCCATCGTGGTTGCCCTTTATCACTTGGAGGATACGTTGAACGAGGTCTTCTGATGGCTCGCGCCTGCCTGTTTCAATCTCACATAGCTTTGTGGCAGCAATACCGACTTTGGCTGCTACCTCATACTGACGCAGTCCAGCTTCAATTCGCAGTATCTTTAGCTTAATCCCCTTCATTGCCTTCTCCATGCCATTTGTTTGATATAATGGGAATGGGAAGAATTTATTCTTCTATTGAACCAAATTGTTTGATACACGTGAAAGAGCATGGACATGCACATGTGAATTGCGGTTCTAACACATGCAAAGCTAATATGGGGGGCGATATTCTGTAGATGGAACGGGCAAAGCGGCGAGACGCGTTAGGCCGACGCACCGACCGTGTTAAAGGGCGTGAAAGGTCCAAAATGGAGCGCCTACAAGACCAAGGTTTGACTGTACCAGAGATCGCCAGCAGACTCGGGCGTGATCCCAGAACTGTGCGCGCGAAGCTCCCCATAGTGGAGGACGTAGGTTCCCTAGAGATACGTATTCGCGAGGTTGGAGCTATCATAGCCGATCCGGAAAGTGGGAAGGGCGGACAACTCGTTGCCTTTACATTGGGCAATTGTTCAAGCAATGTGCTTACCGTACAGCGCATCTGCCTCGAAGTCTTGGCTTGCCAGTCATGCGAAGAGCCACCACACATTGAAGCTAAGGTGATCCCTCTGAAGTATGAGGTTAAGCTGGCCCCACATCATTCTGGTGAGTATATCATCACAGAAGATACGTTCCGGTATGAGGGGCCCAGCGCGGATGATTTCGATTTGGCCTGCGACTCGCCGGCGGGGCTCAAATACAGTGCCAGGTTGAACATCTACTATAGCGACCTGAGTACCAATAGGAACCTGGTTCTGTCTTCAGACGCCTTTGAGATTCACTTCTGCAGCGAAGGTGACTCGCTATCGCGCTACATTCACAAGGGTTACGACAGGGATAGAATCGCATATTTGCAGAAGCGTAGAAGCGCTTCAAGTGACAGCAGTGTAGCCTCTTAGGCTAGCCCTCCTGAGATTAAGCGCGTCGACCGCGAACTCCGGCCAGGTCAACACTCTGAAGCCTTCCTGTTCCGCAATTGCGATGATCTGAGAAACCGTCGTCCCGCGCGCCCTTGCCATCCCAGACACATTCACGATCTTCAAGTCATCGAGGTGAACCGCAACCCTGATGTCCCCGAAAGGCTCTTCCCTGAGTATCGAACTGGCCGCAGCTCTCCAGTTCGGCCTTCGACTCACGGAGAAGGAGACCAGACCATAGATGCCTAATGCAGGGAGCTTCGCCACACCAGCGGCGATCTCGGCTCGCTTCTCCGCCTCGAGCATACGGTTCCGCTCCGCATCTAGGCGGCGTGCAACGCTGTCAATGCAGACTGCTGCGTATGCCCTGTGCAGACGGGTATCGAGGCTGTCCAGTTCTGAGAGCAGCATCCTCGCACTGGTCTCTGCCTCCTCGAGCCTGAGCAGCGTCCCTGCAACTGCCTCGCTCAGTGATCTCATCCGTCTTGCTCCACTCGTGCAAGAAGAGCCTTGGTCTCCGTAGTTATCTTCCGACTCCTGGCGAGCACTTCAGCGGCCTGGTTGACCGTCTGGCCGGCCTCAAGCGCCCTGGCGCTCACCTGGTCGACAAGCGACATCGCCTCTGTCAATTGGCCCAGCGCTGTTTCACCCATCTTGCCTATAGCTGTGATGGAATGCGCAGCTACCTCGTCAACCATGGTGCGCACCTCGTTCAGCTCCGCTGATGCCGTCCTGCCGGCCTGCTCTATCGAATCACAAGCTGAACGAGTCACGTAGTCAACCTGCTGCAAACCCCTGGAGCTTACCTGTTCAACCTCCTTGATAGCGGACTCCCTAATAGCCTTAATCGATGCCTCCAGCTCTGCCTGCTGTTCGGCCAATGTCTTCACCGTAGCTCGGGCTTCCAGTATTCTGGCCTCTAGTTGTTGTTGCTCCTGCTGTTCGGTCGCCAGAACCTTATGAACCGATCCGTAGCGCTCAAGGCACTTTTCCAGTTCCTCAACTCCGCCAACGCCTGTTAGAAGGTTGTCCCAGGAAACGACCTGTCCTGGTTTGACTCCTCGCTTGCCCAATGATTCTACGGCGTTGATGGTTCTCTGCAGGTCCTTGTGTTTCTTCTCGCAGGACCGGGCTTCGGTGCTCCATTTCTCGGCTTCCAGCCGGGCTGCCTCGGTAGCAGCGGCCAGCCGCTGGAGCTCCTGCTCAAAGCCGACCTTGGCATCGTAATCCTTGAGGTCAGCGAAGAAGGCGTCAGCGGTTTTCGCGGGCTTGAGGCCGCGCTTGCCTGCTATTTCACTGATCGCGGTGTGCAGGGCTTCAAGCCTGTCCTTGTCAAAGCCTGACTTCTCCAGTACTCTCAGCTGCTCCAGGATCTCGGCCTTCTCCCCGACCTGGCCCTCGAACGCCTCGGCCTTCTTCCTCAAGGTGTCTTGTTTCTGTTCCAGCCGCGCGATGGCCCGGTTCTTATCTTTGATCGCCTTGTCAGCTTCCCCGATCTCTTCCCTCAGTGCCTTCAACTGGAGTTCGGTCTCGGACGCTTTGGTCTGGGCCTCGCTGAGGGCTCTGGCTTGGGGCTCCATATCCTTGAAGAACCGCCCCACTGCATTGTACAGAGGGCTTTTGCTGGCGCCATACTTGGCTATGAAGTGTGTCCAGTCCAGATCACCTGTCTTCAGTCCGTCCACGAGTTCCTGGTAGATCTTGTCTGTTAGGCTCTTATCGTCCATCGCGGTCATGTTTCCAGTATAACACTCACTTGGTTGAAACTGAACCATGATGCTCCTGAACGCCTTAGAACCTCGTAATCAACGTATACTTGCACGCACAAGGTTCTGGGTCTTGGACTGTGGTAATCCATAGTGGTAAACTGCGGGTAATCGATAGGGTGAGTACCTATGGTAAACCGTACCGTCAAGGGTCAAGTCAAAAAGGCCGCTCACAAACCACCAGCCAGAATACGATATGAGCAGAGTCACCCTATCGTGTCGTGCCGACTCTCCAAAGACGAATACGGCCTGTTGAAGCAGCGTCTGGACGACTTGGGAGGGGTATCATTTGCCGATTTCGTTAGGGACTCATTGGGCCTTCTTGAGCTTAGGGTGCCAGAAACAAGCGAGATCAAGGTGAGGGCTCGAATGGCCGGTTACGAACAGGGCAAGGCGGAGCACCAGATATGGTATCGGTGTGCTGTGTGCGGGCAACGGATAGACGTGAAACCCAATAACGAACCCCACAGGGCAATAATAGACTTGATGAAGGGTGCCGGCTGGGGACACTCAAGCTGCCACCAGCAGCGCTGACGTGCGGGCAGTGCACCTCGAGTGCGGCGACATGATGCGTCTTCAGGTGAATTGCGACTCATCATCTACTCCTGCGATCTGAGACTACGAATCTGAAGCCCCAAAAGCCCACTTAGCCTCTCTCAGGACATCCCCATTCCCCACAGAAGCTCATACAATCGTTTCCGTGCATGTGATACAATGTTACTGTTCGGCAAGAGTCAGGGCAGATGCCCAGGTACCGGTGAAGGCACCGCAAGGTGCCCCCGAGTGGGTAACTGGTACTGACTCTTGCCGAACAAGAGAAGGTGCCGCCCGCGAGGGGGCTTCCCTTTCTGGCAGAAAGACAGGCGGCTGGGAAATCGCTCTACCCACTCAACGCTGGATAGGCGACATTGCGGTTATGCGCCAGACTGAGAGTGGGGGCAGGGACGCCGGCAGGGTGTAATACATGATGGACAAGATGAGCGAGTTTCTCAGAAGATTGGAGCAGAACATGGGTTCAGGTCCGTGGTCGGGGCATCAGTGGCATCGGATAATTCAGCCAGCCGTAGTCAACACCGTTCTGGATACGAACGGTACTGGTGAACCGGCGTTGACTTATTGACCGCATGACGATGGAGTCAGAAGTGAGGTGCCTATGTACGACGTTAAGCTCGTGACGAATGTCGTGAAGGATCGAACAGGGCAGGTGCAGCTACAGACAGAGGTTATAAGGGGCACCACCCTGACCGCTGCTGTACAGGAAGTGGCGCCCCAGTTATACGGCGCGTGCGATCTTACACTCAGCGCGAAGGCAGCATTCCTGAAGGGCAGCGAGGGTGAATTGAGGTCTGGCTTCGCGGAAGAAGACAGTCTCGAGGATTGCCTCACACTGATGGCTGCGTGGCAGGGTGAAGCGATAGTGCACGACCGTTGGATGCTACGGTGCCGATTGCAGCCATTGGTTGATGCTGAGATATACGTGGTAAGCCCCTATCTAGGTTTGGTAGCCACGCCCGCTTGTACGAGTAGAGGCTTTGTCATGCCGTGTGGAATCATTCTGCAGTTCGGCGCTTTCAGTCGGCTCAGTGTCGCCAAGGTCGCCACCCTCTTTCCTAACTCGCAGCACCCGGACTCATGGGAGGAGGGGTTTCGTGTGTTATCGCTTCTAGGCGATGAGAATACCTCTACTCTATCTGCTCTGTATTGTTTGCAGGACCGGTTCGGTAAGGACATGGTGCAACTGCGTGACAAGCTCACCGAGGAGATTCGGCGGACAGACGTGACCTTAGTGGATTGTGAAGCTGTCTGGGAGTATTTCAAAGGTCGATTCGAGGAGTTCGTAGACGTAACGAATGAGGGTCGGTGGGATAAGATCACGGAAGGCTTGGTCTGAAACAAAGCTCTGCCGATGCGTGATCCGGAGGCATCGGATTCGTCACAGCAGTTGGTTCATCGCAGATCATGGATATGAGCAACTCAGGAAGTGATAATGGCCGACTGGTGTGTGAGAAACGCTGAATACAGAAGGCCAGGCGGCAGGAGGTGCAATATGGAACTCGAGACGGCCGAGGCGATAGCTGAGGAGTTGAAGGACGAGCTTGAGGGCACATGTGACGCAGTTGAGATAGTCGGCGAGATTCGGCGTAGAAAACCGAAGATCAGGAGAATCAAGCTCCTCTGCATACCGACGGCTATAGAAGGCACACCAATTCCGGAACTGGAACCGGTCGACCCGGAGCAGTGGAAGCACGAGATCCAGGAGTTTCGGGATTATGATGCGCTTGATAAATGGTTCGTGGAAATGCTGGAACACGGAGTCGTGCATCTACCGGCCGAGGAGAGTTGGGAGTTCACTAGGACAAGGAGGTCCATCATGCACTCTCCCAGCGGTATGCCTGTAGACATCCTCGTGACGGACGAGGAACGTTGGGCTGTTGCCCTTGTCGTGGCCACAGGCGGCGCCAAGACTGTGAGACGCATTGCAGCCGCAGCACGAGAGAAGGGATGGTGTTTCCGTCGCTCCGGCGATGGCTTTGACACACCGGATGGGCATATCACCTGCAATACAGAACAGGAGGTCTTTGGGGTGGTAGAATTGCAGTACCTGCCGCCAGAGCAGCGTCAGTAGAATCTAAGGTCTTCCACATGGTAAGACGGAAGAAGATGCTGCAGACGACTACCGCTAAGGAGGGCTACTAAGGTGCGAGACGCGGATGTAGAGTGGGCACAGAACGTGGTCGACAGGTGGGCGACGAAGAACGCGAAGGGAGATGATACGGTTTCAACTCCGGCTCCCGTTGCGAGATACTGACCGGTAGTAGCCGTGGTGTGTAAGGGAGAGGAACAGATTGGTGAGGTTACTGATCGGTGGCCAGAAAGGCGGAAAGGAAGGCAGAGTTTGGAAGACCGCGTCGATTTCCCCGATCCTGCACTGGAAATGGCCGTCCGGGATGCCATAGGCAAGGCCGAGGGCCCTATCTACGAGTCTGATCTGCAGGAACTCACTAACCTTGCGGCCCCTGAGAGCAACATCCGCAGCCTTGCCGGGCTTGAATGCGCAACCAGCTTGAGGGCGCTCAGACTGGAAGGCAACAGGGTGACCGACATGTCGTCTCTGACCGGTCTCATAGATCTGAGAGAACTCTCCCTTCACATGAACCGGATAAGCGATGTTTCGCCATTATCCCATCTTACGAATCTGGAAGCGCTTTGGCTCTGGTCCAACAGAATACGTGATGTCTCGCCACTGGCCAATCTCATCAACCTCAAAGAACTCGCCATCGGCGAGAACCCCATAAGTGACATCTCGCCCCTGGTCAAACTAAAGAAACTGAGAAAGCTCTGGCTCTGGGCTAACAAGATAAGCGATCTCTCACCCCTGGCCAAGCTGACTAAGCTGCAGGAGTTGTGGGTCCAGGATAGCAGGACAAGCGATATGTCGCCCCTCGTCGAGCTCACGAAGCTCACAGATCTGCGGCTGTTCAACAACAGGATTAGTGACATCTCGCCCCTTGCTAATCTCACCGGGTTGAGACGACTTTGGCTGCAACATAACAGGATAGAGGATATTTCACCCCTGGTTGACCTCACCAGCCTGAGAGAGCTCGGGCTCGGCACCAATCAGATAACCGACATTTCTCCGATAAGAGCCCTAACCAAGCTAACAAAGCTCGCCCTTGACTCTAACAAGATAACCGACATCTCACCTCTGGCCGATCTCGTCAACCTTACAGAGTTGAGCCCTGGCGGCAATCGGATAAGCGATATCTCGCCGCTCGCCAACCTCACCAAACTTAGGGGACTATGGATCTGGGATAACAAGATAGTTGACATCTACCCTCTGGTCAATCTTACCCGCCTGACTGACCTCAGCCTTTCGGGCAACCCGGTGAGCGACATCTCACCTCTAACTAACCTCATCAATCTGAGAGAACTCCGCCTCGGCGGCGGCAAGATACGCGATGTAGCGCCACTGGCTGAGCTGCGTAAACTACAGGAACTCTGGGTCACAAATAGTAGGATAAGCGACCTTTCGCCTCTGGCTAAGCTGACCGGATTGAGAGACCTCTGGCTTCAGGAGAACAGCATCAGCGATATATCGCCACTGAGCAGGCTGCTCAAACTGACAGGGCTACAGCTCAAGGACAACAGGATAAGCGACCTCTCACCTCTCTCAGGGCTTGTCAATCTGGACTCGCTCGACGTCGAAGGCAACCGTATAACCGGTGTTTCGCCTCTGGCCAACCTTACCAACTTGAGACGACTCAACCTGGAGGCGAACCAGATAGGAGATATCACGCCTCTGACAGACCTCACGAATCTGACTTTGCTCCGGCTTTCGCGCAACCAGATAGTCGACATCAGCCCCCTGCTGGACAATGAAGGACTGTCAGAAGGAGACAAAGTCGAACTGCGGGAGAATCCCTGGAGTTCAGGCTCAATCATGTACATCTCTCAACTGGCAGCCAAGGGGGTGATCGTTGACTGTTAGTGATGAGAGAAAAGATGGCGTCAGGTCTAAGGCGTCTTCCGCTCTCGTGCTCTCAGTTTTTCCATCTTCTGTTGGATCCGTCCACGCACTGCATCGGTTTCCTCCCGGTCTATCTCCATGGATACTATCTTGCCATCTGCAATCCGCACCCTCAGCCAGGTGCCTTCTTGGGCACCTTGAGGTAGTTCATTGGCCGGATGATGGTGTTGCCGTTGATCCTCCCCGACGAGTATCACGGCAATCCTGCGGTCCACAATGCGGTCTATCACAGCCTTTTCCACGCGAGCGCTCCTGGGCATCGGTCAACTCGTGTTCTCAGCTCCTGTGGTGCCGATCAGCGGGGGTACTGCGTATTCGCCTTCAACGCTGTAGGTCACACCATCAGTGACAACAACGACCGTGCCATGGATGTCGGTGCCGTACAGCGAAATGCCCATGGCAGCCACTCGCTCTACTACCTCAACATGTGGATGACCGTATTGGTTACCCTCCCCGGCTGAGTAGATGGCTATGTCCGGAGATACTGCGTCTAAGAACGCTGAACCAGACGAGGTGCGGGAGCCGTGGTGACCCAGGTGAAGCACTTGAGCTTCAAGGTTGTGGCCGCGGTCTATCATGGCTTGCTCAGTATGCGTCTCCGCATCCCCGGTGAAGACGAAGCTGAGCTCGCCATATGTCATGCGAACACTTATCGACCCCTCGTGAAAGTCTCCAGTGATTTGATGCGGGTTCAGCACCTCGATAAGCAGTGTTCCAAACTCGAAAACCTCTCCAGCCCGCGGCTCGTGGTAGTCAGCATCCGAGGCCAGAATCGCATCAATGGCGCGCTCAAAGGTGCGGGTAGTATGAAGATCCCCGGACATCCAGACCTCACCTACAGGGAAGCTCTCGAGAACCTGTGGAAACTGTCCTATGTGGTCGGCGTGGGGGTGTGTGCCAATGAGGAGATCAAGCTCTGTGACCCCGACCGAATCCAGGTGAGGCACCACATCATTCCTGCGGTAGTCGCCGGCGTCTATGAGCACAGTGAAGTCTGGCCCCAAGAAGAGTGTGGCATCAGCCTGGCCCACATCAAAGAAGTAGACAAGGGCCTCTTCAAGAGCATCCGGCGGTTGCTCGGGTTCAACTACCTCGAAGGTCCCTGTCAGCCCGCCCACTTCCACACTGTAGGAGCCTTCTATCTCCTTCTGGACCACGAAGAACGCGGACGCGCTCTCTCCCCCATCGAGAGTTATATCCTGGGTTTGCCCAAGCACTCCGTCGATAATCAGCTCGAGTACATGAGTGCCCTCTTCTTCGCCCAAGTTCAACACCTCGACGGTAACGGTGACAGTCTCTCCAGGCTCAATCTCCTTTGGGTTCAGTTCGAGGTTGAGTACGTCGAATCTGGCCGGAGCCTGGGTTGTTGGTGAGTGCAGAGCTATCGCCGCTGCTACGATCGCACCAACGACCAGAGTTACTAGGATCCCTGCCAGTCCCTTCTTGCTCAATGTACCCTGCTGCCGCATATGCTTATGACGGCTGATGCGTCGTTCTCCTACTTCGACCCCTTCCCCAAAATCAAACCGGATAGCTGCTCGCTTCTTGACGGATGTCTCAGCATCCTCAACGCCTGATTCCTTATCTGCCTAATCCTCTCTGGCGACAGACCCAGTTCGCGGCCGATCTCGGCCCGGCTTCTGGGTTCACCGTCCAGCCCGAACAGGGCGCGCAGAACAGCCTGGTTGCGAGAGTGATACTGCGGCAGACCAATCGGCAATCGCTCAATGAGAGTGTCCGCTGTCCCCTTCAGCGTATGAATGTCGATTGCTCTGACCGGCATACAGAAGATGGCACTGGCCAATGTTTCGTAGCTTGCTATCAATCTTCCCTTTTCCCCGCTGGCTGGCTGACGTGCATTCACGGAGGACTCAGAAGATGGCTAATGCTGAACTCACGTAAGCTGGCCGCCTTAGCCTTGCCGTCTCCCACGAGCTTATCCATGAGCATCCAGAAGTCATGGCCGTGGTTCTTGACCCTGGTGTGAGCGAGCTCATGCAGAATCACGTAGTCCATCAGTTCTCCCGGCAGGAGGCTGACCTTGATATTCAGACCTATGTTGTTTCTACTAGAGCAAGTGCCCAGTCTCGTCTTCTGATTGCGGATGAACACCCTGTTATAGGTGAAACCGTGTTCTGAAGCCAGATATTCCAGCCTCCGGATCAGCCTGCGTTTGGCTTCGGGTCTATCAATGCTATCAAGGGCGGATTGGGTAGCACCATTACCTCGTTCATACTGCTTCATCCTTGCCAGTTGCCTCTGTATCCAGTCTGTTCTGGTATACACGAACTCTCCGGCCGTCTGGAACGATATCCCATAAGGAACGGCAACCCGAACCCCTGCGAATGGCTTCACGGAGATGATGACACGCCTGGCTTTCCTGCTGCGCTCAAGCAAGACGGGCCCAACGCCGGCGATCTCAACGGTATCTGACTGCGCCATCTAATTCCCTATGCCGGCGTTATCGTGACCTTGATCGATTCCGGGTCGCCGAGTTCCTTGACCTGCTCCTTGGTTAGATAGATCGTCATTGGGCGGTCGTCTTTCTGCTCCTTGTATCTCCAGGTGCCCGGTGTCTCTTTCTCTTTGACTAGGACGATTTCCATGTGACAGCTCTCCTTTCCTATTCTGCGTCACCGTGGTCTTGCCGTTCTCGTTGGCACGTACTCGTGTCCAGACCGGCTGTAGTACGCATAGTAAGCCAGTTGGCCGGTGCCGTCAACACGGCTTGTTCACACAGATGTCAAGGATGCCGTGCGGTGCCGCAGCCCCTTTTTCGCCTATGCATGCGCCCGGTCCTCTGGGCATATGTCGGTGCGTCAGCACGGTCACGAAACCATGCTTGAGTTCTCACGTCGATCGACCTGCCTGCGATCCTATGCGGACAGCTGAAGTCCACCTGATGGATAGAGATGCGCTGACGATCACGTTGCGGGTTGGTCATCTGCCTTATCTTCGGTAGTTGTCTCCGGTGGTACACTCGGCTGTTCCAGGATGATGCCTGCCTGGTTCAGCACCTCTTCATCAGCCAGGATGGGAACACCTTTCCGCACAGCCATGGCCATTCCGTCAGAGGGTCTGCAGTCCAGTTCCTTCTGCCCCTCCTTCGCATTGATGATCATCTTGGCATGAAAGGTGTCGTTCTCCAGTCGATGGATAACGACGGCCTCAATAATGCCGCCCAGGGCATCAATCGCCGCACACGCAAGATCATGAGTCAGGGGTCTGGGTGGTGATTCTCCTCTGCGCTTCGAGTCTATGGCATCTCCCTCAGCAGGACCGATCCATATCGGGAGATACCGATCCCTGCCTTTTTCTCTGAGGATCACTACCCATTGGTAGTTCATCTTGCTCACCCTCATGCTGTCAATCGTCACTTCTATGTATGCCATCTGATCCTCCTCTTTCGAGCATGTGTGTCCTGGGCACTCTATGCTCCTGTGGTAGTCACCTGGGCCATATGCTGGCGGTTACCTTGAGAGCATACGACGGGACGATCCGGGAATAGCATAGTCAGATCGCAACCCCCGGCTTCCTAGTAGTCAACTCTTACCCCCTTCGCCGCAAGTTCGGTCATGTACACTGTGATCGACTCTGAACTCAAGGGGTTGTCCCGAAGATCTACAAATCCACCCGCGGTCAGCCCTTCGTTATACACCAGGGGGCTCGCGTCTTCTATCTGATTATCGCTGAGGTTGATCCTGGTCAGTTTGGCGAGATTGGCAAGAGACTCGACGTCGCCTATCTCGTTACCGGAAAGATCCACTTCCTGTAGTTCCGTAAGACCGGCCAACGGTGAGATGTCAGCTATCTGGTTACAACGCAGGTCAAGCTCTAACAGCTCTGCCAGGTTAGCGAGAAACGAGATGTCGCTCATCCCGATATTCGAGAGCTTGAGTGTCACCAGACCTACGAGATCGGCGAGAGGCGCCATCTCGTCGATCGGGTTACTCCATAGACCCAGCCACTTGAGACCGCCGAGGTTCGCCAAGGGCGAGATATCGCTTATCTGGTTGCATGCGAGCGAGAGCAGCCCCAGCTCCGTGAGGTTAGCAAGAGGCGAGACATCGCTTATCCCGTTACTGTGAAGGTCCAGAACCATAAGCTCTGTGAGGTTGGCCAAAGGCGAGATATCGGTGGTCTCGGTGAAGTCAAGGATAAGCTCTCGCAGGTTGATGAGGTTGGCCAGAGGCGAGAGGTCTCCTATCGGATTATCGTCAAGGCGGAGACTTCTTAGACGCTTGAGCTCACCAAGAGGTGAGATATCGCCTATCTGGTTGCCTGCGAGGGCGAGTGTCTTCAGGTTGATGAGGCCGGCGAGAGGTGAGATGTCTCCAATCCGGTTATCCATCAGGTTGAGTCTCTTCAGGTCTGTGAGACCGCTGAGAGACGAGATATAATCGATTTGATTGCATATGAGGACAAGCCGGGTCAGTCTTCTGAGGTTAGCAAGAGGCGAGATATCACATATCCGGTTAAGAGAGAGATCGACTCTTGTCAATTCTGTAAGATTGGTGAGAGCGGAGATGTCGCTCAACTCGTTGTTGGAAAGATCAAGGTCCTCGAGGTTCGTCAAGTTGGCAAGAGGCGAGATATCGCTTATGCGCCCATATGTGATCTCAAGCCTTTCCAGCACGGTTGCATATTCCAGGCCGGTGAGGTCTGAGATACCATTTTCCATCGTCTCAAGCGCACTGATCCCCGCCACATCATATCGATAGATGTCACCGCGAAGACCGAATATGGCTC
>SL_5KL_010_SEDDRAFT_10001031_pt1 | contig 17492 bp, 13 predicted proteins | sample SodLakKL_010_SED_FD_9118 | JGI IMG/M metagenome (IMG submission 9118)
CTGATCTTGTCAGGCCGGGGGTGTGGATGATATAACTCCGCACCCTCAGGTCATCAAACACCAGGCCAGTAGCTCAATTGGCAGAGCAGCGGTCTCCAAAACCGCAGGTTGGGGGTTCGAGTCCCTCCTGGCCTGCCAACTTCACGACGCGGTCCGGCGGGCTTGGCTCGCCGGACCGCTTCGGTAGCAGGGTCCATGAAGTCAAAGGCAGAGTCTGCGAAATCCCCGCTTGACGTCGTTAAGTGGGTCGTCGCCATCGCGCTCGCGATCGGGGCCGTGGCCGGCTTCTACGTCTTCGGTGACGAGCCGCTCCTCTACCGTGTCGCCGGCCTGCTAGCCGTCGTCGGCGCCGCGGCCGGCATCCTTGCCACCACTTCGCAGGGGCGCAGCGTCTGGTCCTTCGCGCAGGGTGCCAAGCAGGAGGTGCGCAAGGTCGTCTGGCCCACCCGTCAGGAGACCCTGCAGACCACGCTNATCGTCGCCGCGGTGGTCATCCTCGTGGCGATCTTTCTCTGGCTGATGGACCTGCTCCTGCTTTGGCTGGTCGGCATGATCACCGGCCACGGAGGCTGATCCATGGCACTGCGCTGGTACGTAATCCACGCCTACTCGGGCTTCGAGAAGCAGGTCCAGCGGTCGCTGCAGGAGCGCATCCGGCGCGCCGGCATGGAGGACAAGTTCGGCGAGATCCTCGTCCCCACCGAGGAGGTCGTCGAGATGCGCGAGGGGCAAAAGCGCAAGAGCGAGCGCAAGTTCTTCCCCGGCTACGTCCTCGTGCAGATGGAGCTCGACGACGACACCTGGCATCTGGTCAAGGAGGTGCCGCGGGTGATGGGGTTCATTGGCGGGCGGCCGGATCGTCCTGCGCCGATCTCCGATCGCGAGGCCGAGCAGATCCTCAGCCGCGTCCGTGAAGGCGCCGAGAAGCCGCGTCCGAAGGTTCTCTTCGAGGTTGGCGAGGTGGTGCGCGTCACCGACGGCCCCTTCACCGACTTCAACGGCGCCGTGGAAGAGGTCAATTACGAGAAGAACCGTCTGCGCGTGGCGGTGCTCATCTTCGGCCGTTCCACGCCCGTCGAGCTCGAGTTCAGCCAAGTCGAGAAAACGTAACCGCGGCGCGCCGTCCGGCGCGTCTCACCCCACGGGGAGCCCTCATCCGGCGTCCGCACCCGTGACAGGAGCACGCAAGCATGGCGAAGAAGATCGAAGCCTACATCAAGCTGCAGGTCCCCGCCGGGCAGGCCAACCCGAGTCCGCCGGTGGGTCCGGCCCTCGGTCAGCACGGCGTGAACATCATGGAGTTCTGTAAGGCGTTCAACGCCCAGACCCAGGAGATGGAGTCCGGCCTGCCGATCCCGGTGGTGATCACGGTCTACTCCGACCGCAGCTTTACCTTTGTTACCAAGACCCCCCCGGCGGCGATCCTGCTGCTCAAGGCCATCGGCTCGAAGGGCGGCTCCGGTACGCCGAACACCAAGAAGGTCGGCACCGTCCAGCGCGATCAGCTCGAGGAGATCGCGCGCACCAAGTGGCCGGATCTGAACGCCTCCGACATGGACGCGGCGGTGCGCTCCATCGCCGGTACCGCGCGGAGCATGGGCATCGACGTGGAGGGGGTCTAAGCCATGGCCAAGCTGACCAAGCGGCAGAAGCAGATTCGCGAGCGCGTGGACCGTAACCACGCCTACCCGGTGGATGAGGCGCTGAGCCTGGTGAAGGAACTGGCCACGGCGCGCTTCCCCGAGAGCATCGACGTGGCGGTCAACCTCGGCGTTGACCCGCGCAAGTCGGATCAGATCGTGCGTGGCTCCACCGTGCTGCCCAACGGCACCGGCAAGTCCATGCGCGTGGCCGTCTTTGCCCAGGGCGAGAACGCCGAGGCGGCCCAGGCCGAGGGCGCCGACGCGGTGGGCATGGATGACCTGGCCGAGCGCATGCAGGGCGGTGAGCTGGACTTCGACGTGGTCATCGCCGCACCCGACGCCATGGGCGTGGTGGGCAAGCTCGGCCCGCTGCTCGGTCCCCGCGGCCTGATGCCGAACCCGAAGACCGGCACCGTCTCCGCCGACGTGGCCGGCGCCGTGCGCAACGCCAAGGCCGGTCAGGTGCGGTATCGCACCGATCGCGGCGGTGTCATCCACTCCGCCATCGGCCGGGCCAACTTCGATGCCCAGGCCCTGCGCGAGAACCTGGATGCGTTGCTCGCGGACCTGAACAAGCTCAAGCCGAGCACCTCCAAGGGGGTCTACATCAAGCAGATCACGGTGTCCTCGACCATGGGCGCCGGGGTGCGCGTGGACAAGTCCACCCTGGGGGTGTAACGCGAGGCAAAAACGGCGGGCCGCCTGGCGGCTCGCCGGACCTGGCCGGCACGGAGGCCGGCCCGGCTGTCAGACAGCGACAGCCGTCCGAGACCGCCGGTGCCCTGCGGGGCTTAAAGGGGAGACCCGCCTGCGTAGACGGTGGCGCAAGCGAGGAACCTGCACGTCGCCACCGTGAAGCCGACTCGAGAGAGTCGATTCGTGTACCCCGCTATCCGGGGTGCGCACCATCGGCTCCCGGGAGGCGACTTCCGAGGAGATCAACCTTCCCAGGAGACAGACGATGGGAATGAGTCTGGAACAGAAAAAGGCGATGGTGCAGGAGGTGGCTGCGGTGGCCCANGAGGCCCTGACCGCGGTCTCCGCCGAGTACCGGGGCCTGACTGCCGGGGAGATGGACGAGCTGCGCGCCCAGGCGCGTGAGCAGGGCGTCTACCTCCGCGTGGTCAAGAACACCCTGGCCCGGCGGGCAGTGGCCGGCACCGACTTCGAATGCATGACCGAGGGCTTCTACGGGCCGCTCCTGCTGGCGTTCTCGCAGGACGACCCGGGTGCGGCGGCGCGTCTGGTGCGCGACTACCGCAAGAAGAACGAGGCGCTGGTCGTGCGCAACGTGGCGTTCGGCGGCACGCTGTACGGTGCCGAGCACCTCGAGCGGCTGGCCAGCCTGCCGACCCGCGATGAGGCCCTGTCGAAGCTCATGGCGACCATGCGTGCCCCGGTCCAGAAGCTCGCCACCACCACCAACGAGGTGCCGGGCAAGCTGGTGCGGACCCTGGCCGCCGTGCGCGACGCCAAGCAGGCTGCCTGACCTGGCCATACGCCACCCGGACCCGCAGGGTCCACTCGCTGATTACTGAATAGGAGAGACACAGATGGCCGCTTCGAAAGACGAGATCCTTGAGTCCATTGCCAACATGAGCGTCATGGAGGTCGTGGAGCTCATCGAGGCGATGGAAGAGAAGTTCGGCGTCACCGCGGCCGCGGCCGTGGCCGCTGCGCCCGCTGCCGGCGGTGGTGGCGGCGACGAGGGCGCCGCCGCCGAGGAGCAGACCGAGTTCGACGTGATCCTCAGCTCCCACGGCGACAACAAGGTCGGCGTCATCAAGGCCGTGCGCGGCGTGACCGGCCTGGGCCTGAAGGAGGCGAAGGAGGTCGTCGAGGGCTGCCCCGCGCCGATCAAGGAAGGCGCCTCCAAGGAAGAGGCCGACGACATCAAGGCCAAGCTGGAAGAGGCGGGGGCGAGCGTCGAGCTCAAGTGAGCTGGACCGAGCAACCGTCCAAGCGGATGTAAGCGCGGGCTGGCGGCCGGGAGGCCGCCGGCCTTCGCCTGTTGATACTGCATCACCGAATAACGCAGACCGCTCCGCTGCGCCGGCTCAGGCAACGTTACGCCCGGAGCGGTCCCTTTGGCAACGCTGTCCGCGGGAATCCGCGGTCTGGTTCGAGAAGCTGCTCAAGCGCTGAGGAAGCCCGATGGCCTATTCGTTCACCGAGAAGAAGCGCATCCGCAAGGACTTCGGGAAGCTCCCGAATATCCTCGATGTCCCCTACCTGCTGGCGACCCAGGTCGACTCGTACCGGCAGTTCCTGCAGGACGAGGTCAGCGAAGACGAGCGCGACACCGAGGTAGGCCTCGAGGGCGCGTTCCGGTCGGTCTTCCCGATCCAGAGCCACTCCGGGAACGCCGAGCTGCAGTACGTCTCGTACCGCATCGGCGATCCGCCCTTCGACGTCAAGGAGTGCCAGAGCCGGGGGCTGACCTACGCGGCGCCGCTGCGCATGCTCGTGCGCCTGGCGCTCTATGACAAGGAAGGCGGCGGCGTTAAGGACATCAAGGAGCAAGAGGTCTACATGGGCGAGATGCCCCTGATGACCTCCACCGGCACCTTCGTGGTCAACGGCACCGAGCGCGTGATCGTCAACCAGCTGCACCGCTCGCCGGGTGTCTTCTTCGACCACGACAAGGGCAAGAGCCACTCCTCCGGCAAGCTGCTCTTCTCGGCCCGGGTCATCCCGTACCGTGGCTCCTGGCTCGACTTCGAGTTCGATCCCAAGGACACCATCTACGTGCGCATCGACCGTCGGCGCAAGCTGCCGGCGACGATCCTGCTGCGCGCCCTCGGCTACAGCCCCGAGGAGATCCTCTACGCCTTCTTCGACACCGACCGCTTCCACCTGGGCAGCGGCAACAAGGTCATCCTCGACCTGGTCCCCGAGCGCCTGCGCGGCGAGACCGCCAGCTTCGACATCGTCGTCGGTGGCGAGACCATCGTCGAGTCCGGCCGCCGGGTGACCGCGCGCCACGTCAAGCAGCTGCAGAAGTCCGGGGTCGAGCAGCTTGAGGTGCCCGAGGACTACCTCACCGGCAAGATCATCGCCCATGACGTGGTCGACCCGGCCACCGGCGAGCTGCTGGCCGAGGCCAACACGACGCTGACGCCGGAGATCACCCAGTCGCTGTTCGACGCCGGCATCAGCCAGATCGAGACCCTGTTCGTCAACGACCTCGACCGTGGCCCGTACATGTCCACCACCCTGGCCGCGGATGCCACCCGCAGCCAGATGGAGGCGCTGGTCGAGATCTACCGCATGATGCGCCCCGGCGAGCCGCCGACCAAGGACGCCGCCGAGAGCCTCTTCCACACCCTGTTCTTCACCAGCGACCGCTACGACCTGTCGCCGGTGGGGCGCATGAAGTTCAACCTGCGCGTCGGCCGGGACGAGGTCCGCGGCCCCGGGATCCTCTACGACGGCAAGTACTTCTCCGGTCTCGGTGCCGGCGACAAGGAGGCCGAGGAGCTGCGCGAGCGCTTCGGCGAGGGCTCGGACATCCTCGACGTCCTGCGCGAGCTGATCGACATCCGCAACGGCAACGGCCAGGTGGACGACATCGACCACCTGGGCAACCGGCGCGTGCGCTCGGTGGGCGAGATGGCCGAGAACGTCTTCCGCGTCGGCTTGGTGCGCGTCGAGCGCGCCGTCAAGGAGCGCCTGTCGCTGGCCGAGAGCGAGGGGCTGATGCCCCAGGAGCTGATCAACGCCAAGCCGGTGGCCGCGGCGATCAAGGAGTTCTTCGGCTCCTCGCAGCTGTCGCAGTTCATGGACCAGAACAACCCGCTCTCCGAGGTGACCCACAAGCGGCGCATCTCCGCGCTGGGGCCGGGTGGCCTGACCCGCGAGCGGGCCGGCTTCGAGGTCCGCGACGTGCACCCGACGCACTACGGCCGGGTCTGCCCGATCGAGACGCCGGAGGGGCCGAACATCGGCCTGATCAACTCCCTGGCCGTCTACGCCCGGGCCAACCGCTACGGCTTTCTGGAGACCGCCTACCGCAAGGTGGTCGATGGCCAGGTGACCGATCAGGTGGAGTACCTCTCGGCCATCGAGGAGGCGCGCTACGTCATCGCCCAGGCCAACGCCCGGGTCGATGAGAACGGCCATCTGGCCGATGACCTGATCTCGTGCCGGCACCAGAACGAGTTCACCATGGCCACCGCCGATCGCGTCCAGTACATGGACGTCTCGCCCCGGCAGATCGTCTCGGTGGCCGCCTCGCTGGTGCCGTTCCTCGAGCACGACGACGCCAACCGCGCGCTGATGGGCGCGAACATGCAGCGCCAGGCGGTGCCCACCCTGCGCGCCGACAAGCCGCTGGTCGGCACCGGCATGGAGCGCACCGTCGCCCGCGACTCCGGCGTGATCGTCACCGCCGAGCGTGGCGGTGTGGTCGAGCAGGTGGACTCGGGTCGGATCGTCGTCCGGGTCGATGACGAGGAGACCACCCCGGGCGAGCCGGGCGTCGACATCTACAACCTGACCAAGTACACCCGCTCGAACCAGAACACCTGCTTCAGCCAGAAGCCGCTGGTGCACGTGGGCGATCACGTCGCGCGCGGCGACGCCCTGGCCGACGGGCCGTCCACCGACATGGGCGAGCTGGCCCTGGGCCAGAACATGCTGGTCGCCTTCATGCCGTGGAACGGCTACAACTTCGAGGACTCGATCCTCATCTCCGAGAAGCTGGTCAAGGAGGATCGCTACACCTCCGTCCACATCGAGGAGCTGACCTGCGTCGCCCGGGATACCAAGCTCGGCAGCGAGGAGATCACCGCCGACATCCCCAACGTCTCCGAGTCGGCGCTCTCGCGTCTGGACGAGTCGGGCATCGTCTACATCGGTGCCGAGGTCAAGGCCGGTGACATCCTCGTCGGCAAGGTCACGCCCAAGGGCGAGACCCAGCTCACGCCCGAGGAGAAGCTCCTGCGCGCGATCTTCGGCGAGAAGGCCTCCGACGTGAAGGACACCTCGCTGCGCGTGCCCACGGGCATGGACGGCACCGTCATCGATGTGCAGGTCTTCACCCGCGACGGCGTCGAGAAGGACGATCGCGCCCGCGCCATCGAGCGTGAGGAGATCGCCCGGGTGCGCAAGGACCTCGACGANGAGAAGCGCATCTTCGAGGACGACGCCTACGCCCGTCTCGAGAAGCTGCTCGTCGGCAAGGTCGCCGAGGGNGGCCCCAAGGGCCTGGGCAGCGGCGCCGAGGTNACCGAGGCGTACCTGCAGGATCTGCCGCGCGAGCGCTGGTTCGAGATCCGCATGCGNGANGANGAGGTCAATCAGCAGCTGGAGGCGGTGCGCCATCAGCTGGAGACCCAGAATGACCGCTTCGAGCGNCGCTTCCAGGAGAAGAAGGAGAAGATCACCGCCGGTGACGACCTCTCGCCCGGNGTGCTCAAGACCGTCAAGGTCCACCTGGCCGTCAAGCGCCGCCTGCAGCCGGGCGACAAGTTCGCCGGCCGNCACGGCAACAAGGGCGTGATCTCGATGATCGTCCCCGAGGAGGACATGCCNTTCATGGACGACGGCACGCCGGTGGAGGTGGTCCTCTCNCCGCTCGGNGTCCCGTCGCGNATGAACGTCGGCCAGGTCCTCGAGACCCACCTCGGCTGGGCAGCCCGCGGGCTGGGCCACCAGATCGGGCATATGCTCGAGCAACAGGCCCAGGCCGAGGAGCTGCGCGGGTACCTCTCGGAGATCTACAACGCCTCCGGGCGCAAGGAGGAACTCGAGACCCTCAGCGAAGAAGAGCTACAGGAGCTCTGCCGCAACCTGCGCGGTGGCGTGCCGGTGGCCTCGCCGGTGTTCGACGGCGCCAACGAGGGCGAGATCAAGCGCTGGCTCAAGCTCGCCGGGCTGCCCGAGTCCGGGCAGACCACCCTCTACGACGGGCGCACCGGCGACGCCTTCGACCGCCCGGTGACGGTGGGCTACATGTACATGCTCAAGCTCAACCACCTGGTCGATGACAAGGTCCACGCCCGGGCCACCGGTCCGTACTCGCTGGTCACCCAGCAGCCGCTGGGCGGCAAGGCGCAGTTCGGTGGTCAGCGCTTCGGTGAGATGGAGGTCTGGGCGCTCGAGGCGTACGGTGCGGCATATACCCTGCAGGAGATGCTCACCGTCAAGTCCGACGACGTCAGCGGCCGGACCAAGATGTACAAGAACATCGTCGACGGGGACCACCGCATGGAGGCTGGTATGCCGGAGTCGTTCAACGTCCTGGTCAAGGAGATCCGTTCCCTGGGCATCAACATCGAACTGGAGAGGGACGACTGACAGGAGCGCGGCGCCGGGGGGCGCGGCGGCCACGGTGACCCTGCCGGGGACCGTGGCCGGGCGTCGCCCGAGCGCCGGCGCACGGGTTCCGATGCCCGGGGCGCTGGCCCCGGGGTCCGAGCCGCCGGTCGAACGGCGGCGACTTGAGATCAACGCGCGAGCGGGCAGCAGACATGAGAGATCTTCTCAACCTTTTCAAGCAGCCGGGTGCTCAGCTGGAGGACTTCGACGCGATCCGTATCGGGCTGGCATCGCCCGAGATGATCCGTTCCTGGTCCTTCGGTGAGGTCAAGAAGCCGGAGACCATCAACTACCGCACCTTCAAGCCGGAGCGCGACGGGCTCTTCTGCGCCAAGATCTTCGGCCCGGTGAAGGACTACGAGTGCCTGTGCGGCAAGTACAAGCGGCTCAAGCACCGCGGCGTGGTCTGTGAGAAGTGCGGCGTCGAGGTGACCGTCGCCAAGGTGCGCCGCGAGCGCATGGGTCATATCGACCTGGCCAGCCCGGTGGCGCACATCTGGTTCCTCAAGAGCCTGCCGTCGCGCATCGGCCTGCTGCTGGACATGACCCTGCGTGACGTCGAGCGGGTGCTCTACTTCGAGGCGTACATCGTCATCGAGCCGGGCATGACCCCGCTCGAGCAGGGGCAGCTGCTCACCGACGAGCAGTACCTGGAGGCCGTCGAGGAGCACGGCGACGAGTTCGACGCCCGCATGGGCGCCGAGGCGGTGCTCGAGATCCTCAAGGGCATGGACCTGGAGGCCGAGGCGCGCCGGCTGCGCGATGACATCGAGGCCACCGGCTCGGAGTCCAAGATCAAGCGCCTGTCCAAGCGGCTCAAGCTGCTCGAGGCGTTCCTCGAGTCCGGCAACAAGCCCGAGTGGCTGATCATGACCGTCCTGCCGGTCCTGCCGCCGGACCTGCGCCCGCTGGTGCCGCTCGACGGCGGTCGCTTCGCCACCTCGGATCTCAACGATCTGTACCGGCGGGTGATCAACCGCAACAACCGTCTCAAGCGCCTGCTCGAGCTGGCGGCGCCGGATATCATCGTGCGCAACGAAAAGCGCATGCTCCAGGAGTCCGTCGACGCCCTGCTCGACAACGGCCGTCGCGGCCGGGCGATCACCGGCACCAACAAGCGCCCGCTCAAGTCCCTGGCCGACATGATCAAGGGCAAGCAGGGGCGCTTCCGGCAGAACCTGCTGGGCAAGCGCGTCGACTACTCCGGCCGCTCGGTGATCGTCGTCGGCCCGACGCTGCGCCTGCACCAGTGCGGCCTGCCCAAGCGCATGGCCCTGGAGCTGTTCAAGCCGTTCATCTTCTCCAAGCTCCAGCGCCGCGGCCTGGCCACCACCATCAAGGCGGCCAAGAAGATGGTCGAGCGCGAGACCGGCGAGGTCTGGGACATCCTCGATGAGGTGATCCGCGAGCACCCGGTGCTGCTCAACCGCGCGCCGACGCTCCACCGTCTGGGCATCCAGGCCTTCGAGCCGGTGCTCATCGAGGGCAAGGCCATCCAGCTCCACCCGCTGGTGTGCACCGCCTACAACGCCGACTTCGACGGCGACCAGATGGCGGTCCACGTGCCGCTTTCGCTCGAGGCGCAGCTCGAGTCGCGGGCGATGATGATGTCCACCAACAACATCCTCTCGCCGGCCTCGGGCGAGCCGATCATCGTCCCCTCCCAGGACGTGGTGCTCGGCATCTACTACATGACCCGCGAGCGGGTGAACGCCCGCGGCGAGGGGATGCGGCTGTCCGGCGTCGAAGAGGTCCATCGGGCCTATCAGACCGGCGCCGCCGAGCTCGGTGCGCGGATCGAGGTGCGCGTCCGTGAGCGCGTCTTCGACGACAGCGGCGAGCTCGTCGAGCGCATCCAGCGCCGCGAGACCACCGTCGGCCGGGCGCTGCTCTTTGACATCGTCCCCGACGGCCTGCCCTTTGAGGCCGTGGACCGTGAGCTCGACAAGAAGGGCATCTCCGGGCTGGTCAACGCCTGCTACCGCCGCGTCGGGCTCAAGGGCACGGTGATCTTCGCCGACCAGCTCATGTACACCGGCTTCTTCTACTCCACCAAGGCCGGCGTCTCCATCGGTGTCGACGATATGGAGGTGCCGCCGGCGAAGGAGGAGGCCCTGCGCTCGGCCGAGGAGGAGGTCCGCGAGATCGAGGACCAGTACGCCTCCGGCCTGGTCACCAGTGGCGAGCGCTACAACAAGGTCGTCGACATCTGGGCGCACACCAACGACCAGGTCGCCGGCGCCATGATGGAGAAGATGGGCAAGGAGACGGTGGTCGATGCCGAGGGCAACGAGACCGAGCAGAAGTCGCTGAACTCGATCTTCATCATGGCCGACTCCGGCGCCCGTGGCTCGGCGGCGCAGATCCGTCAGCTCGCCGGTATGCGCGGACTGATGGCCAAGCCGGATGGCTCGATCATCGAGACGCCGATCACCGCGAACTTCCGCGAGGGCCTCAACGTCCTGCAGTACTTCATCTCCACCCACGGTGCGCGTAAGGGCCTGGCGGACACGGCGCTTAAGACGGCCAACTCCGGCTACCTGACCCGGCGCCTGGTGGACGTCTCCCAGGACCTGGTGGTCACCGAGGAGGATTGCGGCACCACGGACGGCCTGGTGCAGACCCCGATCATCGAGGGTGGCGACGTCGTCGAGACCCTCGCCGAGCGGGTCCTGGGCCGCGTGGTGGCCGAGGACGTGGCGGTGCCCGGCAGCACCGAGATCGCCGTCGAGGCCGGCACCCTGCTCGACGAGGACTGGGTCGAGCGCCTCGAGCGCATGGGCGTGGACGAGATCAAGGTCCGCTCCGCGGTCACCTGCGCGACTCGTCACGGCGTCTGCGCCAAGTGCTACGGGCGTGACCTGGCCCGCGGCCACGGCGTGAACATCGGCGAGGCCGTCGGCGTCATCGCCGCGCAGTCGATCGGTGAGCCGGGCACGCAGCTGACCATGCGTACCTTCCACATCGGTGGCGCTGCCTCGCGGGCGGCCGCCGTCTCCCAGGTCGAGGTGCGCAACACGGGTAAGGCGCGACTGCACAACATCAAGACCGTGCAGCACCACTCCGGCAGCTACGTGGCCGTCTCCCGCTCCGGTGAGCTCACCGTCATGGACGAGTACGGTCGCGAGCGCGAGCGCTACAAGATCCCCTACGGTGCGGTGCTCAGCGTCGGCGACGAGGACCCGGTGGAGGCCGGCCAGGTGGTGGCCAACTGGGATCCGCACACCCACCCGATCGTCACCGAGGTGGACGGCTACGTCCGTTTCCACGACTTCGTCGAGGGTGTCACCGTCCAGCGCGAGGTCGACGAGGTCACCGGCCTGACCAGCCTGGTGGTCACCGATCCGAAGAGCCGTGGCACCGGCGAGCACCGGCGCCAGGTCACCGACGCCAACGGCAAGGTCACCGAGGAGCGGGTCGCCTACAAGGACCTGCGCCCGATGATCAAGCTCGTCGATGGCAACGGCAACGACCTGAACATCGCCGGCACGCAGATCCCGGCCCACTACTACCTGCCGGCCGGGGCCATCGTCTCGCTCGAGGACAACGCCGAAGTCCGCGTGGGCGACGCCTTGGCGCGTATCCCGCAGGAGGCGTCCAAGACCCGTGATATCACCGGCGGTCTGCCGCGGGTGGCCGACCTGTTCGAGGCGCGCAAGCCCAAGGAGCCGGCGATCCTCGCCGAGGCCTCGGGCACCGTGGGCTTCGGCAAGGAGACCAAGGGCAAGCAGCGGCTGATCATCACCAAGGCCGACGGCGAGACCCACGAGGAGCTCATCCCCAAGTGGCGGAACGTCACCGTCTTCGAGGGCGAGCACGTGGAGAAGGGCGAGACCATCGCCGATGGCGAGCCCAACCCCCACGACATCCTGCGCCTGCTCGGCGTGACCAAGCTCGCCGAGTACATCGTCCAGGAGATCCAGGACGTCTTCCGTCTCCAGGGTGTGGGCATCAACGACAAGCACATTGAGGTGATCGTCCGCCAGATGCTGCGCAAGGCCATCGTCAGCGACCCGGGCGACTCGCTTTATCTCAAGGGCGAGCAGGTGGACCGGGCCAAGCTGCTCGAGGACAACGAGCAGCTCGAGGCGCAGGACAAGCAGCCGGCCCAGTGGGAGCCGTCGCTGCTGGGCATCACCAAGGCGTCGCTGTCCACCGAGTCCTTCATCTCGGCGGCCTCCTTCCAGGAGACCACCCGGGTGCTGACCGAGGCGGCGACCCGCGGGACCCGCGACGACCTGCGTGGCTTGAAGGAGAACGTCATCGTCGGCCGGCTCATCCCGGCCGGCACCGGGTTCGCCTACCACGCCGCCCGGCGCCAGGAGGCCCCGGCGGTGGCGACGCCCGAGCAGCAGGCCGAAGAGGTGTTCGCCTCCCTCGGTCAGGGCGATACCCCGGAGGAAGGCCCCTCGAGCGAGGAGGTCGGGCCCGAGGCGGAATAGCCGCGGGCGGCAGTTCAGCAAACCGTGCGCCCCGGGGTGGTCCCGGGGCGTGTCATTGACAAGGGCGCGGGATCACCCTAGAATGCCGCGTCTTCGACAGGCCGGCCATCCGGCCTGTCGTTTTTGGGTCGGTACGGAGCGCAAAACCCTATGGCGACAGTGAACCAGTTGGTGCGCAAAGGTCGCACCAAGCGCACCGCGAAGAGCAGTGTGCCGGCGCTGGAGGCGTGCCCTCAGAAGCGCGGCGTATGCACTCGCGTCTACACCACCACGCCGAAGAAGCCGAACTCCGCGCTGCGGAAGGTGGCGCGTGTGCGTCTGACCAACAGTTACGAGGTGGCCTCCTACATCGGTGGTGAGGGTCACAACCTCCAGGAGCACTCGGTCGTCCTCATTCGTGGCGGGCGTGTCAAGGACCTGCCCGGTGTGCGCTACCACGTCGTCCGCGGTGCCGCGGATACGGCGGGTGTCGACAAGCGCCGGCAGGGTCGTTCCAAGTACGGCGCCAAGCGCCCGAAGAAGAAGTAACGGGACTCAGTCATGCCTAGGAGACGAGAAGTACCCAAGCGCAAGGTCCTGCCCGATCCCAAGTACGGGAGTGAGGTCCTGACCAAGTTCGTCAACATGGTCATGAGCGACGGCAAGCGCTCGGTGGCCGAGCGGATCCTCTACGGCGCGCTGGAGCGCATCGGCGCCAAGCACGATGACCCGATCGAGGTCATGGAGACCGCGCTGGAAAACGTCAAGCCCCGGGTCGAGGTCAAGTCCCGGCGCGTCGGCGGCGCCACCTACCAGGTGCCGGTTGAGGTCCGCCCCGAGCGGCGTCAGACCCTCGCCATGCGCTGGCTGCTAGAGGCGGCGCGCAAGCGCGGCGAGAAGACCATGGCGGCGCGCATGGCCAACGAGATGCTGGAGGCGGCGGAGAGCCGCGGGACGGCCGTGAAGAAGCGTGAGGACACGCACCGCATGGCCGAGGCCAACAAGGCCTTCTCGCACTACCGCTGGTAAACGCAGAAACACGCTTCAAGACGGGGTATTCCACCGTGGCACGCAAGACACCCATCGAGCGCTATCGGAACATCGGCATCGCTGCCCATATCGATGCCGGCAAGACCACCACCACCGAGCGCATCCTGTTTTACACCGGTGTCTCGCACAAGATGGGTGAGACCCATGATGGTGCGGCGACCATGGACTGGATGTCCCAGGAGCAGGAGCGTGGCATCACCATCACGTCCGCCGCGACCACGTGTTTCTGGCGCGGCATGGACCAGCAGTACCCCGAGACCCGGGTCAACATCATCGACACCCCGGGTCACGTGGACTTCACCATCGAGGTGGAGCGCTCGCTGCGTGTGCTCGACGGCGCGGTTGCCGTCTTTTGCGCCGTCGGCGGTGTCGAGCCGCAGTCGGAGACGGTCTGGCGTCAGGCCAACAAGTACGGCGTGCCGCGCATGGCGTTCGTCAACAAGATGGACCGCGCCGGCGCCGACTTCTCCCGCGTCGTCAGCCAGATCCGTGAGCGGCTCGGCTCCCAGGCGGTGCCGATCCAGCTGCCCATCGGCGCCGAGGACCAGTTCGAGGGCATCATCGACCTGCTGCGCATGACGGCCATCTACTGGGACCGTGACGAGCAGGGTATGACCTACTCCGAGCGGGAGATCCCGGAGGCGCTTAAGGACGACGCCGAGGCGGCCCGCGAGGAGATGGTCGAGGCCGCCGCCGAGGCCGACGAAGAGCTCATGGACAAGTACCTCAACGATGGGGAGCTGTCCAACGAAGACATCAAGCGCGGCCTGCGTCAGCGTACCCTGAACACCGAGATCGTCCTGTGCATGTGCGGCTCGGCGTTCAAGAACAAGGGCGTGCAGACGCTGCTCGACGCCGTTATCGAGTTCCTGCCGGCGCCCAACGAGGTCCCGGCCATCGAGGGTGTGCTCGACGACGAGGAGACCGTGGTCACCCGTGAGTCCAGCGACGAGCAGCCCTTCGCCGCGCTGGCGTTCAAGATCGCCAACGACCCGTACGTCGGCAACCTGACCTTCTTCCGGGTCTACTCCGGTGTGCTGAGTTCCGGCGACGCGGTCTTCAACCCGGTCAAGGGCAAGAAGGAGCGCATCGGCCGGCTGCTGCAGATGCACTCCAACCAGCGCGAGGAGATCAAAGAGGTCCGCGCCGGCGATATCGCCGCGGCCGTCGGCCTCAAGGATGTCACCACCGGTGACACCCTCTGTGACCCGAACAACAAGGTCACTCTCGAGCGCATGGAGTTCCCGGAGCCGGTGATCGCGGTCGCCGTGGAGCCGAAGACCCGGAGTGACCAGGAGAAGATGGGCCAGGCCCTGGGCCGGCTGGCGCAGGAGGATCCGTCCTTCCGCGTGCGCACCGACGAAGAGTCCGGGCAGACCATCATCTCCGGGATGGGCGAGCTGCACCTGGATATCATCGTCGACCGGCTCAAGCGCGAGTTCAAGGTCGAGGCCAACGTCGGCGCGCCGCAGGTCGCTTACCGCGAGACCATCCGCAAGCCGGTGGAGCAGGAAGGCAAGTTCGTGCGCCAGTCCGGTGGTCGCGGCCAATACGGTCACGTGCACATCCGCATGAAGCCGCAGGAGCGGGGCGACGGCTACAACTTCGAGAGCAAGATCGTCGGCGGTGTCGTNCCNAAGGAGTACGTGCCGTCGGTGGACCAGGGTTGCCGCGAGGTCATGGAAGNGGGCGTGCTCGCNGGCTACCCGGTGGTCGACGTGGCCGTGGAGCTTTACGACGGCTCCTACCACGATGTCGACTCCTCGGAGATGGCGTTCAAGATCGCCGGNTCCATGGCNTTCCGCGAGGGCTTNATGAAGGCCGACCCGGTCCTGCTCGAGCCGATCATGAAGGTCGAGGTGGTCACGCCCGAGGAGTACATGGGCGACGTGGTNGGCGACCTCAACCGGCGGCGGGGCACCGTGCAGAAGATGGAAGACATCCCCAACGGCAAGCAGATCCGTGCCCAGGTGCCGCTGAAGGAGATGTTCGGCTACGCGACGGACCTGCGCTCCAACACCCAGGGGCGTGCCTCCTACGTGATGGAGTTCGAGGAGTATCACGAGGCGCCGGCGAGCATCGCCGATGAAGTGATCAAGAAGGCGTCGTAAGCGTACGTCGCCATTCAGTTTCAGACGAAAGACCGTATAAGATAGACGAGGTGTGGCGTGTCCAAGGAAAAGTTTGAGCGTAAGAAGCCGCACATCAACGTCGGCACCATCGGTCACGTGGACCATGGCAAGACGACGCTGACTGCGGCCCTGACCAAGGTCCTGGCCGAGGCCCACGGCGGTGACGCCCGTGCGTTCGATCAGATCGACAACGCGCCCGAGGAGCGTGCCCGCGGCATCACGATCGCCACGGCGCACGTCGAGTACGAGTCCGAGGGCCGTCACTACGCCCACGTCGACTGCCCGGGCCACGCCGACTACGTCAAGAACATGATCACCGGCGCGGCGCAGATGGACGGCTCGATCCTGGTCGTCTCCGCCGCGGACGGCCCGATGCCGCAGACCCGTGAGCACATCCTGCTCGCCCGTCAGGTCGGTGTGCCGGCGATCGTCGTCTTCCTGAACAAGGCCGACATGGTCGACGACGCCGAGCTGCTCGAGCTCGTCGAGATGGAGGTCCGCGAGCTGCTCAGCGACTACGACTTCGACGGCGACAACATCCCGGTGATCACCGGCTCCGCGCTGAAGGCGCTCGAGGGCGACGACTCCGAGATGGGCCGTCCGGCGATCCTCAAGCTGGTTGAGGCGATGGACGAGCACATCCCGCAGCCGGATCGTCCGGTGGACGGTGACTTCCTGATGCCGATCGAGGACGTCTTCTCGATCTCCGGTCGTGGCACGGTGGTGACCGGCCGTGTCGAGCGCGGCGTGATCAAGGTCGGTGAGGAGGTCGAGATCGTCGGCATCACCGAGACGCGCAAGACCACCTGCACCGGCGTTGAGATGTTCCGCAAGCTGCTCGATCAGGGCGAGGCGGGCGATAACATCGGTGCGCTGCTGCGCGGGATCAAGCGCGACGACGTCGAGCGCGGCCAGGTGCTGTGCAAGCCGAAGTCGATCACGCCGCACACGCACTTTGAGGCCGAGGTCTACGTCCTGAGCAAGGACGAGGGTGGTCGGCACACGCCGTTTTTCAACGGCTACCGTCCGCAGTTCTACTTCCGGACGACGGACGTGACCGGCTCGGTGACGCTGCCGGAGGGCACCGAGATGGTGATGCCGGGCGACAACGTCAAGATGACGGTGCAGCTGATCGCCCCGATCGCCATGGAGGACGGCCTGCGCTTCGCCATCCGTGAGGGTGGGCGCACCGTCGGTGCCGGCGTCGTCTCCAAGATCATCGAGTAAAGCAGCCATGGCGACCGCAGCGGCAACACAGAACCAACGCATCCGGATCCGGCTGAAGGCGTTCGATCACCGTCTGATCGACCAGTCCGCCCGGGAGATCGTGGATACCGCGAAGCGGACCGGGGCCCACGTCTGTGGCCCCATCCCGCTTCCGGTCAAGAAGGAGCGGTTCACCGTGCTGACCTCCCCGCACGTCAACAAGGACGCCCGGGANCAGTACGAGATCCGCACCCACAAGCGGCTGATGGACATCATTGACCCGACGGACAAGACGGTCGACGCGCTGATGAAGCTCGACCTGGCCGCCGGCGTCGACGTCCAGATCAAGCTCTACTGACACGTCGAGCCGCCGAATCGGTACCGACCGGCGGTGACCGGCGCTCCGGCCGGCAAGCGCCGGGCGGCCCCGCGCAGGGGCTGTCCGGCGTGCGCTCGCCGGAGTCTATTCGTTCCCGGTAAGCCAGATCCGGGCATAGAGATTTTGAGGAGACGCGGACGATGGCAATTGGAATCGTCGGTCGCAAGCGCGGCATGACGCGTGTTTTTACCGAGGAGGGGCACTCGATCCCGGTGACCGTCGTCGAGGCGGACCCGAATCGCGTGACCCAGGTGAAGACCGAGGACAGTGACGGCTACCGCGCCGTGCAGGTGACCGCCGGCCGGCGCAAGCCGCAGCGCGTGCGCAAGCCCGAGGCGGG
>SL_5KL_010_SEDDRAFT_10001032_pt1 | contig 17491 bp, 16 predicted proteins | sample SodLakKL_010_SED_FD_9118 | JGI IMG/M metagenome (IMG submission 9118)
AGCACACAGGCTCCGGCCTGGTGGCATTGCCGGCAGCCGCGGCAGTCCTCGAAACTGAGGTCGGCGAGGCGGGCCAGCTCCACATCGTGCCCCCTGCTCCGGGCCTCCTCGAGCACCACGTCCAAGGCCTGGGACGTGTATCCCCCGCGGCGGGTGCTTCCGTCAATGGCTAGGATCTTCATGCCCGGGAATAACAGCAATGCGATAAATGGTTTATGAAAGGTTGTTGCAAGGTCATTTATTTATGCCGTCAACCACAATCTGTCCGCAGCGATCCTTTGAGGGGCTGAGGGCCAGTCTTGTGCCCCAACAGGATCGCCCGAGGACAGTCATACATAAGGAGGCAGACGATATGGCAACTAGGAACGAGATATACCTATGCGAGAAGTGCGGCAACCTGGTCGAAGTGCTCGACGGGGGGCCGGGGAAGATGAGCTGCTGCGACATCGAGATGGCCCTGATGGAGGAGAAGACCTCTGACAAGGGCTTGGAGAAGCACGTTCCAGTGATCGAGGAGAAGGACGGAGGCGCCCTGGTCAAGGTCGGCGACGTCCCCCATCCGATGGAGGACGAGCACTACATCATGATGGTAGAGATACTCGACGGCGACGACTCCTGCAAGAAGTTCCTGGAGCCCGGACAGGACCCGGAGGCCTTCTTCGATTGCGCCGACGCCAAGAAGGTCAGCGCCCGGGAGTACTGCAACATCCACGGCCTGTGGAGGGCATGAACCCTCCCGGGGAGTCACCGGCCCCCGGTGACAGGGTCGGCGTGTACCTATGCGAATGCCACAGCAGCGGCCTCTGCGACAGGTTCGACTTCGATGACCTGGCCGCCTTCGCCGAGGAGTTCCCGGAGACGGTCCTGCTGCGCAGGGACCCCAAGCTCTGCGGCGAAGGCTCCCTCCAGCAGCTGAAGGACGACATCGCGGACCACGACCTCGACAGGATCCTGCTGGCCACCTGCGCCCCCGACAAGCATCTCGAGGAGTTCAGGGAGGCCGCCGGTGAGGCCGGCATCAACCGCTACCTGGTAAACGCGGTGAACATCCGCGAGCAGATCTCGTCCATACATGAGGGGGACCCCGCCAAGGCCCGCGCCAAGGCGAGGGACCAGTTCGCCATGGGGATGGCCGACATATTGGCCACCCGGGCCTCCAGCAAGGTCTATGCGCTGGTGGACGAGACCAGATGCAGCGGCTGCGAGATATGCTACACGGTATGCGACAAGGACACCATCAGCATGGTGCCCGACCCCTACGGGCAGGTGAAGAATGTCGCCTACATCGACCCGGAGAAGTGCTGGGGATGCGGCGTATGCGTGACGTCCTGCCCGGTGGACGCCATGGACATGACGGTGTACTCCAACGACCAGATGGAGGCCCAGCTGCAGGCGTTCCTGGACCGCATATCCCCCGACCGGACCAACGCCCTGGTGTTCGCATGCCACTGGTGCGCCTATCAGGCGGCCGATGCCGCCGGCGCGGCGGGGATCCCCATAGACCCGGACTTCCGCATCATCAGGACCCTGTGCTCGGGCAGGGTCGACCCCAACTGGGTGTTGAAAGCGGTGAGCAGGGGCGCCGACGGGGTGCTGCTGATGGGGGGCAAGCCCACCAAATGCCACTTCAAGAGCGGCAACCTGCGCACCATGACCCGCATGAAGCTTATCAAGCTGCTCCTGGACCAGATGGGGCTCGATGGCCACCGCTTCCGGGTGGAATGGGTGAACCCCGAGGAGCCGGAGGCCTATGCCCAGGTGGTGAACGAGTTCATATCCGACCTGCGCCAGCTCGGGCCCAACCCGCTGATGTCCCGGGACACTGACTACTCCCACGCCAAGTACAAGGGCTAGTCCAGACCAAAAGGGGGCCGCAGGCCCCCTCCTTCCCTTTCCCTTCTGAACAGTACCGCGTTCCGCGCTCCGGCTCATTCAGGCTCGGCCTGCGGAGGCCAGAGCATGGTGTAGACCACCGCTATGCCGACGACCCCCAGCAACGCCACCACGATGAAGAAGGGCTGGAACGAGGCCAGCAGGTCCCGGGCCTGGGCGGAGATTATGCCGCCGATTATCGCCCCGGCGCCGTAGGCGGTGAACACCAGGCCGTAGTTCTTGGCGCTCTCCTTGGCGCCGAACAGGGTCGCCGTCGCCGCCGGCGCGATTGCCAGCCATCCGCCCAGGCAGCCCCAGAGTATGCTGAACGCGAATATGTACGCCCAGACGCTGCTGTAGCCCAGGTACATTACCAGGCAGGCGGTTATTATGAGGAGGAAGGTCACGGCCGCGGTGTTCCTCACCGAGAACTTGTCGGTGAGGGCGCCGAATATGGGCCTGCCGATGCCGTTGAATATGGCGAAGGGCAGGATGAGCGTGAATATCAGGGCGCTGGAGGACTCCGGGCTCAGGCCGGCGTTGGCGAAGACCTCCTCCCCCACCGGGCCGGAGATGCCTATCGCGGTCAGGCCGGCCAGGGCGCCGATGGTGTAGCATATCCACAGGCCCTTGAACGCGGTGGTCTTCACCATCTTGTCGCGGGTGAGGCTGGGGCCTACAGGCCCGGCCGCGGCCATGGTCCCGCCCGCCGGTTTCCATCCCGACGGGGGGAACTTCAGTTTTAGGGACAGCAGAATGCTGGCCAATATGAAGACCACGCCGAAGAGCTGGAGTATGCTCATTATCTCCCAGCCGCTGTCCAGCAGGAACCTGCTGGAATAGGTGATGGCGGCGGAGGAGAATCCGAAGCCGAGGACGGTCAGTCCCACCGCCAGGCCTCGCCTGTCGGGGAACCACAACCCCGATGCGGCGATGGGGGCGCCGTAGGCGATGCCGACCCCTATGCCGCCGATCATCCCGTACAGCGGTATGAGCATAAGCGGGGAGGTGGCGAAGGAGGCCGCGATCCAGCCGAGGCCGCAGAGGGTGCCGCCGATCATCGTCACCTTCATGGGCCCCAGCTTCTGGATGTAGGGGCCCGCCAACGGCATGGTTATCGAGAAGAAGGCCAGGAAGACGATGAAGGGCCAGGTCATCTCCATGGCGCTGGGCTGCAGGCCCAGGGACACGAAGTGATCCTGCAGCGGGTTCCTCAGCACCCCGTAGGCGTATATGGAGCCCAAGCAGAGGTGGATGAGTATCCCCGCGATGACGATCGTCCACCTGCCCCCGGCCGGTTCTTTGAAAGAAGTCCCTTCATCCATGGCTCTTCTCACCTGCTAAGCGTCTCTGAGTTGCGGAATCCATGAGCTTGAACCGAGCCCGTCAACCGACGGCGCGCCCTCGGGTGGCTGCCGGCATCCCATCATCGGTGGCCGAAATCATCAATCCAAGGCTCCAGCATCCCCCCCGGCTGCGGGGTTAACCTGGGAAAGCGCTGATTGTAAAAAAAACTATCCACTTCGGCGTTAAGCCTTTCCAGCCGCCTGCGGACCGCCCGATGTGGACGCTTCGACGGAAGCCCGCCCGTCACTGACGCTTCCTCATCCTCTCACGTCTTCTGAGGAAATCGGACAGGGCCCTCTCAGCGGGGCCGTCCTCGTCGAAGGAGACGGTGATGCCCGCCTGTGTCAGGCGGTCGTAGCCATGGGGCCCGATGCCGCCCACGATCACCGCATCCAGCCCCAGGCCGATGATGGCATCGGCCACCAGCATCCCAGCGCCCTCGGCGGCGTCCTTGTACTCGTTCTCCACCACCTCGTAGTCCATGGTCTCGGCGTCGACGATGAGGAAATAGGGCGCGCGTCCGAAGTCCTCGGCCACGAAGGACGTCAGGTCGTCCCCCTCGGTGACAATTCCCACCTTCATGCCTTCTGGAGGGACGTCGACGCAGAAATAATGTTCTGTGCCTAGAAGAGCTGCTGGCGCAGGCGGTCGACGATGGCCGTCATCGCCTTGCCGCCCGATCCGCCGCCGTCGGTGACCAGGGGCTGGCCGCTGTCGCCCCGCTGGGCGATATCAGCGTCCAGAGGCAGCCTGCCCAGGAAGGGGACGCCCATCTCGGCGGCGGCCCTCTCCCCTCCGCCCTGCTTGAACACCTCCACCGCCCCGCCGCAATGGGGACAGGCCATGCCGCTCATGTTCTCCACCACCCCCAGCACGGGGACCCCCATCTGCTTGCAGAAGTTGATGGACTTGCGGCTGTCGAGCAGGGCCACATCCTGCGGGGTGGTGACCACCACCGCGCCGTCGGCCCGGGGGATGAGCTGCATGATGGTCAGCGGCTCGTCCCCCGTGCCGGGGGGGAGGTCCACGACCAGGAAGTCCAAATCGCCCCAGCGAACGTCACCCAAGAACTGCCGTATGGCGCCCATCTTCACCGGGCCCCTCCATATCACCGGGGAGTCCTCGTCCTTGAGGAGGAATGCCATGGACATAACCTTGAGGCGCGGGGGCAGCTCCACCGGGATGAGGGCGCCGTCCTCGCTGACCAGCCTCTCCCCCTCCAGGCCCAGCATCTTGGGGACGTTGGGCCCGTGGATGTCCAGGTCCATGATGCCGGTGGGATGCCCGGCCATCGCCAGGCCCAGGGCCAGGTTGCTGGCGACGGTGCTCTTGCCCACGCCCCCCTTGCCGCTCATGACGATGATCACATGCTTGATCCTGTCCAGGCTCTCGTTTAGCTTGAAGTCCTCGCTCTTCACCATGGGCTTGGCGGGTGTCATGTCGAACGGTGGTGTATCGGCATCGAGGATATGATATTTACGGCGTTAATGTACCACCGCGGGGCCAGGGATGCCCTTCCGGGGGGAAGAGGGCAGAAAACGGTATATCGGCCTGGGCCGATGCATACCGCATGCCTCTAGGAGACCCGCAGGGGGGCGAGTTCTACTACACCGACGAGGGGAGGCCCACCGGCCTGGTGATGGGCACGGTGAGGGTGTCCGACCTGGAAGCGGCCATCGAGTTCTACCGCGACACCCTGCTGATGGAGCCGCTGAGCGAGACGGAGGACAAAGCGATGCTGCGCTGCGGCGGGCAGTTCATCATGCTCAAGCTCTCCCCGGAGGAATGGGCAGGAGGGGACACCGGACTGTACATCAGCACCTCCAGCATCTACGACCTACACCGCCGCCTCGTCGACGAGGCGGTGGTCTTCGTGCAGCCTCCGGAGAGGGGGGAGCTGGGGCTGACGGCGGTGCTCAGCGATGACGACGGCAACCTTCTGACATTCATCGAGCTATGATCAATTGCCCAGGTTGGCCATGCTCACCGCGTCGTCTATCTCCTGGCGCAGGCTCTCCGGGAGGCCGCGTATGCTCCCTTCGAGGAAGCCCCGGACTATCATGCCCACCGCCTCGTCCTCGTCGAGGCCGCGGGCCATCAGGTACTCCACCTGCTCGCGGGCTATCTTGCCCACCGCCGCCTCGTGGGTCATCTCCACGTCAGGGTACATTGCCTCGAGCTCGGGTATGGCCAGGGTCCTGCCCTCCTCCGACATTATCAGCGAGCGGCACTCCAGGTGGGCGCGGATGTCCGGGGCGTTGCCCACCAGCCTGCCGCGGGCGATCATCTCCCCTCCCAGGGTGATGCTGCGGGAGAGTATCTCCGCCGCGCTGTGAGGCGCGTTCATGATCACCTGCGAGCCGAGGTCTATCTCCGACCCGGGATGGGATATCGCTATGCTGTTGAACTTGGCCGCCGCCCCCTCGCCGTTGAGCTGGCAGGTGGGGTAGCTCTGCACCGAGCCGGCCGGTTTCATGATCACGTAGTTGTTCACGAAGCTGGCCTCCTTGCCCAGCTCCACCCCGGTACGGGGCCTGACGCCGGTCTTCTCGCCCCAGTTGTGGATCATGGAGAAGCTGAGCGAGCCGCCGTCGAGCACGTAGATCTCCGACATCCCCAGGTGCAGGGACTCGTTGGCATGGGAGCTGGTGGCGCAGCCGGTGATGATGTCCAGCGACGCCCCCTCCTCCACTATGATTATGTTGTGCGTGTGCTGGGTGCGCTTCTCGGTGTCGATCATCATGCAGGTCTGCACCGGGAACTCCACCTTCCTCCCCGCCTTCACGCGGATGAAGTACCCGTTGGCGCCCTCCAGGTATGCGCGGGCGGTGTACTTGTCCTTGTCCACCGGCACCGCCCTCCAGGAGTAGTCCGAAAGCCAATCGTACCTCTCCATGGCGTCCAGGGTGGGCAGGAGCTCCATGCCCTGGTCGGCGGAGCTCTGGTGGACCACGGCGTTGTCCACGTAGACCAGGCTGCCGGAGCGCTCCTCCGCGCTGGGCAGCACGCCCACGTTCATCATGGTCTGCTTCTGCTCGGGGGTGATGTCCTCCAGGGTCTCGTAGGTGTCCCCCTCGCTGCTGCCGGGCTCGAACTCGTCCAGGTCGTAGTCCCTTCCGAAGGCGCCCTTCCTCTTCAGCGCCTCCTCCGCCCTCCTCCTCAAAGCTTGACCATCCGGCATTTTATGCACTCCCCGTAGCCCCTCTCCTGGATGTCCCTCAGTATGTCCCGCGGCCTGCCGGAGCACATGATCCTGCCCCCTCTTATCACATAGGCGCAGTCCGCGTCGATGTAGTCGAGCACCTTGCCGGTGTGGGTGATCACCAACGCCGACTTGCTGCGGTCGCCCTTCTCCCAGCCGCAGCCCTTCTTGTCGTAGAGCATGCTGTGGATCTTCCTGCCCACCAGGTCGATGCTCTCCATGTCCACGCCCGACTCCGGCTCGTCGAGCAGGAAGAAGCAGGGCTCCTGCATGCTCAGCTGCAGCAGCTCGGAGCGCTTTATCTCCCCCCCGGAGAAGCCCACGTTGATGTCCCTCTCCAGGAACCTGTCCATGTTCAGCGCCTTGGCGGTCTCCTCGGTGTCGAGGTGGCCATCGCCGGCGGCGACCACCAGGTCGTTGAGCCTCAGGCCGACGATGTTGGGGGGCCTCTGCAGCATTATCCCCATCCCCATCCTCGCCCTCTCGTGTATCGGCAAGTGGGTGACATCGCGGCCGAGGAAGAGGATCCTGCCTTTGGTAACCTCGTACTGGCCGAAGCCCATGATGGTGTGCAGCAGCGTCGACTTCCCCGAGCCGTTGGGCCCGAACAGCACACAGGTGTGCCCAGCGGGGACCTCCAGGTCCACGCCGGAGAGCACCTCCCTGCCATCGACCTCAACATGCAGGTCTTCAATTCGCAGCAATTGTAACGCCTCCCCTCTTAATGGGGACAACGTTTATTAAAATTACATCCCGGCGGCGGACGCCTGTGGCGAGAGGGCTTCAGAGCGGCTCGGAGGGCAAGGGGACGACGGCGAAGGCGCCCCTCAAGGCATGACCCGCAGGCACGCGCCCACTCCTTTGCGGATCGATTGCCGAAGGGCGGCCCCGGTCATGCCTCAGATGATGCTGATGAAGCCCTCAATTAAATAAGCGGAAACCGTTCACCGCCCGGATGAAGATAGTAGCCGTTAACGGCAGCCCGAGGCTCATCGGCAACACCTCCTCCGCCCTCAGCACCCTGCTCGATGAGCTGGAGAAGAGCGGCTACGAGACCGAGCAGCTGCAGATATACGACGATGAGCTGCTGCCCTGCAACGCCTGCATGTCCTGCCGCCTGCGCAAGGACGGCCGCTGCATCAACGAGAACGACCGCTTCAACGATTACCTGCAGAGCATGTACGACGCCGACGCCGTAATTCTCGCCTCGCCGGTCTACTTCGGGTCGGTGACATCGCAGATGAAGATATTCATGGAGAGGGCCGGCCTCTGCTCCCGCTACGGGGGGCAGCGGCTGAGGAGGAAGGCGGGCGCGGTGATGGTGGTGCAGGGCTCCAGAGGCGGGATGATGGCGCATGCCGAGCTGGTCAACTTCCTGCTCGACTGCCAGATGGTGGTCTGCCCGTCCTCGGAATGCGCGGTGCTCACCGCCGAGGGCCCCTCCGACCTTGAGGGCGAACCCCGGAACCTGAGCATCATCAAGGACCTGGGGCGGGAGCTCGCTTGGCTGACAGCCCGCTTGCGAGAATGACTGGATACCGGGTCCTGACGATAGTTCTATATAAAGACAGAAAGCTGAATATCCAAGCGTTGACGGAGTGTCGATGAAAGGCTTTCATTCGAGGCCCGAGAGGAAGGGCAGGGACCGGAGAGGCGTATCCGAGATACTGGCGAACATACTCGTACTAGGAATAACAGTGGTCTTCTTCGCCGGAGTGCTGGCCTTCGTGGTCAGCATCGGGCCCGACGACTCGGCCAATGTGCAGATGAGCGCCTCCCTCGACGATGACCTGCTGCGGATAAAGCACGGCGGCGGGAGCACGCTGCCTGACGATGATGAGATGACGCGGATCAAGATCGTGGCCGACGGCCTCACCAGGTTCGTGCCTTTGTCCTACGGCACCCAGTCACCGGGAGGCGCCCAATGGAGCGGCCCCTGGTCTGTGGGGTCGTCCTGGTACTTCAACTTCAGCGCGAACGCAGGGCTCTTCGATGAGACCTCACCGTACCAGCCCTCCGCACTGAAGGTGGGCATAGCCTACATCGACCAGAGCAACGTAATATGGTCGATCACGCTGCGCACCGACGCCAACATCCCGCCCACGATAATCAACTTCAAGGTCGAAGGGGAGAACAGCGGCGACGGCAGGATAGCGAGCGGCGACCTCGTCACGTTCACGGTCAGGGTCATGGACAAGGATGTCGAATCCGTGGTGGGCAACTTCACCGAGCTTTTCGTTGCCGGAGGCCATGAAGATGAGGAATTCGATGGCGAAGCCGGGAGTGAGACATGGACGGTCGAGCTCACTCCCGATGCCAGCGACGGCCTCAGAACAGTGGTGATCACCGCCACGGACGCGGCAGGGAACCAGGTCAGCGAGACCTATCAGCTCACCATATTCACGCCCTGATGATCGACCGCGAATCCCCCTTGCCCCCACGAAGATGCTTTTCCTGCCTGGAGTTTACGAGGTCGCATCACGGGGCGGGACGCTCACCGCTCCACTGCCTGATGGCCGCCCCGGGATGCGGGCCGATAAACGAAGAAGGCCTTCGGCCAGGAGGGGCAAGCTCGTGAACCGGGCATCATCGGGCGCCCTCGCCGCGGGACCGCTCTTCTCACCGGACGACCGCGTAGATGACTGGACTCCGGGTTCAAACGATAGGTCTATATAAAAGCAAAAAGCTAGTTAATCAGATGTAGACGGAGTGTCGATGAAAGGCCTTCATACTAAGCCCAAGCGGAAGGGCAGGGACCGGAGAGGCGTATCCGAGATATTGGCGAACGTGCTCATCCTGGGGATTACGGTTACTTTGTTCACCGGGGTCCTGGCGTTCGTCGGAAACGTCCCGGAGCCCGATGACCCTGTGAGGGTTGATATGAGGGCCTCCCTCGACGATGACCTGCTGCGGATAAAGCACAGCGGCGGTAGCACGCTGCCTGACGATGATGAGCTAACGCGGATCAAGATCGAGGCCGACGGCACCACCAGATTCGTGCCTTTGTCCTCCGGCATAACGTCGGACGGTTCCCAATGGAGCGGCCCTTGGTCGGCGGGCTCGTCCTGGTACTTCAACTTCAGCGCGAACGCAGAGCTCTTCGATGAGGACGACCCGTACCTGCCAGGCGAGGTCAACGTGGGGATAACCTACATCGACCAGACCAATATAATCTGGTCGACCACTCTGCGCGCGGCTACCGACCATCCTCCGGAGATAAGGAGCTTCAAGGTGGAGGGGGAGAACAGCGGCGACGGCAAGATAGCGAGAGGAGACCTCGTCACGTTCACAGTCAGGGTCACGGACAAGGACGATGACATTCAAACCGTGCAAGGGGACTTCAACTCTCTTTTCCAGTCTGGCGGTCCTGGGATAGTCCAATTGACGGGCGGGCCTGAGATATTCACCATCCAATTCGAACCAAACGCCGATGATGGGACATACGAGGTGACCATCACCGCCACGGATGAGGAAGGCAACCAGGACAGCGAGAGGTATCAGCTCACGATATTCACCCCCGAGGACCTTGAAGACCCTGACCCCGTAGACCCCCCTGAGCCCCCGCCCAGCGACCCCACCGTGCCGGGAGGGGGGAATCCAGAGGAGTCTCCACCTGATTTCTTCCAAGAGGATGTGAGATACGACTTCTTCGCCTATTCAGCCGCCGACTGGGGGGAATTCAAGACCCTGGTGCTTTCCGGCGCTGAGCCTCCGAACATGACCGACAGGAGGTCCTTCGATGTCGGCCAGCAGTTCTATCTGATCTTCAAGATCGATATATCGCAGGACGGGGCCCACCGGAACAGTGTGGCGGCATCTATAGAGTACCATGACCCGAAGGACCCATGGGGCATCGTGCGTCCGACCGAGACCGGGGCCACCCTGTTCACCAACGCCGTTGAGCTCGAGGACAATCAAGGCCGGACGATACTTTACATGGAGAGGCTCATCACCTTCACTTCGGCCATGGCCGCCAACGGCGTGAAGATAGCCGCGGAGGTGAGGACCGGGCCATCGGTAGCGTCCGGCAATGCGATAGATTGGCACGGGCACGTCACTCTGAACGAGAATGGCTCTCCGAAGGTCGCCACCTCATCATCGAACCTCAGCGCCAAAACGCTCTATTTCAAGCCGGAGGACGGCAACATCAGGATTCATGTGTCCATAGACGACGCCGTGGACAAATCCCCTCTGGTGTGGAGCAATTCTGTCTTCAGCCCGGCCAAAGTGTACATGACCAAGGACTCGGGAAGGAATCAACCCGTCGATATACCTGGAGGGGACATCTCCGTCATCAAGGTGGACGATACTGAATTCATGCTGCAGTTCAGCAAGTCCCAGATCGTCAATAGCCTTCCTCTGGAGCCGGAGTGGAACGCGGTCCACATCGAGATACCGTGGTTCGCCATAGAGGATGAAAATAATGATTGGCATCACTACCGGTTCGCACACAAGATCTACATCGAGATCTGATGATAGTGCCAAATAGTGCATGGGCCATTGACCTCAGAATGATCGGCATCGTGATCCACGGGGCGGAGCCCTTGGACAGCGGGACCTTCCAGGAGATCGCCTCCCACCTGGACGGCGTCGGACGCATCATAATGGCCGGAACGACCGGCGCCATCGCGGCCATAGACGCCGGGCTGGAGGGAAGCGTGGAGATGCTGGGCCACAAACTGGTGTCGTCTGCGGTCAAGGAGCTCTCGGACGAGCACGACCTCATTCTCATCATCAATCAGGGAAAGACCCTGGAAGGCTCGTTGAGGTTCGCATCCGTGGTGAGGCACCGCTCATGCCCTATCGATTCGGCCGTGGTCATGCTCGACGACGGCTTCCATTCCGTGCTCAGTCCAGGCTCGGAGAGCATATGGATGCCTATCGCTGAGATGTTCTGCCCCGAGAGGAAGGAGGTCCCGGATTACCGCGATACGGAGGCCAGGGTCCTTCACGGCGTCATCCCGGGCGAGAGCATCTGGGTCAACGGGAACGTCATCGGCGTGGCGCTCAGCGAGAACCCACGCATATGGAGGAATCCCGAGGGCGGGCTGGAGTTCGAAGGCATCGAGATCAGGGAATCAGCGCTTGCCCACGCTGGCGACTTCGACCACCAGGCAGCAAAGATAAGGAGCGGCAAGGTGCGCCGCACCCGCAGCACCCCGGTGTCGCTGCCTCGTAAGGGCGGCAGCCGGGCGATACTCATCGACCATCAGGCGGAGAGGGCGCTCGACGACTGCGAGGACGTGTGCATCGCCGTCACCGTCGGCGACGACACCACCTGCATCGCCGCCGGGCTTCTGTACCGCTTCTCGATACCGGTGGTGGGGATAGTTGATGGCGATGTGGACGGCATCTGCGACGAAGAGCTCACCTTCCCGGGGTCAGTCATAATCGAGGTCGAGCCAGGGAAGGACGACCTGGTGGGAGGGAAGGTCAAGGAGCTGCTGTTCTCGGGAGGCTCTGCGCTGGAGGGGGCCGACCCGGACGAGATCATAAAGATGGTTCGCTACATCGCCTCCTGCCATACCGTCAATGAGAAGCGATGCTGAGCTCGATACCTTGAATTACGACAATCCCGATAGCCGCTCTAGGGGCTAAGATGTATTGGCGTGACGAGTACGAGCGCAAGGTTACCACCGCCCGCAGGGCGATGTCCCATGTCAAACGGGGGAGGACGATATACATCGGCACCGGCTGCGGGCACCCCCGCGAGCTCACCGACGAGCTGATCGAGAACTCGGACGCGCTTGCTGACAACAGCATCATAAACCCGTTCTCCTTCACCACCGGCCATTTCGCCGACAAGAGGCTGGAGGACAGCTTCCGCCTCAACTCCTTCCACCTGGGGACGGAGATAGAGGCGGCGATGAAGCAGGGCAGGGCCGATTACACGCCGTTGCACATGTCGGAGATACCCCGACTCATCGAGGACGACCGGATACCCATAGACGTGGCGTTGATCATGGTGTCCCCGCCGGACATGCACGGCTTCTGCTCCTACGGCGTTTCCGTGGACATCACCAAGACCGCCACCGAGGCCGCCGAGCTGGTGATAGCCGAGGTTAACCGCCAGATGCCCCGCACGCTGGGCGACTGCTTCATACACATCAGCGAGATCGACCACCTGGTGGAGGTGGATTACCCGATAGCGCACGACCTTTTCGTGGAGGACGCCCGCGATGAGGTGATAGACAGCATCGCCGGGTTCGCAGCCACTTTGGTCGACGACGGGGCGACGCTGCAGCTGGGCATGGGCATCATACCCAATGCCGTGCCGCGCTTCCTCGGCGGCCGCAAGGACCTGGGCGTGCACACGGAGATGTTCTCCGACGGCATCATCGACCTCGTTGAGCGCGGGGTCATAAACGGGCGCCGCAAGACCCACAACCCCGAGAAGGTGGTGGCGTCGTTCTGCATCGGCTCCGAGAGGCTGATGGAGTTCGTCGACAACAACCCCATGCTGGAGTTCCATCCCAGCAGCTACACCAACGACCCGCGCATCATCGGNAGCCAATACAAGATGGTGGCCATCAACTCAGCGCCGGCGGTCGACCTCACCGGGCAGGTGACCGCCGACCGCATGTCGGTCCCCTACGCCTCGTCCCCCGGAGGGCAGGAGGACTTCATCCGCGGCGCCTCCTACTCCAAGAAGGGCAGGTCCATACTGGTCTTGCCCTCCACCACCATCGACGGCGAGCACTCCCGCATCCTGCCGAGCCTGCCCGCCGGGGCCGGCGTCAGCTCCACCCGCGAGGACGTCCACTACGTAATCACCGAGTACGGCATCGCGCAGCTGCGGGGCAAGACCATAGTCCAGCGCGCGCTCGAGCTCATCAACATCGCCCACCCCGATTTCCGCAACGGGCTGCTGGAGGCGGCCAAGGAGCTGAACTTCCTCCCTGAGGACCAGAGCAGTCTGCCCTACCGCGGCAAGGTCTACCCGCGCGAGTTCGAGTACTGGGACACCTTCAACGGCCATGAGGCCCTGGTCCGCCCGCTCAGGCCGGCGGACGAGCGCCATCTGCGCGACCTGTTCTACTCCTTCTCCGAGAAGACCACATACCAGCGCTTCATGTCCCTCAACCCGCGCATCAGCCGCAGCGAGCGCATGAAGCTGGCCAACGTGGACTACGATGAGCAGATGGCGTTCGGCGTCTTCCTCCTCGACGGCGAGAGGGAGGAGATGGTGGCGGTGTCCCATTACCAGAAGGACCCCAAGACCAACACCGCCGAGGTGTCGTTCATAGTACGCGACGACTGGCAGGGCCATGGCCTGGGCCGCTACCTCCTCAACCTGATGATACAGGCGGGGAGGAAGAACCGCATCAAGGCCTTCACCGCCGAGGTCCTGGCCAACAACACCGGCATGCTGAAGCTGTTCTACGGCACCGGCCTCGACGTCAAGGCGGTGCTGCAGGACGACGTGTACAGCATCTATTTCGAGCTGGAGAAGGAAAAGGAATAGTTAAGGGGTTTGGGAATCCCTGAGCGCTCAGGAGATCCTGCCGGCTATGAGCTGATCGACCACGTCCGGGTCCGCCAGGGTGCTGACGTCCCCCAGGTCCTCATGCATGCCTCCGCCGGCGATCTTGCGCAGGATGCGGCGCATGATCTTGCCGCTGCGGGTCTTGGGCAGGCCCTGGGCGAACTGGATGATCTTCGGCGTGGCGATTGGGCCCACGTCGTGGCGCACCTGGGCCACCAGCTCCTTGCGCAGCTCGTCGCTGCCCTCGTAGCCGTCCTTCAGGTTCACGAAGACGTATATCGCCTCCCCCTTGATCTCGTCCGGCACCGGCACCACCGCGGCCTCGGCGACCGCAGGGTGGCCGATCAGGGCGGCCTCGACCTCGGCGGCGCCGATGCGGTGGCCGGCCACGGACATGACGTCGTCCACACGGCCGAGGATCCACACGTCGCCGTCCTCGTCGATGCGGCCGCCGTCACCGGTGAAGTAGTAGCCAGGGTAGACGTTCCAATAGGTGTCCTTGAAGCGCTCGTGGTCTCCCCACAGAGTGCGCATTATCGAAGGCCAGGGCCTCTTTATGACCAGCCTGCCGTTCTCGCCGACGTCGCACTCGCTGCGGTCCTCCCTTATGGTCAAGGGCTCGATGCCGAAGAAGGGCTTGGTGGCGCAGCCAGGCTTCAGATTGGTGGCCCCGGGCAGCGGCGATATCATTATGCCGCCGGTCTCGGTCTGCCACCAGGTGTCGACCACCGGGCAGCGCTGGCCGCCGACCACGTCATAGTACCAGTACCATGCCTCAGGGTCGATGGGCTCGCCCACGCTCCCCAGCAGCCTGAGGGAGGAGAGGTCGTGCATCTTGATCCAGTCATCCCCGGTCTTCCGCATCATGCGCACCGCGGTAGGGGCGGTGTAGAACACGTTGACCTTCCACTTCTCCGCCACCTGCCAGAACCGGTCGGGCTGCGGATAGTTGGGGACACCCTCGAACATGACGGTGGTGGCGCCGGCGGAGAGCGGCCCGTAGAGTATGTAGCTGTGGCCGGTGATCCATCCGATGTCGGCGGTGCACCAGTACACCTCCCCGGGCTGATAGCCGAAGATGTGCTCGAATGTCACGGTGGTGTAGAGGTTGTAGCCGCCGCAGGTGTGCAGCACGCCCTTGGGCTTGCCGGTGGAGCCGCTGGTGTAGAGGATGAAGAGCGGGTCCTCGGCGTCCATGACCTCAGGCTCGCACTGGGGCTCGGCATCGGCCAGCAGCTCGTGGTACCAGAAGTCCCTGCCCTCCTCCATCACCACGTCGGCGCCGGTCCTCCTGACGACGATGACAGTCTCCACGGTGGTCCCCGCCTCCAAGGCCTCGTTGGCCTTGCCCTTGAGGTCGATGGCCTTCCCGCCGCGGAAGCCGCCGTCCGATGTAATCAGCACCTTGGAGTCGCAGTCGGTGATGCGGTTGTAGAGCGCGTCGGAGCTGAAGCCGCCGAAGACCACGCTGTGGATGGCGCCGATGCGGGCGCATGCCAGCACCGCGAAGGCCAGCTCAGGGATCATCGGCAGGTATATCGAGACCCTGTCCCCCTTGCCCACTCCCTTGGCCTTGAGCATGTTGGCCACTCTGGACACCTCGTAGAGCAGCTGCCCGTAGGTGTAGACCTTGACGTCGTCGTCCTCCTCGCCCTGCCAGATGATGGCGGCCTGGTTCTTCCTGCCGTTGTTGACGTGGCGGTCGATGCAGTTATGGGTGATGTTGAGCTTGCCGCCCTTGAACCACGATATCCGCACGTCCTTCTCGTCGTACTCCAGCACGGAGTCCCAGTCCTTGGAGAACCACTCTATNCGGTCGGCCATCTTGGCCCAGAATGCCTCCGGGTCCTTTATCGACTCATCATAAATCCGCTTGTACTCCTCTTCGCTTTTTATTGGGACACCCTTGCGGTGCTCCTCGCGAGGCGGGAAGACCTTGGCTATACCTTCATCACTCATGTATTTCCTCCGTTCATCACTGGTAGCCCGGCGGGCCGGGCCCGGTCGAGGCATTAGGCATTCAATGAAATGTTGAGCGCCCGTTTTGACAGAAAATGATAAACATGTATATTAAAGGTACGCCATTTCAGCATAAAATTATCATTTTTCGTAATTAATCGACGAATATCGAAATCAGGACAGCGGGGCCTTGGCGGCGAGCATGTCGTCCTCGAGCTCGCTTGAGACGGTGTAGACGTAATTCTCCACCGGCCCGTCGGTCTTCTTTATGCAGGCCACCACCCTTCCCTCGGAGAACTCGATGCTGGCCGTCTTAACCTGCGACCGGTAGTAGCAGACCCTCTTCCCGGATTGCGTCAGACGCCGCTCCACGCAGCCCAGCAGCCCGGCCGCCTCCAGCTGCTTGATCTTGCGGTAGCATGCGGCGATGGGTATCTCCAGCATGTCGCTCAGCTCCTGGGCGCTCATCATCTTCCCCATGGTGGAGAGGATTATCTTGGCGGAATAAAGGTCGCTCATCAAGCGCGAGGTCTCCAGGGCCTGCATCATGCACCACTCGGCCATTCATGCATATCAATCGTTAAATAACTTATTATCAAAATTGATACCGTGGAAACCGCGGTCCGGGCGCGGCGCTTCGACCCTACTCCCTGCTGTTCACATGGTAGCGGCCCTTCCTGCCCGTCCGTCTCTCGATGAACGCGTCTATGCGGGCTATGAGCTCCCCGTAGCGCAGGGAGCCGAAGAGTATGCCCCCGAAGAGCCCCAGCCCCGCACCGGCCACCACGTCGAAGGGGTAATGCGAGCCTAGGAGAACGCGCAGGAAGCCGACCACGATCGCCAGAGCCGCCATGGGGGGCGCCCACCTCCTCGCCTTCATCAACAGCACCCCCAGCAGGGAGAACATGCCCGCGGTGTGGCCGGAGGGGAAGGACTGCCCGTAGAGGAAGCCTCCAGGCAGCGGGACCAGATATTCGATGTCCATGAAGATCTCCATGGGGCGGGGCCTCATGACCGCCATCTTCATGCCTTGGCCGATGAGGGCGTAGCAAACGAAGGCCAGCAGAAGGGCTATGGCGAGGTCCTTGCGGCCCACCAGCCACAGGGCGGCGCCGATTGCCACCGAGCCGATGACCGAGCCGAACTCGCTGACACCGAACATCACCAGCGATGCGAATCCAGGGATGAAGTGCTGGTTGATCTCCAGGAAGAGCCTCTCATCGTACTCCGCCACCCGGGGGTCGTTGACGAGCACCACGCTGAGGAGCACGAAGACCGCCAATGCGATCATCGCCGGTACCGTCGACCGCGAGGTTTCCAAGCCCAATCGGCGCATCCCTTTCCGCTATAACAGCGGAATATTTAAATCATGCCAACTGGAACATGTATCGAGATAATATGCAGGAAGTCATCGTGCCCACCGACCTGTCCCGCCAGTCGAGGATGCTTCTGGACAGCATGAACGAGTTCGCCCGTTTCGGCCTGAAGAAGATCACCCTCCTCTATGTGGAGATACCCGGCGCCCCGCTGAACGATTTCATGCGGCGCAGCCTCCAGTCCACGGTGTCGAAGCTTATGGCGGACGGATACCAGGCCGAGCTCAGGATGGTGCAGGGGAGGAGCCC
>SL_5KL_010_SEDDRAFT_10001033_pt1 | contig 17490 bp, 16 predicted proteins | sample SodLakKL_010_SED_FD_9118 | JGI IMG/M metagenome (IMG submission 9118)
TTCCCGGCCTGCTTTAAAAATAAAGGGAATCTTTCAGGCCGGGAACCCAAAAATAGGAAATCTAGAAGTCTGGAATCTAAGATTATTAAATTTTGAGCCCGCAACTAGAGTCTGGAAACTAAAATCTGGAAACCAAAATTCCGAAATAAATCCAGAATATATATTCTGAAATCTAAAATATCAGAATTAAATCCAAAACTTATAATCTGAAATCAAAAATATCAGATTAAATCCAGAAATTGAAGTCTAAAGCTGAAGGTTCGAGATAAATCCAGAAATTAAAGTCTGGAATCTGAAGGTTTGAGATAAGTCCAGAATTGAAGTCTAAAAATTAAGGTTTGAAATAAGTCCAGAGCTTTTGTCTTTAAACAAAAAGTTCGGAAAGTATGGGGCAGAAAATTAAGATACTGGTGACCAAAAGATAATTATTTGAATTATTAAGCCAGGTCTATGCTGTCATCAAGATAGACATCCTGCAGGGTATGAAGTATCTTAATACCCTCTTCCATCGGTTTCTGGAAGGCCTTACGACCGGTAATAAGCCCCATTCCTCCAGCCCGCTTGTTGATAACCGCTGTTCTGACAACCTGCTGGAGATCGTTTTCTCCAGAAGCTCCACCGGAATTAATCAGGCCGATTCTGCCCATATAACAGTTGGCTACCTGATAGCGGGTTAAATCAATGGGATGGTCGGTGGTTAAATCGCTGTAAACCCTGTCATCGGTTCGGCCAAAACCGATTTTGCGGTAACCGTCATTGTTCTCGGGCTGCTTCTGTTTGACAATATCAGCTTCGATGGTAGAAGCCAGGTGATTGGCCTGTCCGGTCAGGTCAGCTGCGGTGTGATAATCATCCTGCTCGGTTTTGAATTCAGGATTTCTGAGATAGGCCCAGAGAATGGTGACCAGTCCCAGAGAATGAGCATATTCAAAAGCTTCAGCAACCTCCTGAAGCTGGCGGTTGCTTTCCTGGGAGCCAAAATAAATAGTGGCGCCTACTCCCACCGCTCCGAGATTAAAGGCCTGCTCCACACTGGAGAAAAATATCTGATCATAATTTTTGGGGTAGCTTAGAAGTTCATTGTGGTTAAGTTTGACAATGAAGGGAATTTTGTGAGCATATTTGCGGGAGACGCTGCCCAGCACTCCCAGAGTGGAAGCAACAGCATTACAGCCTCCCTCAATTCCAAGCTTAACAATATTTTCCGGGTCAAAATAGGCCGGGTTGGGAGCGAAGGAAGCTCCAGCAGAATGCTCTATTCCCTGGTCGACCGGCAGAATATTAATATATCCGGTGCCAGCCAGCCTTCCGGAGTCTAAAATCAGCTGGAGATTGCGAAGTACCGGAACCGACCTGTCCATGGGAGCATAGATCCGGTCAACAATATCAGGACCGGGCTGATGGAGCTTATCTGCCGGAATTGTCTCACTGCGGTGGTTTAAGAGATAATCAGCTTCAGAACCCAGAAGTTTCTCAATACTTTCAGTCATTTTAAATCCCCCTTTTCATGATCTCTAATCTAAATTAAATAGCATTTTCTGCCTCTCAGCAGGTTGTTTTAGAAAAACTTCAGAGAACTTTGAACATGAGCTCATAATCTATATATCAATCTATATCTCATGATCTATGTCTCATGATCTATATCTCAATCTATATCTCATGATCCATGTCTCATGATCTATTATTCATGATCTATATCTCATACATCTGCTGAATTATCTAATGTCTGCTTGCCAGAATTTTTCCTGGATTCATTATACTATATTTTTATTTTTAATCCAAATAAAACCAGTTGGTGTAAATCAAAACAACAAGATTAAAGAGATTAAAAGAAGCGCCTTTGGTTTACGTGCCAGCACCTCTTTGTGCTCCGTCTCTCTACTGTGAATTTTCTGTTATTTTTATCAAGGACACCGCCAAGACTTTTATTTTTCTAGCAGGTAGTTTGCAAGTGTCTTGAAAGTAGTTTGTAAAGTAGTTTGCAAGTAATTTATAATTTGCTTGTAATTAGTTTGCAAGTAGTTTGTAATTTGCTTGTAATTAGTTTGTGGGTGGTTTGCAATTTAATTGTAAGTAGCTTGTGAATGGTTTGGAATTTGTTTTTAAGCAGTTTGTAAATAGTTTGCAAATGATTAATATTATCTCTCAAGCCGTTGATAAGAAGATAAAGAGATAATGAGAAAAGAGGTGCTGAAATAAAGGGTCTTAGATAAAAGGGTCTTAGATAAAAGGGCTTAGATAAAAGGTGCTTAGATAAAAGGTGCTGGAATAAAGGGGCTGAGATAAAAGCCGGGATGAACTCCGGAAAAAAACAAATCAATCAAAAAACAATGGTTGAGATTGCATGCTTATATATCATATTCTGCTCGCCCTTAATATCCAGCACCACCACAAAACGGCTAAAGGATGAAATCTTACCGGCGAGCTGCATGCCGTTTACCAGATAAATTTTTACCCGGCTGTCCTCTTCCTTTGCTTCCTTCAGCAACCTGTCCTGTTCATTCTTCAAAATTATTACCTCCTGGATGTCCTGGTTGTATATTTATTCCTGTTTAATTCTGGCAAATTTTCGATAAATACTGGCTTCTTCGAGGCATCTGGCAGGTTCCATCTCGCAGTTTTCCGGATCTTCCCGGCAGTCACTGCAGAACTTCTTTAAAGTGACAACCTCCCGGTTATCCTCAGCAGGAACGCGGTATTTGGAACCATTCATTAATATCCCTCCAGTTTAAAATAATTCTCATATATTATTAAATTCAATATTTAAAGAAAATTTCCTGCTCTGAAACTGAAATATATTTGTTATACTGCCAGTTTTATTCAAATTCAAGCATGTTAAAGCATCTTAGGTTTAAGATTGTCAGCCAGATGAGTATTCATATATGAGCATTAAAGATGTGGATTAAAGATAGGGGTTAAAAATGAGTGTTAAAAATTACTGTTAGTGTTAAAGATAGGGATTGAAAATGAATATTAAAGATGAGTCTTTAAAGATGATCATTAAAAAGGGCATCTAGATGATCATTATGATCATTAAAAAAAGGCATTAAATGTAAGTATAAAAGATGAGTCTTAAAGATGATCATTGAAAAATGGTCATTTTAATGGGCATTTTAATGATATGTGTTTAAGATGAACACAAAAATGAGTATTGAAATTGAAAGTGTTAAAAATGAATATTAAAGAGAATAGAAATAAAGAACACCCGGCATTCAACCGGATGTTCTTTATGTTTTTTAGATGAAAATTTCTCAGATAGATAGAACTGAGTAAGTTAATTTAGTTTCCGCAGAAAAAAGAATTAATGCTGAGTTTTACTTCAAGTTTTTAATGCTTATGCAGCTCTAAGCTGCCTCTATCTAAAAACTCTCCGGGCTCTGCGGAAGGACTGCCTGATCTTCTCTTCAATTATCCTATTCTCATCTTCAGCAATCAAGGCAGCTCTGTTCAACTCCTCCAGCTGCTCACTACTCAGGCCACGCTTATCCAATATTCACCAACCTCCTTTCCTTAGGTTTTTCATCAACAGCAGTTTGACTCTGCCGGGATAACTTAAATATGCCGGGTTCAAAGGAACCAGCCTCTCTGCTCTGCCTGCTTGTCTGCTGATAAGCATACCGATCTGCTGATGAGAAAAAAAATTGAAATGAAGTTTATTTCATTACAAAGTCGCTGCTTCAATAAAAAGTCTACTCCACTACAAAATTTCTGCCATAATAACCAACATGTTTTTCTTCTTCCCAGCTGGAAGAATCATACATTATTTTATACTCGGTTCCCTCTTTAAATTTAAAAGTGTTTCTCCAGATACCATCCTTGCCTTTCTGCAGAGGATAGCTTTTATCATCGGGTTTCCAGTTATTCATGGAACCCACCAGATGAACCTCTTCAGGCTGTTCAATATCATATTCAGCTGGATTAAATTCCACGGTAACCTTCTTAATTTTAATGACCTCCTCTAAAGTTAACTGAGGTTTAAGCATCTGTAATTTTTTGTTGCCGATGCCGGCAACATTCTTCAGCTCTTCCAGTCGGGAAAAACTACCATACTCCTTGCGGTATTTCAGGATATTTTTCGCTGTTACCCGGCCAATACCTTTAACCTTCAGTAAATCTTCAATCTCTGCAGAATTTATCTCAACAATATTATTATTCATTTTTTACCTCCATAAAATATAGAGGCTGACTAATCCAGCAATTAGAACCCGGCATAGCTGGAAATCTGGGATAAAACTTACAGGCTGAACTTTAAATAATTAATATGTTAAATCTATTATACTATATTTTGTTGTCATTTGGCAAATTTCTGCTTTGCCGGGAAAAGCTCATATTGCTGGTTGATATTATATTTATCGGCTCATCTCGAAAATGCTGGAAAATATTAATATGATAATTTTGTAAGATCAGACCGCACGATTTCAATCCTGATGCAGGATTTTAAAGACCCTCTCGATCGCCCAGTCAAGTTCTTCCCGGGTTATAATCAGAGGTGGGGCAAAACGCAGGACGGTCTCATGAGTTTCCTTGACCAGAATACCCTCATCCTGAAGCTTTTCAGCATAGGGGCGGGCAGGTTGATCCAGTTCAATGCCAATAAAAAGCCCCCGTCCCCTGACATCCTCTATGATCGGGTTGTTAATCTTTTTAAACTCACCCAGAAGATATTCACCCAGCTCCCGGGAGCGCTCTACAAAATTTTCCTCTTCAATTACCTCCAGGGCCCGTCTGGCAACTGCTGCTCCCAGGGGATTGCCGCCAAAGGTCGAGCCGTGGGAGCCTGGGTCAAAGACATCCATCACTTCTCGATCGGCTGCTATGGCTGAAACGGGATAGAGCCCGGCGCTGAGGGCCTTACCCAGGATATAGACATCTGGCACCACCCCTTCCCAGTCGCAGGCAAAAAGCTGGCCGGTCCGACCCAGACCGGTCTGGATTTCATCGGCCATAAAAAGCACATTGTTATCCTGACAGATATCATAGGCTTCACTGAGATAGCCCTCAGGCGGGATATTGATTCCTCCCTCTCCCTGAATCGGCTCTACCAGGAAAGCTGCTGTATTAGGGGTGATGGCTTCTCTGAGAGCGGAAGCATCACCGAAGGGGATTATTTTAAAGCCCGGGGTATAGGGGCTGTAACCCTGACGATATCCGGAGGTAGAGCTGAAGGAAATAACGGTAATGGTACGGCCGTGAAAGTTGCCCTGACAGGTAATGATCTCTGCTTGATCCTCAGGGACACCCTTCTCAAAGTAGGCCCAGCGGCGGGCAGCCTTGAGAGCTGTTTCCACAGCTTCAGTGCCGGCATTCATAGGCAAAACCTTTTCCTTGCCGGTAACTTCAGCCACTTTTTGATAGAAAAGTCCCAGCTGGTCATTGCGGAAGGCCCGAGAGGTCAGAGTTACCCTGTCAGCCTGCTCCTTTAAAGTTTTGACAACTTCAGGATGGCAGTGACCATGGCTGACCGCAGAATAGGCGCTGAGCATATCCTGATAGCGGTTGCCCTCAGGGTCCTCCACCCAGATCCCCTCAGCCTTTGAAATGACAATCGGCAGGGGATTATAGTTTCTGGCACCGTATCTGTCGGTTAGCTCAATCAATTCTTCACTTCTGGTTTTCGCTCCGCTGTTAGCTAGCTTGCTGGAATTACCCTGGCTCTTGCCAATATTACTCTGACTCATGTAAATTACCTCTTTCTCTTAAGATTTTTGAGTTTTTGCTCCTTAAGCCTTATGGAAGTGTTTTGTAAGTGTTCAGGAATATTTAGGTGTTCAGGAATGTTTAATAATGTTTGGGTGTTTTTAGGAATGTTTTGTAAGTGTTTTAATATACTTGGCATACTTTAATTATCTGTCATACAACCTGTAATACAAACACTAATACTCAGTTAATGGCCCGGTCGAGCTCCTGAGATTTTAAGACAGCCTCTCTGATAGTCTCCATCATGATTCCCCGCATCCCCCGGCGTTCCATAACTTCAATGCCGGTAATGGCCGTGCCTCCAGGAGAGGTGACCATATCTTTAAGGCGGCCGGGATGCTCATTGGTCTCCAGAACCATGCTGGCTGCTCCCCGCATGGTGAGAGCGCTGAGGCGGATGGCGTCTTCCCGGGAAAGCCCGGCAGCTACTCCCCCATCGGCCAGGGCCTCCATGATGGTATAGAGAAAGGCCGGTCCGCTGCCGCTGAGGCCGGTGATGGCATTCATAAGAGCCTCTTCAATTTCAAAGACCTCGCCAATCCCGGCAAATAGCTGCTCTACCAGCTCACGGTCCTGCTGCAAAACTCCAGGACCACAGGCGAAGGCTGAGATTCCCTGATTGATGACAGCCGGAGCATTGGGCATGACCCTAACTACCCGGCTGGAGGATGGCAGTTTCTCTTTGAGGTGGGCAATACTGATACCAGCGGCGATTGAGATTACCAGCTTATCGCGGACAGAATCGGTAATTTCTGCCAGTATTAGATCCATAATTTGAGGCTTAACAGCCAGAATAACAGTTTCTGCTCTGCTGCTGCAGATCTGATTATCCTGATAAGTAGTGATACCGGCAATTTCCTTTTTATCAATATCACTGCCGATTATATCCTCCCTTTGATAAATTTCAGCCCTGAGAACTCCTTCCACCAGCGCCGTACCCATTTTGCCCAGTCCAATTACTCCTAATTTCATTGTTATCTTCTCCCTTCTCTCTGCTGTTCATAGCTGGTGATAATATCTGCTAAAAATTTTCTGATGGAATATGAAAAAATCGCGTTGAATTTTCAGGATAAATCATCAGGTCCCACTGAAGCACAATGGCAGATGAAAATACATCTGCCTAATTTCAGGATAAAAAACAAAAAATCCCCGCTCCGGTAAGGAACGAGGCTGCCACGTGGTACCATCCTTTTAGTTTTCCAATGTCAGCTGAGATCCAAGCTCAGTTAAAGCCCGGTTGCAGGTCTTTTAGCCAGGAGAATCATTCTTACTGATAAGGATAACAGACTGATTAAGATAACAGATATTACCCTGCTTATTAAGGATAACAGATATAGCTCTGCTTATTTGCTTATAAGAATAACAGATATAGCGTGAATGATTTAGCATTAATGGTATCTGTTATAATTGACACAAATATGATCTGTTGCAGTCAACAGAAATATAATCTGTTATAGTTAGCAGGAATAAAATCTGCTATAGAGTTAATAGAATCTGGCTGATTTATCTGACCTGGTGACCTGGAAAACCACTCTTGCGGTTATAAAACCTATCTTGATAACGGAAGATAACCGGCGGGGCTTACTCTTTTTTTCAGCCTGCAGCTCCCAGAGGGGGTTCACCGGCAATAATATTTTCGGGCTCCCACCATCCCCGATTCGCTGAAATATCATAGCCGGTTACTGATCTGTTCAAGGCTTTTTATGCTTTATTATGCTAAATTACTGAGATTGATAAGAATTATAATACAAATTTTGAGCTTTGTCAAATTTTCGAGCAATTTTTCTGGGCAGTTTCTTTGTAGTATTCTTTATTTGTACGGTTTATTGCACGGTTTATAACACTTTTTATTACACAGTTTATTGAACTGATTATTACATGGTTTATCATAATTTTTATTGCGCTGTTTATCGAACAATTTCTATACAAATTTTTTTGCAAGGTTTTGAGAGCACGGCAGAAAGTTTAAACCTGAGTCCCCCGGGAAATCAAAGAAAATATAGGAGATCATTCCGGAATAGAAATACAGGCAAGCAACAAAAATATTGACTAAACCATTAAAAGCCCCTTAGTTCCAGCAATAACAGCAGAGCCAGCAGCAGCCCGGCCAGGGGGAAAATTATTTTCCAGTGATTGATATTCCAGCGCTGAGGCAGGGTGGGTCTCTCAAAAGCACCTTTTTCAAGAATATCAGCAAAACTCTCGTGAAAGCGAGCATATATTCCCGAGCCTAAAATAATGCCGATAAAACCCGGAATCAGGGCATCGAGACTGCCCTGTCCTGCTGCACCAGCAATTGTGCCGGGGCAGTAGCCCAGCAGGGCAAAACCAACTCCAAAAATCAGGCCGCCGGGAATTACCTGTCTCAGAGAATGGTTTTTAGGTGATAATTCCACGAGACCGCGGTCCAGTAGAAAATAAATGCCGATCATACCGGTGATAACAGCAGTCANCATGATTTTTACCACCGTGAAATCCTGCANCATCAGCTGGCCAACAATAACATTATAGCGAGTAACTCCTCCCCGCTGGAGAAGAAAACCAAAAATTATACCGGTGAGCAAGCCTTTGATGAGGCGAGATTTTTTTTCAGCTGTCATGGTAAAACCTCCAGTCCTCGAATATAAATNAAACNACACCAGAATAAACTTAAATTCAAACATAANTNGANTTTAGATTGAACTNNTATCGAANTNAACATGAACTTAAATCAAACCTAAATAGAACAAAATATCGAATTTATAACAATCTTAAANCAGGCCTAAATAGAATNAAGATTTAATTTTAATAGTTCAAAATCCATCAGAAAGCAAATTTAATAAAGCAGGAGAGCAGCAGCTATGCCGCCGATGAAAAAGCAGATGGCTGCAATCCAGCTGCTCAAGCTGAGCTGCAGGGTGCCGCTGATCCCGTGGCCGCTGGTGCATCCTCCCGACCAGCGGGCACCAAAACCGACCAGCATGCCGCCTGCCAGAGCTGAAAAAATCCGGCCGAGAAAATTCTGATTTAAAACAGATTCAAAGTCGGTGGCCGGTAAGAAGGTTATGCTAAATTCTCCCGATAGCAGCGCAGAGATAAAGCTGCCGAGAATTATTCCCAGGACCAGCATCCACTGCCAGTCAATCTCCGGGAGATACTGCTGGTAATATTTCATGTTTAAGACCAGATCCCGGTCATATTTCTGCCAGATCATTCCCGAGGTGCGGGCATAGCTGGTTGAAGTTCCCAGAGCCTTACGGGAAATCAAAAAAGAAAGCCAGCTTAAAACTCCGATAGCAAAACCAACCAGATAGGGTGACCAGGTTGCCTGTCGCAAAAATTCCATCACTTATTACCTCCCTGTGACTTAGTGGTTACAGCTTCCTGAGATACTTCTTTCAGAGCCCGATAAAATTTTACATCATCCTGCCAGGTCCTCTCCTTCTTGCGCTGTCGGGTCAGAGGTTTATCATTATTTCCGGACTCAGCTCTCCTCTTTCTAGCCCGGGCTTTGCGCTGGTTGAGAAGCCTTTTAAGGTTAACGGCGGTGTAAATTAAACCCTGCTGATTAACAGCATAAGCTCCTCTATCCAGGACCTGGCTCGCCAGCCCATAGTCCTGGGTGATAACCAGATCCTGAGTTTCAATGCGGGAAAGAATTTCCTGATTGATCTCCTGGTTTTCGAGGTCAACCAGAACAGAAGTGCCATAATCCAGAGCAGGTTCATGGTTAATATCGAAAAACACCAGCAGGGATAGATCATTATCCCGGGCAAAGTTTATAATAATATCAAGCACCGGACAGGAATCTCCATCGACCAGAATCTTCATAGTTATCAGCTCCCGGAAAATTGGTCAGCAGAATGCTGTATAGTAGTTTTACCTTTAACATTTTGCATTTAAAATTTTTAAATCGGATAAAACTGAATCAGCGCCGGCAAAAGAGATTATGATGATTATTAAGATTATTATATAACCGGATGTTAAATTTTACAAGTAAATTCAAACTTAGCAGAACTTCTCTGAGAACTATAATCAGAAATATACAGGACTTTTTTACCATTTTGAGCCAGAATATAACTCTTATGATACCTGGAGTTTCAACAATGAACCAGGGTTTTAGGGGATTGACCAATAATAGGACTTTAGTACTATTGTTAATGAAAAAAAGTTGTGATAACCTTTTACTGCGCTAAATTATTTCCTGTTTTTAGTTAAAATATTAGTTTTATACAATTACAGTTCAAAGTTGCAAAAATAACTAACCTGATGGAGGCATTAAATTGACAGGAAGTTTTGTGTTAAAAAAGAGAAATATTACATATGTTCTAACTGCAATACTAATTTTGGCAGTAATATCTGGCCTATCTGGCTGCGATATGCCGGGTTCTTCTGGAGATGATCTGCCTCTGGATGACAGGGTTGAAGAGGTTAATATACTGGTTCAGGAGCCGGGGGCAAATCCAGAAGAAGATCAGCCCTATTTTGCTCTGGAAGGTTCTGAAGTAAGCCTGGGAGACAAAATGACCACCGCAGACAGCGCGGGAGTAGCTACCTTTGCCAATATTGAGAAGGGCATTAAAAGCCTCTCAGTAAAAATTAACGGTTACAAAACCTATGAAACCAATCTCGAAGTAAGCAGCGATACAGCTAACTATCAGGCAGAGCTAATTCAGGAGAATAGTGCCAGAATTGATCCGGATAGCGTTATATTTAGCAGAAAGGAACCGGATGACATTTCTACCGAAATCACCTGGAATGATGCAGCTGAGGTTGTCGGTTTGTACAAAGTTATTGAAAAAGCAGCTGATGACAGCCATTTTAAAATTCAAGAAATTGTTCTGGATGAAGGGGACCTGCCGGTTAAAGATAGCAGCAGAAATACTTTGATTTTACAGGAAACAGATATTACAGATTTAACTGAAGAATATGATGAAATCAAACTTTTTATCAAGTTCGATGAGGGCAGCGATGCCCTGCTGACAGTTGAAGTTAAGGAGCAGGAAACTCAGGAAGATGCCGAGTTAGATCCTGAGCCAGAGCCAATAATCAGGCTGGAATAGCAGGTATTATGTGGGATAGTGAAATCCTCCCGGTAAAAGTGCTGGGTGATTCCGGCAGTGGCAGTGAGTGGTCGGTCGCTAAGGGTATCCTCTATGCCGCCGGTCTGCTGGATGATAAGCCCATTGAGCCGGCCGATATAATTAATATGTCACTGGGCATGGTAGATGGCAGTCAGACCCCGGAAATTTTAAAGGATGCTGTGGATAGGGCCGCTGAAGCCGGGGTAATAATGGTGGCTGCAGCAGGAAATAACAGCAGTAACTATGTAAGCTATCCGGCTCGTTTTGAAGAGGTAATAGCTGTCAGTGCCCTATCCCCCAGTCATGATGGCAGGCCAGTACTGGCAAATTACTCAAACTATGGCCCAGAAATCGAGCTGGCTGCTCCGGGAAGCAATATCCTGAGCACCGTGAATGAAAATGATATAGTCTCGATGTCAGGAACCTCCATGGCAGCCCCGCAGGTGGCCGGGCTGGCGGGCTTAATGCTGGCAGAGGGTATACCTGATAATCAAATTAGAGATATTCTGCAGAAAACTGCCATCGACCTGGGAGACCCCGGTTTTAACGAAGAGTATGGACACGGGCTGATAAACTCTTACTGGAGTGTTAATCAGGCTGAGGAGGTCATTATTATTATCGGAGAAAGGAATAGCCGGCAGTTCAATGCAGTCAAGAAGCTGACCATAAAAATCTCGGAGCAGGAATTTACAATAAACGATGTCCCCGCCGGAGAATATGAAGTTATGGTCTGGCTCGATGTAAGAAATAGTGGAGATCTGGAGAATGGAGATTACTTTGCCACTTCCGGGATGGTTGAGCTTAAGGAAGGGGAATACAGTTTTGAGCTTACTGCCGGAGAGTATTATTAAAATTACTGAACTGAGCTCATAAATATTTCTTTACTCAAATATATACCTAAATAAATACCTCTCCAGCAATATGAAGAGGTATTTATTAGATGTTGAACTTAAAATTTTGTTAAATCTTACTTAATGACATCCAGGTGAATGACAAAGTACCTGTAATTATTGTCAGGTATTGTTACATTGAGAGCGTCTCCTTTATTAGCAAATAAGCCAGCTACTGGCCTAGTTTCAGGAAGATTGTTAGCCTGGTAACCCTGAATTTTAACCGGTTCTGAAACATTCTTTAATTGCCATCCATTTTTTAGTTCAATCTTTATATTCCAATCATCGTTTGTTTTTGTTACAGTGACTTCTCCAACATTTATTGTCTGGCCGGCCCAGATAGTCTGAGTTGATGGTCCTTCAGTATCGAAATAATACCACCAGGCACCCGGTTCACCAACATTAATTCCTGTATCGCCACCAAAGGCAGTTTCTTCATCAGGTGAAGGAATCTCAGAAATTGTCACCAAAATAATATCGCGGTACTTACCAGCTCTGTTGGCACACCAGAGAAGATCAGTAAGTCCGGGATCATATTTTATTCTAAAAGTACCACTGTGGAACATTATATCTGAAACACTTCCACCGGGTTGAAAGTCTTCTTGGATTTGAGAAGAAGTATCTGCCACAGTATATAAAACAAAATTTCTGATATTTTCTTCGGTCAGACTTCCAATTTCATCATTTTCATCATAGCCAATTGAAGTAAATGTTAGAGTCATATCACCATTATTGGTTTCTAAACTCCAATCAAAGGATTCATAATAAGTTTCTTTAGGATTGGTCACATTAAGCATTAAAAAATCATCTGGAAACTGAATGCCGGAACCCAACTGATCTTGGGATTGGCTGGTGCTTAATATTGTAAAATTATTATAAGCTACAATCTCAATACTGGTATTAAGGCTGGCCGTTACAGCCTGAGTGCCAGCAGATAATCCTACTAAAAGTAATAGGGTTGCAAAAACAATAATTATTACTTTCTGTATATCCCCCCCTTTGTTATCGATTGATTTAAAAATGTTTATCATTTTGTTCAACTCCCCTCCTGTTAATTGATAATAAATTTTGGATTAATTATAAGAAGACTTTAAATCAAGAAATCTTTAAGTTATGGTCAGGCCACCGACTGGGTAACCTGACCATAATCCGGGAACTACCTCTACCAGATGAAGACGATTTAAAAATTAACTCTTAGACCTGCTTTATATTTTTCTGCTTTATCAATATTTCCGGCAACGCCTGCTATAATGGTTGTATTTTCAAGAACATCAAAACCTAATAGAAGTCTTATATCGGACCTTCCAAGCAGTGAGCTGTATCTTAACCTAGCTGATAAAGGCTGAAATTTAAGGGCAGTTTCCAGCCAAAAAGCATGTTCAACTGTGAATTGACCATTTTCTATTTTGAAAAAAATTGGATAATAAGCCCCGGATACTTCAAAAAAAGAACCTAAAAATACTCTTTCATTTAAAACAACTGCTAATTCCAGTTCATTATCTCCCCCCTCCCTACCCCGGAAGCTTCTTATACCAAGGCGTAAATCTTCTCGAATTATTGCATCTAAACCAACTTCAATTGTATGAAATTTGCCATCTGTTCGGAGTTCAAAAGCAGTATTTTTTTGCTGATCCAGTATAAGCATTTCAATATCAGGTCCTATATCAGGGTCTGCTAATATTTGAAAATAACCGGGTAGAGGCATTACCTCTTCAAAATCAGGCCAGAGTATTTCATTTAGACCATCCAGGGAGATTATACTGCCCTGTCTAACTTTATCTATTGTAACTAAATCATGGGTCAGATAAACTGCAAAATTAGTCGCGGCATTTTTTTGTCCCCGAGATAAAGGTATTGCCAAAGATGTTTGTCTTTCCCAGTTGATTATTCCTATCAATTTTGCTGCATCTTTTTCACTCCAAATTCTTGTTTCAACTGCAGAGGTGCTCCCGGTATTAAAAGACAAATCTGTGAGTATTCTTTCATTATTATCAATTCTGACAGGTAGTATATCAAGCTCCAGGGTCTGCTGGCCTCGAAACATCCCTCCTGCTAAGGAATCATCAAATTCCAGGATTTCTTCCGTCATTCTTAAACTAACTGGATATTCCAGCAAAGTAGTTAAAACTGGACTGGAAATTGACTCTGTTCTCCGGTGAGACTGATAGGCATCAAAGTTAATTAAAGTGCTGCCAGCAATTCCTGCCATTTCCATAAAACTTTCAGCTGTTATAAAAGAAACTAAATCCTGTACTGCCAGATCCAGTATTAATTCATTTAATCCAAAGCGATAAACATCACTTTCATCTATTCTGACAATTTTTAAGTGATATTCTACCAGCTCAACATCATTGATATTTTTAAGCTCAGAGTGATTAGTCTCAGCTAACAGAGCTGCTTCGAAATGGAATATCAGGAGCAGAATGACAAGCAAGTAAAGAAAAAGTTTTTTTCTATAGCTCATAACCTCACTTCCTGACAATTTCAGGTGTTAAAAAGATGATTAATTCTCTTTCAGATTCTCTCTCAGTCTCCTGTCTGAAAAGCCATCTGATCAGGGGAACACTGCCTAATATAGGAACTGCGCTGGTAAATTCGGTTTCCCGGCTGAGCGTCATTCCCCCCAATGTTAACTGTTCGCCATCTTCAGCATAGACAGTGGTATTCAATTCGCTTCTTTTTACTACCAGCCGCTCCTGTCTCTCCTCACTAAAGTGGCTGATATCAGGATTGATATCCATTTTAATAAGCTTATCATCTAAAATTCTGGGGGTGACATTAAGGGCAACACCTACATCAACTCTTTCCAGACGAGCAGTGGCATTGGCCGGCTCCAAAATAATCACCTGTTCTTCACCGATAAAAAGAGTAGCTGTTTCTCTGTCTGTGACAAGTACCCGGGGATTAGCTCTGATATTTACCTCTTCGGTCTGGGAAAGAAACTTTAATCTGCTTTCCAGCTCACCGAAGGATCTGCCCAGCATGCTGGCAAATCCCGATCTATCATATCTCAGCTGAAAGTAATTTTCTTCCGGTTCAGCATCAAGAAAACGAAAGAGATCTCCTCCCTTCTCCTTGAGCAGTTCAGTAGATATTTCAGTCACCAAGACCTGAATCATCACTTCCTGTGCCGGGGTATCAATCATCTCCAGATCTGATTTAAAACCCGCAATTATCTCCGGAGTAGCGGTTATCGTGATCATATCTCTTTCAGAACTGCTCCGCAAATAGGGATCATAAAAAGCGGGCAGCAGTGCTCTGGCTTCCCCGGCTGAAATATACTTCAACCTGATTATCTCCGTTTCAGTGATATTTTGAAAATTTGGACTGCGGGGATCTGCCATACTGATGAGATAATAGCCATCTATTTTACGAAAAGTATACCCTCCCTTTACCAGCATCATCCTGAGAGCCTGTTCCAGAGGAACCTGATCCAGATCAAGGGTAATATAACCCCGAACGGTATCATCAGCAATTATATTTACCCCGGTCTGCAGGGTAAGCTCACTGAAAGCTTCCTGAAGATCAGTATAAAAAAACAGGGTGGAAATAAGGGGTTCTTCTGATTCTTCAGCCTGAACTGGAATCGATAGCAGCAGTAAGATAAAGCACAATATTATAATGATCATAGAGCTAATCTTAATTTTCATAATTGAACCTCCTAAAGATCAATTTATTTATCACCGGTAATTTTCAGGGGAAATTCTTGCATAACAAGCTCCTCACTGCCTGCTCCAAGCACAACCGAAGCAGTATAGTCTCCTGGAGTAATATGACCTCTTCTTTCTCCCAGCAGCAAACCTGACTCTTCAGGTATAAATCTATCCTGCCCTTCCAGGTTTAATGATATATTGGCATAAATCTCGCCAGCTTCATCCAGCAGCTGCAGCCGGGCCCAGGGTGAGATATGCAGCGCCCCGGTATTAGTAACATTTAAACTAAATAAATCTTCTTGATCTCCCGGGCTGTGAGTCAGATCAACTATTTCAGCAGATAAATCATAATCAACACCAATAACTGCTGTCAGATCAACCCAGTGAGTTTCTAATAGTTCACCAGCCATACTGTAGACTTCTATTTCGTACAACCCATAGTATCCTCCGGCTGATAAATCTCTTGGAACCCTAAATATTAGGAGCTGACGGGCAGTATTCCTGGGAGGTATCAGCATTTCTTTTTCCCCCCTCAAATCAAAGTCTAGACTGGTAAAGAGGGAGTGCCGATACTCCGGTCTAATCTCAACCTGCTTGCTGCTAATATAAACAGGCTCGGAAAATCTGTTATCCAATTGTATCACCTGAGTAGATGAAGCTCCCGGTCGCAACGATAAAGCTATTTTAGCTGGATCAACTGTCAAATACCTGATTGAATCCTCCCTTAAATATTCACTGCCCAGTTCCAGTGTCTCTCTTCTTATCACCTGCCGGCCATCAGCATACCGGAAAAAGAGTTGAATTTCATAGCTTCCTGGAAATAAGGGCTCTGTCACCTCACCCTGGTATATCAGCTCACTTCCAGGGTAAACCCGAAAATTATCCCTGCGGGTCAGAGAAGTGGCTTCACTGTAAACAGGTACCCTCTCTATCAGTCTTCTGTTTTCATCTCTGATTGTGACATCTGCTACTGCAGGGAAATGAAGGTCTGAGATATTTTTGAAATGAGTAGAAATAACCGGATTTCCTTTTTCATCCGGTTGAAGAGAAAAATCAAAGATATCTACTGCCGGTCTCTGGCCGGGACGATCAATATTGATATTCAGCCTGACAGCATAGCGGATGCGAAAACCAACAGGTGAACCGGGTCTTTCCATTAAATCCAGCTGGTCAACCATTAAAATAACCGTATGGGTACCGCCGGCATTAAAGGGAATGTTAACAGTGCCATTAATTACTGTTCTTTCGTTGGCTGGTAAGGTAATATTGGTTCTGTCAAGACTTACCCAGTTAATGGCAGGATTGATTTCAGGATTTCCCTCCTGGTAGCTGAGCCTGCCGGTTATATGCTGGACGGGATGCATGATGCTAATTGCTACCGTCTCTCTGGTAGGACCGCTGGTAAGAGCTAATTCAAAGCTTTCAGTATTACCGGGAACAGTGTTGATATTGATAACCATGGGATTTACCTGCACAGCTGTAACAGCTGAAGAGAAAGCAAAAAATACAGCTATGATAAAGAGCAAAATTACTATTCTAAATTGTCTCTCAGGCACTTTTTCTCACCTCGTTTATGGGACATATTTTATAATTACCAGGGGGCCAAAATGGCCCCCCGGTTCTTACAAAGATGCTACTTAATTGATAGATTTAACTATTATTACCATTATCAACGGCAGCTTCAACAATAAAGTCAATAATTGTGCTATATCCACCAGCTTGAACGGCAGTTGGCTTTTCAATTAAAATAGCACCGTTAACATGGAGCAGGTAGGGAGTACACTCTCTGAACTCAAGATATACATCATCAGATACCTGTCGGCCATCACGCATAACAAACTCATCATTGAGATCAAAGTTCTGAATCAGTGGCCAGTTATCTCCTGTCACAGGATTTTCTCTCCATCTTCCAAATCCTCTTGCTGTATCAAGGTATGAGGGATCGGTGATGCTTCCCCGAATCAGTAATTCATTGTTTCCTCCATCAAGATGTCCAGGTCTGGCCAGATTATAATTAAGCTCAGATAAAGGATTATCGGCATCAAATATTTGAGCTTCAAAATAATCATCTCCTCCTCCAGAACCTGTTCCGAGTCCTGCGTTGGATGAAAAACGGAAGAAGGTCGGGATATTTGGCCAGCCTGCAAAATCCGATTCCATGCGAAGATTGACATCGGTATTGGCAGC
>SL_5KL_010_SEDDRAFT_10001034_pt1 | contig 17486 bp, 15 predicted proteins | sample SodLakKL_010_SED_FD_9118 | JGI IMG/M metagenome (IMG submission 9118)
CATTTCTACTTTTGGATCCGGGTTTTTCAAGATGGTCAGCAAACTATAAAATGACTCGTTTACCTCAACCCTGCTCATGTCTTGAAAGAAAAGAGTTTCCTCCATTGCCGACCTGGTTTCTTCTTCAGCCCCGTTATAGGTCATGGCCAGGGCAATCAGGATGCTCGATGGTGAAATAAGGAGGTTATCATTTTTATCTTTGCCAAGTTCATGAAAAATATTAAAGCCCAGCCTGTTGTTGGCATTGATCAACCGCTCATCCAGTTCTTCTGCCGGGGCAGCCAGACTTTCTTCTGCTTCAAACCTTGCGCATCCGCCTCCCATAGTTAAAAAAAGCAGTCCGGCAATAAGAAATGCGCAAATTCCAATATAATATTTGTTATTCATCCCAGGTGCCTCCTTGTTTTAAAGCCTTTATTAATCAGACAATATGATTACTCAAATGGTTCCATTCTCTTAAAGGAATAAACGGTTAAAAAGGTGAATACTATTTAAAGTAAAGTTATTTTACAGAGCAAAAAATCATGAAACATCGATTTTTTGTATTAAGTGATAAAGCATTAAATTATCAATATGGGAACTTCAATATATGCTAAAGCAGGAGATAAAAATGAACAATATGAATATAAAAATAAAAAATATCAAACAGTTATTGGCTGTGGCTCGTGGTGAGCAGCCACCTCAATTACTGCTTAAAAACGGACAAGTTATTGATGTTTTTAACTGCAGGGTTTTTAAGGGCAATGTGGCGGTTAATAATGGTATTATAGCTGCAGTTGGCAGTGAATACAAAACCGGATTGAAAGAAATTGACCTTGACGGCGGCTTTATTGCTCCCGGCCTGATTGATGCCCACCTGCATGTGGAAAGCACGTTACTTTTACCTCCCGAATTGGGTCGGGTGATTTTAGGCCACGGTACTACTGCTGTAATTCATGATCCCCATGAGATTGCCAATGTCCTTGGTCTTGATGGAGTTAAGTTGATGCTTGACCTTTCAGAAAGCAGCCCCTGTGATTTTTTTGCCACGGTTCCCTCTTCAGTTCCTTCTACTGATCTGGAGACTGCGGGTGGCGAGATTAATGCAGATCAGGTGGCACAACTGCTCAGGCACCCCCGTGTGGTTGGTCTTGGAGAGATGATGAATTATCCCGGAGTGATCAATGGAAATGAAGAAATGCTCCGTAAAATTATCGCGGCCCAGAGTGCCGGCAAGGTGGTCGATGGGCATGCACCGTCAGTCCGGGGCAGCGACCTGCAGGCTTACCTTGCTGCCGGTGTGAGTACCGATCATGAGTGTATAACTCCTGCCGAAGCACAGGAAAAGCTGAACAGTGGGATGAAGATTATAATCCGACACGGTTCAGCTACTTCTTCTTTGGATCAAATGTTATCGCTTATTAACCCGTCCAACAGTGATTTCTTTATGTTTGGCAGTGATGATCGAGAAGTGGGTGAACTGCTTGAAAAGGGTCATGTAAACGAAATTTTAAAAAAAGCAGTTTCCCAGGGTGGAGATCCTCTTGTCATGATTAAAATTGCTTCTCTGAACCCGGCCCGTCACTACCGGTTATATGAGCGTGGAGCGATTGCTCCCGGTTACCGGGCAGACCTGGTTGTTTTTGAAGATCTGAAAAATTTCCAGACCAGGCTGGTTTTTAAAGATGGCCTGGAGGTATTCCGTGAAGGCCGCATGCTTATTAGTGATCATAAAAAAAAGCTTCCGGCTGCAGCTCTTAATAGTGTAAAGCTGGCTAAACCACTGCAAAGTGCAGATTTCAACCTGTATCCTCCTTCTGATCAGATGCCTGTAATCGGGGTAATACCGGGTCAGTTGATTACCGAGAAACTGTTTTATAATGTTAAACGCCGAGATGACGGTTCGGTTCCGGCAGTGCCTGCACCCGGGATCAATAAAATTGCTGTTGTTGAACGGCATGGTAAAAATGGTCGTATCTCTGTGGCACTGATTAAAGGGATTGGTCTGAACAAAGGTGCGCTTGCTTCGAGTGTAGCCCATGATTCGCATAATATACTGGTGACAGGAGCCTGTGAAAAAGCGATGGCTGCAGCAGTCAATGAACTGGCCCGGGTAGGTGGGGGATTTGTGGTTGTGGGTGAAGATGCAGAGGTTAAAGCCTGCCTGCCGCTAAAAGCTGGCGGGTTAATGTCTGTTGAAAAGGCTGAAACAGTGGCGAAGAAGATGAATGATCTACTTACAGCTGCTCATGAACTGGGCACAGATTTGTCCCAGCCTTTCCTCACCCTTTCATTCATGGCTCTGCCGGTGATTCCTTCTTTGAAAATCACCGATCGCGGCCTGGTTGATGTTGATAACTCTACTATAATTTAATAATATACTAAAGAATTATTAGTCTCGATGATTTGCAATTATTAATTTAGACTCAATAAAATGTGCTTAATCAGATCTCTGCACCATATAAATCACCAGGTTCCGGGTACTTTAAGAATAAATCTGCTCAAGGACTTCCTGGAAACCTTCGATGCGGGTAAGTGTCTGGCCCCATGGAAAGCTGGTCCCATCAATACAATCACCGTCTAAAGCCAGGAAAGGAATCCCCTTTTCCCTTAATTTTTTCTTCATGAACATTGTGCCACCAGCTGATTGGCGGCATCCCCAGTGTGAGAAATGGACCACTCCGTGGGCCTGATAATCCTGACACATCTTTTCAATTGTTTTTAAACGGCGGCCTATCGGTCCCAGACCAGGATGAGCAAGGATCTTTTGGGCCAGACTGAGAAAAGGTTTTTCCGGATCAAGGGGCGGCCAGTAAACGTAATTCATTTCCTCTGCAACTATCTTCTGCTTCAACTCTTTTTCCAGGTAAGAGATCATCTCTGAAGAATAGTAGGGGCGCAGGTGTAACCAGATCAAGCGGAATTTTTCTTCTTCACCGGGGGTAGATTGTACTGCTTCATTGTTAACTATTGTTTGCAATTCTTCAGCCAGGGTTCGGTAAATTTCCGGAGTTTCGGGATGCCCCTGTCCGAGCAGGGTCAAATAGATGTAGCTCAATCCTTCTTCTCCGTTCATAGGAGAAGGGATTTGTTGGCGCAGGCGGCTGATTTCCAGTTGATAGCGGCGGGCCCGGTTGGAAAACTCAAAAACTTTTTTGATTCGCTCACCGGTAAGATTTTGACCGGTTTGTCGCTCCAGGTTGCGGGTAATGTCAGCCAGCTGCTCAGCGACATATTTTAAAGAGTCTTCATTTTCCCGGAAAGGGACATCTAATAAGAAAAGAGGCTTGTTGTAACGGCTGGCCATATATTGAAACAGGCGGGGCGCACCGTCGCAAAGATGCGAACTGGCCATCAAAAAATCAGGAAGAGGGAAATATTCCAGGGTAGTTCCAGCTGCCGCACAACGGTGAAAAGAACAGCTGTCTGAGGCTATACCCATATGGTCGGATTGTTTAAGCAGATCCGGGGCCAGGTCTAATGAAGCCGAAGTTCCAGCGGCTGCTTCGGGAGCGAAAGGAACCAGGTCAAAAAAATATACTATCTCACTTGGGAAAAATGCGCTGGTCCAGGCTACTGGTTTTTTCTGCTGGTAAGCCTCGGCGGCCTGATCCAAAGCCATGGAAGTCATCTGTCTTCTTGCCTCGCAGGAAAAACTGTTCCTTTTGACAAAAACCTCTCTGGCTAACTGGTAAGTCCCCGGTGAGGCCAATAGTTTTCGGCCCAATTTACCCTTTAAGTTTTTTCTGAATAGCTTTTGAGGGTTCATATATATTCACCTATTTTATTCAAGAATTTCCAAGAATGCTTCCACTCTTGTTTTAAGCTGACCTAAATCTTCTTTACCGAGCTCAGTTTTCAATTTCAGGTGTGGTATATCTTTTTCTTCCATTAAATTTTTTAACATCAGGTAATCATAGTGACACATGTCGCAAAATAGCAAATCTTGGTAGATTACTGCCCGTACAGGCAGCTCGTCCAAAAGGCGCCGATAATAATCTTCTCTGGCCTGCCGATTAAATATTCGGGGGCAGGGCAGTTTTTCTAAATAATTACAGGCGATCATTTCAAATAATTCTTCCCGTAAAGGGTTCTCGTTTGGAGATAGTGGCAGCAACGGTTTTTGTAAATAGCGCATGCCGGAACAGTTCTCCGGGTAAATACTAAATCCCGGACGCTTTGCCAGTATCTCTTCCAGCCCGTGGGGAGGCAAACCACCGGTAAGGAGAAGACAGGAAGTTTCTGTTCTGCTTTCTCCTTCTGCGTTTTGTTTATACCCGTTTTGTTCTTTAGCGATAATTCCTTCCAGCTTACGGTTAAAGGTTTCAGGGGCGCTGCAAGCAGCTTCTATAGCCAGTTCGGACAAACCCACGGGGGAATGACCTGCTGCACTGGTTTGACCGTTCCGGGAGATCATTATTTGCAGAAGGTCGTTTTTGTGCCGGTAAGTTTTTATTGTCTGCACCAGCCTGTTTTCGGTTACCGTTTCTCCTTCACTGCCCAGAAAACCGGCCAGAAGTTCCAGCTCCCGGGTAAAATAGTCTACAGCTTTCCCATCCTGCTTGCGGGGTAAGTCAAGCAAATAGACAAAAGAATCACTTTCCTCTTTCAGTACATTATAAAGGTGGATCATAGCATTACAGGAATTGGCCACCACTATCCCGTGCAAATCTTTGTACAAACCTCTGCGAATGTTACTTAAAATTTTGCGCGGGTAGGGGCAGAGGTTGGCTGGAAGAGCATCTTCCACATTCCCTGCACCCGATGTGCTCTGGGGTAAAACCCTGTAGGGAGTGAAGCCGGCGGCATGAATTATTTCTTCCGGTGTATAGGTACAGAACCAGCCTACTTTTTTTGGTGACCCTGCTGTTTCTTCAGTCATAATAAAGCTCCCATCCTCTTTTGTATTCGACCCAAACAAATAGTAAAGGCGGCCGAAACTGTTTCGATAGGACCGGCCGCCTCTACTTATCAATTATTTATCCGATATGCACTTCTTCTTTTTCTTTTGCCGCTTCTTTGTTTATTTCAGCCCATTTTTGATCTGCCTTTTCTCCCCAGGCTGCTGCGATTGAATCCATTTTAGCCGCTTTTTGATCATGCAGAAGTGCATCTGCGCCTTCGTAGCTTGGCTGAGCATCTGTTTCACTGATCATTTCTCTGAGCATTTCCGGTCTGTCTATTATGGGGCAGGGCCGGAGCAGATTGTCACTGAAAGGCTGCCTCTGCTGGTAAGCTTTAAATAAGGGGTTGGCCAGTATTTCTTTTAGCGGTTTGCCTTTTATATTGTCGATAGTAAAGTGGACGAAGGCACATGGTTCCACATCGCCGCTGGCATTGATGTGGAAGTAGCGCCGACCTCCGGCGATACAACCCCCGGTCAACTCACCGTCATTCCAGAAATCAGCGATCTGTATCGGCCTTTTGCTGCGGACCTCCCGGACCCGTTTGATCAGGTTTGCCCTTTGCTCGGGAGTGATCATTAGCGAAAAGTCAGGATTGCTGCCAATTGGAATATAATGAAAAGACCAGCCATAGAGCGCGCCCTTTTCAATCATAAGATCGATAAACTCATCAGAATATACTTCTTCAGCATTTTCTGTGGTAATTGTAATGCTGAAGCCAAAAGCAACCCCGTTTTCTTTTAGGTGTTCCATAGCGGACATAATTTTGTTATAGACGCCTTTACCACGCCGCTGGTCGGTTGTTTCCCGATCTCCTTCCAGGCTGATTGCCGGGGTGATATTTCCGACCTCGCGCATCCATCTGGCCATGTCTTCATTAATCAGAGTACCGTTGGTATAGATCATAAAGGCTACGTCATAGTGTTTGCGGCATAATTCCTCCAGGTGAGGCCACATTGTCGGTTCGCCGCCGGACATAACGATAAAATACATGCCCAAATCCTTGGCTTCACTGACGATGCGATCGACTTCCTCAAAGCTCAGGCTGTGCTGTTTTTCGTAGGCGCCGGCCCAGCAACCCCTGCATCTTAAATTACAGTTGCTTGTGGGATCGATCAGGATCGTGTACGGCACATTATGCCCCAGCTCGTTGGCCAGCCTGGTTTGTTTTGGCACCCCTACAAGCGAAGCATTAACAAAAAAGTTGTTTATCAGGTGATTATGAACGTTTTCGTCCAGTTCATTTATTACACGGTTAATATACTGTCTGAGAGCCGGGTTTTCTTGTAGTTGTGCTTTGATATCTCTGGCATATTCCCTGTGATTGGGAGACACAGCAATTTTTTCGACCATGTCGAGAGCTTTTTCCAAATTCTGTTCAGGGTTTTTTTTCAGGTAACCCATAACCGTGCCGAATACCTTTTCACCAAAAAATCTTTTGCCTAATTCCATACTCTTAGTCATCATCTAAAAGCACACCTCCCTTTCTTATGCATTACTAACATCTCTTGTTGTTTTTGATCATTGCATCCTTCGTGGTTCTTAAGTGGCAGGCAGATGGATGAGTTACCTTATGGTGAAAGACTTTATAGTGTTCGGCTAACAACTTTATTGTTCAGCAGAGTTTTCTTGCAGCACCTTACTCTATTGTGAAGTTTTGATGCAGAATTACATTATTGATAACTTTCACTGTAATTTTCAGTTTTACCGCTGATGCACTGATTGTTTACCCTTTTCGCCAGCCTTGTTTTCAGTCTTTCCAGATCCTTGTGCAATATATCGGACGAGATATAATTTATCGCTTTTAAAATTTGATCCTGAAAATGGACCTGGTTGTTATTTAACTGGTAATAAATCCAGCGCCCTTTCTTGCTGCCAACCACCAGGCCTGCTTCCTGAAGGACTTTAAGATGGCGCGAAACTTTGTACTGGCTTTCTTCCAGTGTGTCCACAATCTCGCTGACACAGACTTCCTGGGCCTGATTTAAAAGAGCTAATATGCGGATTCTGGTTCGTTCCGAAAGACTCTTAATGATTTTTAAATACTCCTCCATATTCGCCCCCCTTACAACATATGCGTTTATTTGCATATATTTTAGCATGATCAACAACAGGTGTCAAATAATCGATTTATATAGCTAAAATGGCAAGATCGCTAATTTCATAGTATAAGAATCAATGATTTTAGTGTTAATGTTAATGATATGAAAAGAATTTAGATTGCTGTTGTGGTAAAATGATAAACAATCGAGTTTACACTTACTAACTAATCTAGAAAGGTGTTTGATGTAGATGATTGCTGATGAATTGCTAAAAGGAAAAAAAATACTGATCATGGGAGTGGCTAATCAAAGGAGTATTGCCTGGGCCATTGCGAAGACATTTTCGTTGGCCGGAGCTGAGCTTGCCTTTTCATATCAGGATACCCGTTTTAAAGATAAAGTAAAAAAGCTGGTAGATAATGAAATGCCAGGAGCATTGATGTTGCCATGTAATGTGGCAAATGACGACAATATAAAGGACATGGCAGCGGCACTTAAGGATAAATGGGGGAGCTTAGATGGTATTGTGCACAGTCTTGCTTATGCCAAAAAAGAAGAGCTAGATGGAATGTTTGTCCATACTTCTAGAGAAGGATTTCTAATGGCTCACGAAATCAGTGCCTTTTCTTTAGCTGCAGTTTCAAACCAGCTTTACCCCATAATGAATGAAGGGGGCAGCATCCTTACTCTCACTTTTCAGGGTTCAGAGCGGGTAGTACCCAACTATAATGTAATGGGTGTTGCTAAAGCCTCACTGGAAGCCAGTGTTCGCTACCTGGCTGCTGATCTCGGACCACTCGGCATCAGGGTCAATGCCGTTTCTGCCGGTCCAATTCGCACCCTGTCTGCTAAAGGAGTTAAGGACTTCAATCGCTTGCTTGACGGGGTGGAAGAAAAAACCCCTCTGCGGCGCCTGGCTGATGCTGACGATGTGGCCGGTACAGCACTATTTCTTATTTCCGATCTATCCCGTGCTGTAACCGGTATTGTTGTGCACACAGATTGCGGTTATCACATTATGGGAGTCTAAGCTTTCAGTCGCTGTTTCCCCAAAATTTCTTTTAGCTTTTCTTCCAGGGTGCTGAGGGATACCCTTGTATTACGGCATGGACCCATCGGTCTTTCATTTAAAACTCCCCATACAGGAAGAGGATAACTGTCAACTATGCCGCTGGAAAGGTCTCTTTCGCAAGCTACTGCTAAGACACATTCCGGGTGATATATTTGAACAGCTTTACGGGCCAGAGTGCCCCCGGTTGCGACCTGAACATTAACCTGCCAATTTTCTACCACGCTTAACAACTTGTCGATGGGGCAGCTACCACAGCGCTGGCAGTTATAAGGATCCTGGGTAATCTTGTGCGGGCAATCTTCATCCTGGAGGCAGTGTGGCAGCAAAACCAGTAATGCTTGAGGTGAGATATTTTGGTTTTCGATCGCGACCAGTTGATTGTTAACCATAATGAAAGAGCCCTGCACTTTTTCCTGGTCGATATGAAGCAGTTTTCCCAGCTGGACAATAAGTGGAAATAAGAAAATTAAAATCTTTTTAACCAGCCGATTTAAAACTGGTGAAGGTGAACCCCCGAGCAGAAAGCATGCAGCAAGGGCTAAGGAAGATAGCGATGTGGCGGCCATAACAGCCAGTATAATTAAAAAAAATAAAATAGCATACTGAAACACAGGCATTCCGGGTCTTGCAAAAAAATAGCCCAGGAAAACCAGCAATAATATCAGCAATACTGTAAAAAGTAGAAATAAGCCTAAAAAAACCCGTTTAGGCGATGACATTTTTCTCCTCGTTTTCATCTTACAGATTAGGTATAATTAACACGGAGGTTTACATTATCAAGGCATTCACAATTAAGGCTAACAATTATTTTATCAACCAGTTAAATCAGACGTTTTAAACAAGCGCTTAAATTATAGTCTGCTCAATTTTTTTTGTCAATGTTAAAAGACAGTTAGACAGGAACCGGCTTTCTGCCACCAAGCTTACATATATTGTAAATATAAGACTTTAAACACCGGGGTGCATCTGAAAAGTTTCGATAACAACAGACGGGCTTGGCGATGATTTCATAATCGAAAGGTATAAGTGAAGCCGATTATTAGCAGGAATTATTCTATAAATATCGAAAAATAGGTAAGATTAATTGTTTAAGCATAGCCTGCTGGATTACATTAAGGAAAAGAAAGGTGTGCAAATATGACTGAGCTGCTTTTGCAAACAATTGTAATCGTGTTTCTTTACTTTTTTGTGTTTTTCCTGGTTGCCCAGGTCATCAAGAATAATTCTATCGTTGATATGGGTTGGGGGGCCGGTTTTGTGGTTATCGCCCTTGCTACCCTGTTCCTCGAAGGTTCCTTTACGGAAAGGAATTTGATTGTAACCCTTCTTGTAACGATCTGGGGAGGAAGGTTAACTTATCACATCGTGCGCCGTAACTGGGGAAAACCTGAAGACTTTCGTTATGCCAAGTGGCGCAAGGACTGGGGGCGGTGGTTGGTACCCCGGGCTTTTTTCCAGGTATTCATGCTGCAGGGCGTGATGATGCTGGCTATTGGTTACCCAATTGTGCTGATCAATGCCCATCCTGTTTCCGGACTGACAGCACTTGATGCAATCGGAATTTTAATCTGGATTATCGGATTCTTTTTTGAATCGGTGGGAGATAAACAGCTGGCAGACTTCTTAAAAAAATCGTCCAACAGGGGCAAGGTTATCCAATCGGGACTTTGGAAGTATACCCGGCATCCCAACTATTTCGGTGAAGCCACCATGTGGTGGGGAATCTTTCTGCTGGCCCTTTCGGTGCCTCTTGGTTGGACTGGAATAATCAGCCCATTAACTATAACCATCCTGCTGCTATTTATCTCGGGAGTTCCTATGCTGGAAAAAACTATGATGGAAAATCCTGAATATCGGGAATATGCCAGTGTAACCAGCAAGTTTATTCCCTGGTTTCCCAAAAAGAAGTATGGTTCAATAAAAAAGTAATTGTCAGGGGAGGTTTATAACAATGCTTAAATTTATCCAGTTATACCTGGTAGTCTTTGCTTCGTTTTTTTTAATTGACATGATCTGGCTTGGCCTGGTTGCTAAAAATTTTTACAAGGTCCAGCTAGGGGCTATGATGACCAAAAAAATAAAATGGCCGGCAGCGATTATTTTTTACCTGCTTTATATTGCCGGCCTGCTTTTTTTCGTGGTTTTTCCCGCCCTTGATCAGGGTAGTTGGTTTTATGCTTTTTGGACCGGAGCCTTATTTGGTTTAATATGCTACGCCACTTATGATTTAAGCAACCTGGCTACCCTGGAGGGCTGGCCCAAAGCTGTAACTGCAGTAGATCTGGTATGGGGATCTGCATTATCGGCAGTTCTCGGAACTATCGGTTTCTTATATGGCCAAACTATATTTTAACTGATCAATAGATGTCATTTGGAGGAAAAGAATAATCCCGGGAAATCAGGCAGCAGATAATAAAAGCAAGTGACAGGCTTAGAAACTGCTGATTATCGAATAAAAACCTGGTCTTTTACCGGTGACATGATCTGGCCTGTGACGAATAATTACTACAAAATGCATTTTTCCGGCCAGCTTGCCAGGTAGTGAACTTCATTGCTGTTAAATTTTATTAGTTCTTCAAAAACTGAACATGTTGTAGGACTGGCGGGATTATATATGATCAGGTATAAATCACCAATTCTGGTATGAATGGTTGTTTCAGTGGCTGTATATGCCAGCTGTCCAAAAAAAGGATGTTTATACATGAAATTTTCATAGGTCAAATCATGAAAATCCAGGCATCTATGGCTTGAGTACCAATCGATATCAAACTGTTTTTCTCTAAGCAAGTTTTTTAGAAGGTAGTTGAAATAATCTGTATGTCGGTAGCGTAAAGATGATCGGCGAAATTCAAGAAGGGCCATAACTGCTGTTTTATGCCAGGTAGAACCGATTATTTCTTTAAACCCCAGTTTAGGAGAATAAATGAAATTCAACAGGTTAAGGCCAGCTGGCAGCTGCCGGGTATAATCAATTAAGTCCGGTGTTACCTGGTATAAATATAAGACAGCCTTATTCGCTGCGACAATATCTGAGTAAACATCTGTTAAATATGCCGGCACCTGCAAATTTTCCATCGCGGTAATTACTCTTTTTATTTGTTCTTCAGGTTCTTCCTGGTTAAACAGTTCCCTGTCTTTAAAGCCGAGAGCGGCATAAAAAAATTCTTTCCGTTCCAGGCTTGTCAGGTTGAAAGAATCTGCTAAAAGCGTTAAGGTTTGATTGTCAACATATTTTCGATCTCCTCTTTCCAGCCTGCCTAACTGGTCTTCAGTTAAATGGACTGCTCTGCTCAGGCTTTCCCGGCTCCAACGTTTACCCAGAGTATCATAGCTGTTTTTGCGCAGGGCTTTAACTAGAAGACCAAAATCCAGAAGACTCATATTTTTATCGCCTCTTAAAAAATCTGTAGTAGGGAGATAGTATTTTCATTTTTTTTATTATAATTGTAATTAAGAATAGAAGCAAGTTTAAATTTAAAAATATTGAATTAAATGTACGATACCCTGTTAATTGTTTTATTGAACTTTGTGCTTTCAGCGAATATCGTCTGCCAGGTCTAAACTCATCTCCTTGACAGTTGGAGCTGATGGATCTGCTCTTGAAAGAATAAGGTATAGACTTATGTTTTACTGGATTGGCTTTGAGCGTTCGTCTTGACCGGCTTCTTTAATAAAGCTTATTGTTTTATCTATGTAGCAAAGGTATTCGCTAATTTCAGCAGCCTTACGTTTTTTACTCCATCCATAATAACATGACATTATTTCTGCTACAGCTTCAGCAAGCTGAGGCTGTTTGTAGTGCCAAATCATCCACTGCGCTTCTGTTCGGCGACAGAGGATATCCATTAATCTTGGAGCACTTTCATACTTGAGAAGGTAGGATATTTCAGCCTCGCAATGAGGGTAGCCTTCCAGAAGCTGTTTTCCTTTCTCCGGGTATTGATTTATCTCTTTTAGAATTTCTATTCCTCCCTTTCCAAATTGCTGATGAAGGTATTCTATAAGGCTTGGATGGGCTGATTCATTCAAGCCTAATTCTTCAACTGTTTTTTCAAACTCCTTTCTGCTCAGGCCGACTTTGAAAGGTTTTTTGGAATAGCCCCTTTTATTGAATTCCTTTTTTTCAAAATGGTCCAGGTAATTGTTGTTAACCAGGTAAAATATCAGATCTTCTGCCATAAGCCGGTGGGTGGTTGATTTGCCCCCGGCTATAGCTACTATGCCATCTTGAGTTTTAAAAATTTCATGTTTACGCGAGACATCTGATTCATGCGCAGATCCTTCTTTTCGAATCAAAGGCCTGATTCCGGCAAAAGTACTGATAACATCATTATAAGAGAGCATGGCCCCGGGAAATATTTTATTAACTGTACGCAGCAGATAATCACAATCTTCTTTATTACACCATGGTTCATCCAGGTTTCTCGATTCCGGGAAATAGGCAGTATCGGTAGTTCCGATAAAAGAAACATTGCTTCTGCGCAGAACAAAGAAAAACCTTCCGTCGTCAATCGAACTAAGAGTAACAGCATTTCGGTTGCCGATTCGCTCATTGGGAACTACTACATGCACGCCTTTTGTCGGATAAATCCTTGATTGGTCATATTTGGCAAAAGAAAGCACTTCATCTGTCCAGATCCCTGCTGCCGAGACGACACATTTAGCTTTTATTGTAAAAGTGTTTTCGCTAAATATATCTTTTACCAGCACACCCCGGACCTTGTTTGAAGAATCATATACATATCCGTCCACCCGGGCATAGTTAAGCGCAACAGATTGTCCAGCTGAGTAATCCAGACTTTCTTTTATCGTTTCCAGGGTTACACGGGCATCATCACAGTTGGTATCATAATATAAACCGGCCAGGATCATTTTTCCCAGGTCAGGGTCTTCGGTAGCTATCTCCGGTTCAATTTCTTTAATGTAATCTGCTTTAAATATCTTTGATTTCCGGTAATTTTTAAATTTATTAAACCAATCTGATATAATATCGTACAGTTTTACCCCTATGCAGACCATGTAAGGCCTGGCCCGGTAGTTTTCATAGGAAGGATAGACAAAGCCCAGGGGCCTGACCAGGTTTGGAATGTGTTTGCGCAGCCAGTTCCTTTCACTGGTTGATTCCCGGACCAGGCTAAATTCACCCCTGGTGAGGTATCTCATTCCGCCATGAAATAGTTTTGATGATCTTGAGGAAGTGCCGAAAGCAAAATCGTTTTTATCGAGCAGGCAGAAAGAAAGTCCACGCAGTGTACACTCCCTGGCGATACCTGCACCGGTAATACCTCCGCCGATTATAACCAGGTCGAATTCTTTGCTTCTGGAGACCTTTATATCTTCACTACGGGTATAAGGATTCCATAACCTTGGCATTTTATCACCTTTAAAAAAAGTAGATTTAAATCATAGTCAATGGCCATCTTATTAGAAATGGCTTTCTTATTAATTATTCTATATAATAAGGTTTAATCCTGTTATCTTTATTATTGAAGTAAAGCGAGGTTAAAGATCATTTCATCGCTTGTTGATTTAAAAAAAGCAAAGTCCGTTTTAAAAAAAATATTTGCCGGTATTATAATTTTACTGGCTGCTGCAGCAATCGGTTTTTGGCTTTATGTTAAAATACAGACTTACCCTGCAGATGAGCTATACCTGGCAAATATTATGAATGTCGATAACCTGAACATAATTGAAGAAAACAACCTGTTAATTATTACGCCAGGTCGTATTGATCCAGGTCATATACCGATTATCTATTATCCAGGCGGCTTAGTGTCTCCGGAAGCATATCTCTATAAAATGGGTCATGTAGCGCTACGTTTACAGACAACAGTTTACATTATTAAAGCCCCCTTCAATGCAGCTATTTTTAATGTCTCTGCAGCGGGAAGAGTGATCGAAGACTATGGTTTGCAAGAGGCCTGGGTTGGCGGGCACTCCCTGGGTGGGATTTCTGCCTGCCGATTTGCTGCCGGCAATTCTGAAAAAGTATACGGCTTATTCCTTTATGGTTCTTATTGCGATCAATCAATTAAAAATTTTGAAGGACCTGTAATTTCGGTGATGGGAATAAATGACCAAATAATTAATTGGGATAATTACCGGAAAGCACAGGAAAACCTGCCACCGGATAAGATTATTCTGGAGATAGATGGATTGAATCATTCTGCTTTTGGCAATTATGGCTTACAAGATGGTGACGGCAAGAGCACTTTGAGTAACGAGGAAGTTGTTGAGATTATTGCTGCTGTTTTCGAAGAATAGCGAAACACGGTGATAGCAGTAGCAATAGAGGATAGTATATAATTATTAAAATACCTTAATTAAAGAGGAGGGCATTTTCATGAATACCGTGGAAAAAGCTTTAATGCATGGTCTTTTTGTCCACCTGCACCATAATATTGATCAAGCTATAGATTTTAAGATGTTCCAGCAACTAAATCAGATGGTCGAAAAGGTTTCGCCTGGAGCCCTATTGATTGGGCCAGAGGCTAACGATGATGCAGCTGTATTTAGCATGCCCGGTGATGATGGCCTGTTTGTGGCCAAGATGGAGAGCCATTGTTCTCCTTGTGTGCCGAGGCCTTATGCCAGTGCAGCTACCGGGGCGGGGGGAGCGATGCGGGATGTTGTAGCCATGGGTGCTCGTCCATTGTTTTTACTTGATTTTATCGGAACCAGGCCGTTAAAGGAAGAAGTAATAGTCGGACCATGTGGATTTAAGGGGGAATGCACCTGCGGCAGCTGTAAAACAATGACCAGTGGTGATAGAATAAACCTGATGGTTAAAGGAATCCGCGATATGTGTGAGGCTATGGGGGTTTTTGTTGTCGGAGGCGGTTTTTCCACATCTTTCAGCGACATTGTTCCTGCTGTAGTAGTGGCGGTAATTGGCCGGATGGTTGTCGAAAAGCCGCTTACCAAACCGGCCAAGAAAGCAGGAGATCGCCTGATTATACTTGGTAACACCAGTAATGATGGCAACGATACCCTATACAGGGCTGGATTAGTAAAAAGTATGCTTCCGGCTGAAGCGCTTTTTAGTGAGGAAAAAAATACAATGGAAGCGGCACTAGCTGCGATTAAAACCGGTAAAATAAATGCCTGTTCCGACCTTGGTGCTGCAGGCCTTGGAGCTGCAGTTAGTGAGTCGGTTAGATTTGGTAGACTGGGAGCAAAAGTAGATCTGGCTTTAGTACCAGTCAAGACAAAAGGTCTTTCACCGGAAGAAATATTGATATGTGAGACCCAGGCCCGGATGTTATTCCAGGTAGATCCGCATGATGTTGCTGAAGTGATGGATGCGGCAAACTCAAATGGAGTTGCGGTTGCTGAAATTGGAGAAATAACAGCTGGTAAAGAAGCAGTTTTTGTATACGAAGAAAAAGAAGTAGCTCGCATTCCCCACCAAGCCCCCAAAGAACTAACAGAATAAACCGGTAATATTAACTGGTTGACATTTGATTGTTTTGTACCCACAATATCTGTAAGGGGGTAAAATAATGGAACTTTTAAATCGAGAGAATGTAGAGTTACTTTTAAAGCAAAAAGGCCGGGGACCCTGCATATCCCTTTATATGGCCACCCAAAAAGGTAGAGAAAAAGCTAAAGAAAATTCTATTCGTTTCAAAAATCTTTTAGCGCAGGCCGAAAACCAGCTGGAAGCTGAGGGCATTGATGCAAAGGAGCAAAAAAAAATACTGGAACCGGCAAAAAAACTTACAGATGAGAGTTTGTTCTGGGCTAATCAGAGTAATGGTTTTGCTTACTTCATTTCTTCGACATACAATTGTTATTACCGCTTGCCGATTGAGTTTGATGAACGATCTGTAGTGAAAGAATCATTTCATATCAAACCGCTTTTTTCACTGCTTGCCGTAGACGGACAATTTTATGTGCTTGCGCTCAGTCAGAAAGATGCCAGGCTGCTCAGGGGAACATGGGGATCAGTTGAAGAACTGGATTTAAGTAATCTGGTTGAAAAGTTTGAAGATAAATTTGGTGATGAACTGCCAGAGAATCAACTGCAGTTTCATACCAGGGCTCCTGCTTCAGGTGATGTTAGAACAGCCGTTTTTTATGGGCACGGGGGAGAAATTGATAATATTCAAAAAGAAAGGCTCTTAAAATATTTTCGTTTCATAGACCGTGAATTGTATGAAATGCTTGACGATAAGAACTCACCTCTCCTTCTGGCCTGTGTTGATTATCTTTTTCCGCTTTACCGGGATATTAGTAAGTATCCCCTTCTCTTTGAAGCGGGTATCAAAGGGAATCCGGAAAATATTAGTGCCCGGGAACTGCACAGTAAAGCATTGGAACTTGTAAAACCATATTTTCAGGAAAAACAGGAAGAAGCAAAGGCTCAATACAGGGAATTGGCAGGAACGGGCAAAACTTCTAATAGTGTTGCTGAAATAGTCCCGGCATCGTTTCATGGCCGGGTGAACGATCTTTTTGTTACAGCAGGGATCCAACAGTGGGGTTCTTACAATCCGGTTAATGAAGAAGTTAAGCTTTTAGAAGAATCTGCAGCGGCAGGCAGTGAAGATTTAGCTGATCTGGCGGTAACAGAAACATTTCGAAACAACGGGAACATATACGTTTTAAAAAAAGAACAGATGCCGGATACAAGTTCTCTTTCAGCTGTATTTCGTTGGTAACAGTTAAGGTAAAGAGCAGGCAGGATTGGACATTTGGACTGAAGTATAAAATGATAGAAAAATACTTTGTTAATCATTATGTTAATACAGGTAAATAATTGTAGGCCTGAGGAATAGTAATTGATTGTTTTAATTTTATTTTTTTGAAGGAATTAATAAGGCTGATCAAGAAGGGGTGACTATTAATAAGCAGATCCGATAAAAGATCTAAGCTACCTACAGGAGGTTTTTGTTTTAATGAGTGTTTTTGAAAAGGCAAAAGAATTAGGAAACGAAATTCGTCAAACAGAAGAGTATCAAGAATTAGAAAGGACCAGCCAAAATGTCCAGGAAAATACCGAAGCAAATCAAATGATTAAGGAAATCCAGGAACTCCAGCAGCAGATCCAGTTTGCTCAACAGTCGGGGGTTCAACCCAGCCAGGAACAGGTTCAGCAGTTTAATGATATGAAAGCTAAAATGGATGCCAACTTGACCATCCAGGCTTATGCTAAAGCCCAGGAATCTTTTAACCAACTAATGCAGAATGTTAACAGTTCCATCAGTGAAGGAATTAAACCTGAAGGCGAAAGTGATCATTAGCTCTAAACATGATATATGGTTTTTATAACCGGTAGTTTACTTTCTTTTTTTACTGTGCTTCAAAAAATAATAAAAGTGCATGTGAAATTAAAAAACTGCCCAGCATTCTAATCCTGCCCGGTTTCGCTTAAATCATTGAAGTTTCAGGAGAAGCCCGGTAGGAAACTTGTCCACCAGCACTGCTTCTTCGGTTTCTGTGCTAATATCTACACCAGGTCGTCGAATTGCTGCGAGCCGGTAAAAC
>SL_5KL_010_SEDDRAFT_10001035_pt1 | contig 17477 bp, 11 predicted proteins | sample SodLakKL_010_SED_FD_9118 | JGI IMG/M metagenome (IMG submission 9118)
GGCCGCCTCGAGGCGGGCCTCGACCGATGCGCGGTTCACCGTCTCGGCGGTCACGATGGCAACCTTGTCGACGGAACGCTCCTCGCACCGCTCAATGGCCGGTGGCAACACCTGCTCGAGGGTCGAGCCAACGATCGACTCCCCCGGGATTGCGGCCACGACTGACTGGCGATCCAGCGTGGAGGACCCGTCACAGACGAGCGTGAGTGCTGTGGTCATAGCTGAGTACTAGGTGCCGACGTCGTACGGTGGTGCTTCGAGTGCGTCAGGATCGATGGTTAGCCGCTCGGCGTCGAACTGGATCAGTCCGGCCGCGATCGAACCGATCGCCCGATAGAACGGGTGGGCATCGATCTCCTCGAGGTCCGCCGAAAGCTCGTCGAACCACCAGCCGTGCGTCCGAACGAACAGCTCTTTCGACGCTGGCTCTTCCAGTTCGCGAGCGCTGAGAAGGGCCAGGGTCGCGAGTTCGACGGCTGCGTGATCGGCCTCTTCACGAATGTCCGGAGCCGGTTCGATACCCAGGCCGGTGTAGGTCCCCTGGACGACAGCCAGGGGTTTGCCCAGATACTCCCCGGCGTAGTAGGATTCGTGGATCTGGAGTCGTGGCCGGGGGCCCACGAACAGTCGCGTGTGCGCCCGCTCGAGGTCTCGAGTCGTCTCATCCACATTGTCGATGCTGGCCGCCCACTGACGAAGCGTCTCGAATCCGCGCTCGAGATGGGCGTTCGGGACTGACTCGAGGAACGGGGTTCCTTCCGTGTGGAGTCGTTCGACTAGTTCTTCGGCCGGTGGATCAGCGAGTACGGTCGCACAGAAGTCGTACAGGGTGGCGATGACCGACGGTTCGGTCGAACCGTCCGCTGCCGTCGAGGGTCGTGTCGTTACCTCGGGTTCTGTGGGCCCGTTTTCTCGCGTCTTCACACTCTCGTCGTTCTCCCGTGTTTGCGTCATCAGAGTTCACCTCGGAGTCGCTGGATCATGCCATAACAGATCGCCGCTGCACCGGCGAGAATCAATACCACTGCAGCGTTCAGTCCGACGAAGAAGACGATGCTCGCGACACCGTGGGTGACTGGGTCCGCTGGAAGGGCGATCAGATACTCCCGCGTCGGCAGCGGCGACAGTACCGCTGCGAAGAGCGTCGCGATGAGAACGAGCGCGAAGAACGCGAGCAACGAGAGCCCCGTGACGGTAAGGAACCGCGAAGACGGGACCGGTCGGTCTTCGCTGGACTCGTGGGGTGTCTCCGTCTCACCGAGTTCCTCGTCTGCCCACTCCGCCCAGTGATGGCGGGCACGGTCGGCCGAAACGGTCCCCGAGAACATCGTCTTGTTGAACGGGAACCGTTCTTTGACGTTCACCATGTAGAGGTGGAACGAGATGCCCATCAGCATCGTCAACGCGACGACGACGTGGACGTCTCGTACCATCAACAAGAGGACGTCGGCGAGCGCTTCGTTCGCGCCGAGTGCCGCCCTGAACTCCGGAGAGGCGAACACCCCGCGGTACCAGAGCAACAGCCCCGTCGCACTGAGCAAGAACAGTTCGACGGCGAGGACCCATATCTCGGCTTTCTGGAGCCACGTGTACTTCTTTGCGGCTGGCTTTTCGCCTCTCCCGAAGAGGTACGTGACGTACGCGAGTGACTCACGCACGTCGCCGAGTGTCGGGAACGAGTCCAGCAGCCGGCCAGCGAGGAGCGCGGTCAACGCGAGGTACAGCAGGTAGTAGGTCCCGACAGCGATCAACACGACGCCGAAGGCGACGTGCACGAGCACGACGTGTTCGTACGTGAACACGCTGAAGAGCCACCCAAGGTGTTCGTTGAACGTCATCGGCAACCCCGTCAGGTACAGCACGAATATGCTCAGGGCGATGGTGCCGTGGACGTACACCTGCACGCTCGAGAAGCGTTCGAGACGGCCGTCGCTGTCGACATCCGCCTCGGGCGCATCTGACACGTCTGACACGTCTGTTGCGGTGTCAGTGAGGCCGTCGACCGGCGTGCGGTCAGTCTCAGTTGCCATCGGTTAGTCACCTCCAACGGCGTGGTCGTCCCTGATCTCTTTCCAGCTCGTCAGGACGAACAGCGAGATGAGGATCGCGACGAAGACGATGTACAATCCGAGGGCTGCCCGGAGGCCGAGCCAGAGCCCGTCGTAGGCGTTGTACACCATCTCGCCCCCGACGAGGCCGACGCTCCCGTCACGCATGGTGGTCGACTCAGCCAGGGGGACCGAGAGGGACTCGAGCCAGACCAGGAGCCCAACGGTGAGGCCGACGGCCAGGAGGGCGGCGATCGCCGACCGATACTGGTACAATCGGCCGCGAATTCCTGGTGGTCCCGACGCTGTTTCGGTGTGTTGTGTTGCCATCGTCCTCACCATTGGTTGCCGTACTCGTCCGGGGAGGATCGACTCGTGGGGAGATAGCCCCCCGTCTCCCCGGGCTCTTCCGACGGGTGGGTCTCGGTTCGTTCACAGAGCAGCCGCCAGCAGTGATCAATCATCGCCGAACACCACCTGATCGAGGCCACCGCTGAAGATGTCTTCCGAGCGGTTCTCACGGAACTCCGAGGAAATTTGTTCAGGTGTCCCGAAGACGAGGGCGTCGGTGGCACACTCTGAGACACAGGCAGGCTCTTTGCCTTCGTCGAGGCGGTCGACACAGAGCGTGCACTTGTCCATGGTGCCGGCCCCGCCAGTTGAATTTTCTTCCTCGGGGAACTGTGGGGCCCCGAAGGGACAGGCCCACGCACAGTACGTACATCCAATACACTTGTCCTCGTCGAGTTGCACGAGCCCCTTGTCGTCCCTGGAGACGGCATCCGTCGGACAGACCTCGATGCAGGGCGCTTCAGCACAGTGGAAACACGGCATCGGGACGCTGGTCTCTCCGTCGTTGAACCGACCGCCGTCTTCTCCCTCGTTGTGAGTGACGATTTCGATTCGGTCACTCGACTCTGGGAGCTCCCAGGTTCGCATACAGGCGACTTCACAGCCGCCACAATCGATACACGCTTCGACGTTCGGAATAACTCGTGGGGTTCCACTCATGATGATCACCTCGTGAGGCCGCGCTGTCGCTGGTAGGCCTGTTGTTTCTCGGAAAGCGATGGAATCTCGTCCTCGGCCGCTGGTTCGAGGCCACAGAGCGTGGCCTTCGTCGCCTGCATGTTCGTCACCACGTCGTAGCCGACCGAGGTGCCGATGTTGGCGGAGTCGCCGATTACCAGCGGTTCCGTTCCATCAGGGTAGCGGTCGGTGTACGTCTCTCCCTCGAAGATGCCCGCCCAGTGGAACGGCAAGAAGACTTCCTCGTCGTTGACTCGCTCGGTCACCTTCGCCTGCACGAGCATGGAGCCCGGTTCCGTGTGGACCCAGACCCAGTCGCCGGTCTCGAGGGCGAACTCGTTGGCCACGCGAGGGTTGATCTCGGCGTACATCATCGGCGACCGATTCGCGGTCCCGACGGTGTTTCTGGTCTCGTAGCCGCCACCCTGGTGTTCGACCTGGCGGCCGCTGGTCATGATCAGTGGGAACTCGTCGACGAGGTCGCGGAACGTCTCCTGGTGACCTCGGTTGTCGAGGTCCAGCCGGTAGAAGTCCTCCTGCAGGTCGTAGTTCGGATAGTCGTCGATGAGATCGGGGCGTGGCGTTTCGACCGGTTCGCGATGAACCGGCACTTCGTCTGGTAAGTTCCACGCGTAGGCTCGAGCGCGTCCGCGCCCGGTCGGCGCGTCCGGCTGTGGGTTGTCGAACGCGGCGAACTCGTCGGGGTCGATATCGTACCCCTCGTCAGCGAGCGCCTGGGCCGCGTCGTACACCGAATGTGCCTCGCTGAGCGCGTATTCGATGGGCAGCGTTTTCGCCGCTGGGGTCTCGGGGTCGGGTAGGACGGTCGTATACAGCGGATACTGCGGGACCCCTTCGATCTCACCGTCCCACCACTCGGGCTCGTAGGAGCCACGAAGCAGCGTCTCACCGTCCGGTCCTTCGGTGCCCCACGTCGGCCGGAAGTCGTGCCCACCCTCCTCCGGGTGCACGTCGTCCCGGTAGAGGATCGGCGTTCCGGGGTGGTCCTCGTGCCAGCAGGGCCACGGCAGCCCCCAGTACTCGCCGGCGAGTTCGTGGGAGTCGGTGACCTCCGCTTTGAGGTCTTCGGCACTGAACATGTGGCTGTTCTCCATGTGGGCCTTGATCCGCTCCGGGGTCTGCCCGATCATCCCGATCGACCGCATTCCGAGGTTCATCTCCCGGAGGACCGCCTCCACGTCGTCGTAATCGAAGTGCTCGCCGAACCCGAGGCGATCGGCCAGGTCTTTCAGGATGTCGAAGTCCCGGCGGGAGTTGTGACGGGGCGTCACCGGCTGGTAGCGCCACTGAACCGACCGGTTCGTCGCCGTGACCGAGCCACGGCTCTCGTGGTTGGTCGCCGCCGGCAACAAGATGATCCCGTCTTCGCGTTCGGGAAGCGAGCCGTGGAGTCCCGGGAACGGATCGACGCCGATGACGACCTCGACGTTTTCCATGGCCGCCTTCAGGCGTTTCATCTCGCTGATCGAGTTCAGCGAGTGGCCCCAGACGACGAGCGCTTTGACCTGCTCGGGCTGGTACAGCTCACCCTTGCGTTCGTCGTCATCGAGTGCCCCCTCGAACCAACGGCTAACCGTCAGGCCGTTTTTCTCCATCAACTCCTGGGACTCGAAGCGCTCGAGCATGTCCTCGTAGCTCGTCGAGCCGCTGGTACTCGGCGTCTGATCCCAGACGTTCGACCAGTGTTCCCAGGCGCCCTGGCCGAGGCCGTAGTACGCAGGAAGGTTGTGCGACAGGATACAGACGTCAGTCGCTCCCTGTACGTTATCGTGGCCACGAACCGGGTTGTTCCCGCCGCCGGGCTGGCCCGTGTGCCCAAGCGCCAGGTTGAGGATCGCGTACGAACGAATGTTCTGGGTACCGACGGTGTGCTGGGTGGACCCCATCGACCACTGGACGGTGCTCACCTCGGCGTCGACGAGCGTCTCGGCGATCTCTTTCAGTTCCTCGACCGGCACCCAGGTGATGTCCTCGACCGTCTCGAGGTCGTAATCGGCGATCGTCTCTTTGGCCTCCTCCCAGCGGTACACGCGTGACTCGAGGAACGCCTCGTCGTGTGCCTCGAGGTTGTAGACGATGTGATAGAGCAATCCGTTGATGAATGCGATGTCCGTCCCGGGGCGGAACCGGGCGAAGGTATCGGCGTGAGCCGCCGTCTTCGAGAACCGTGGCTCGGCGACGATGACGGTGCCGCCCTTTTTCCTGGCCTGCTGGACGTATCGCATCATCACTGGATGGGCCTCGGCTGGGTTGTGCCCGATAATGAGGTTCGCGTCGGCATTGGCGACGTCGTTGACCGACTGGGTCATCGCCCCGTAGCCCCAGGTGTTCGCCAACCCGGCGACCGTCGTGGAGTGACAGATTCGGGCCTGGTGATCGACGTTATTGGTCCCGTAAAACGCCGCCAGCTTCCGGAACATGTAGGCCTCCTCGTTACCGATCTTGGCCGATCCCATCCACATCGTGCTGTCGGGGCCGTACTCCTCACGGACGCGAGTGAGTTCGTCTGCGACCTCGGCCATCGCCTCGTCCCAGTCGAGGCGGACCCACTCGCCGTTTTCTTTCTTCATCGGCTCTTTCAGCCGGCGTTCGGAGTTGACGGTCTGGCTCAGACTGGCGCCCTTCGAACAGAGCCCGCCCTGATTGATCGGATGGTCGTCCCATGCTTCTTGCCCGACGAGTGCGTCGTTTTCGACGACCATTTTGAGCCCACACCCTACCGCACAGTGTGAACAGATGGTTTTGACCTCGTCCGTTTCCGAGGGTGGGTCACCTTCCTCGGAGCGTGTTTCTTGCACGAGGGTTCGACCGCCGATTCCTGCTGTCAGCGCGGCGACACCGCCAACTTTCATGAAATCGCGGCGCTCGACGTCTAGCGATTCTCGTAATTGTCCCATACCTGTAGATTGTACCTGCTGTCGATGAGCCCCCTCCCGTGATTGCGCGGGTCTTTATACGTGTTCTATCATGTAGGAATACGGTTTGGGGTGAAATTATTCGAACGCATCAGGTGCTTTTACCCCGTCCCTACAGAAAGACAGGCCGGGTGCCTCGGGGCGTGACCTCGAGGCGGTTCACTGGTTACTGACCATCTTCGCGCGGTGTCGTTGTACAATGGCGGTCGCCGACGGAGCGATCGCTCGAGGGAGAACAGAAATGCCCTTAAACTTCGGTCGCAAACTGGTGGTTGCGAGCGTGGTTGGTCTAGCGGCTATGACCTCAGCCTTCCAAGCTGATGACCCGGGTTCAAATCCCGGACCGCGCATTGCTCTCGCGAACAACGTCGTGAGCGGGAGCTATTATACGAGGGATTTGAGCCCTATCAGTCGCACGGAGCGAACGACGTGAGCGAGTACGTCTGATTTCGGTTCAAATCCCGGACCGCGCATCCTTCGGCGAACATCCTCGTGAGCCGATGGTTCGTATGCGGGATTTGAATCAGAGAGTGGAGCATTGCGGAACGACCGTGGTTCAAATCCCGGACCGCGCATTGCTCTCGCGAACAATGTCGTGGGCGAGCGCCATCCCGGACCGCGCATCCTTCGGCGAACATCCTTGTGAGCCGACGGTTCCCTGACGACACAGCTCTCTGTGGAACTCCCTCGAGCGCGAGCGTTCTCCGATCAGGAGTCGACCCGTTGATTCATCTGACCACGGGATGAGCGCTCGAGTGCGAGAGAACCCAACCTACGACAGCCGCGAGAACCGTTAGTCGGCGACTCGAGCGTCCGTCGTCTGGGTAGACTCCCCGGCCGGTGACGACGTCGGCTCGCCGAAGTATCGCTCCCAGAGTAACAGCGTCGGCGGGAGGACGATGACTGCGCCGAGATACGAGTAAATCACGCTGATGGACATCAGGATACCGAACTCGGCGAGCATCGGGGTGACCGAGAGGACGAGGGCGCCGACACCGCCAGCGGTCGTGATCATACTGCCTGTAATGCCCCCGCCGGTTCCCTGCAGGGTAACGATGAGCGATTCGTAGGCATCGAGGCGATCGTTGTACTCGTCGATAAACCGATGGGTGATGTGGACGGAGTAGGCGACGCCGATGCCGATGGTGATCGAGAGCACCGTCGCTGTGAGTGCGTTGAACGGGATATCCAGCACCGCCATCGTCGCCGCGAGGAAGGCGACGGTCGTCACGATGGGGACGAGATTCGCGATCCCGAGCATGGCACGCCCCTCGAGCAGGTAGTAGATGATGACGAGAAAGACGCCCGTGAGTCCAAGCGCGGCGGCGAGGCTGACGATGGCCGACTCGAACAACAGTTCGGTCACGGTCTGGAAGACGATGATGTCCCCGGTTGCGGTGGCAGCGAGCCAGTTTCGATCCGCGAGCGTTCGGGCGTCGACGGTCACCTCTTCCTGGGTTGCCTCTGCATCGACTGAATAAATCACCCGCATCGACTGGAGGTCCTCGTCGATGTACTCGAGAGCCTGAGCCTCGAACTCTGAGTTCAACAACTCGGTGTAGAGTCGTTCGAGATTCCGATCGGGGACGCCGTTCGCCGACAGGTCGTTTGCCTCGAGCAACGCCGCATACTCGTCGTCCTCGGCGGCGTACTGGTTCATCACGTCGAGGATGCTTTCGGAATCGGCTTGCCCGTCGCTGTCTCTGACGATCTCACCTGGTGGGTCCTCACCTGCACTCTCGATCGACTCGAGGACGTACGGTTCGTAAATTGGCCCCTCTAGATAGACGGTAATCTCGTCGTCTTCACCGGTCTCGAAGTTGTCGCCGAGGAACGTGACGATCTCTCTGACCTGATACTCACCCGGACCGAACGGGTCGGGGACGATCTCGATGTGTGCCGGCAACTCCTCGTAGGGGAGGAACTCCTCGTCGTCGAACCGGGTGTCAACGTCGGTTGCCACGTAGCCCGCGCCGACCGTCGACACCAGCAAGAGCGCGAGCATGATGGCCGGCCCGCGGTTAGCCAGTTTGGCCCCGAGTGGGAGGACCTTGCCCATGAGAGAATCTTCAGACCCAAGCGGCTGGGTGCCAAATTCGGGAATGCGTGTTCCTTCCCGCAGGTCATCGAGCCAGACCTTCGTCGCTGGCATGAAGATGCCGAAAATGAAGAAGGTAAAGACGATCCCGAGGGAGGCGACGAAGCCGAAATCGAAGATCGGTCCCAGATCACTGGTCATATTGGCTCCGAAGCCGATAGCGGTCGTCCCGGTCACGATGAAGAACGCCACGAGCAACTGGTTGTTCGCCGCAGTCATCCCGTCGAAAATACCCTTCCCTGCGATCCGTTCTTCCCGGTATCGGTTCACTGCGTGGATCCCGAAGTCGATACCGACGGCAAGTAACAACGGTGGGACGGCCACCATCATCTGATTGAACGGGATCCGTGCGTGTCCGACGAAGCCAAACGTCCAGATGACAGCCATGAACAACGCCGACAGACCCAACATGAGGTCTATGGGATCACGGTAGGCGAACAGCAGAAATCCAAGAATCAACAGGATCACTGCCGGAACCATCAACGCCATCGAATCGATCAGCGCCCGCTCGAATTCGTCTTCGAAAATCGCCCCACCAAAGGTAATGATATCGGCGTTGGAGGCGTCAGTCGTGTCGGCAATCTGCCCCTGAATTCGCTCGATCGTGACGTCCTCTTGTTCCTCGGGTATCTCGTGTTCGACGACGTTTATCGAGGCCGACGTGAACACCGACTCCTCGTTAAAATCGTCCGCGAACGACTGTTTGAACCCCGGCTGTTCGTCGACGAGGGTCCGGACGGCTTCGCGAACTTCAGCCTCGGTCACTCCCTCGAGGGCCCGGATCTGTTCCTCTCGTGTCTGGGCGTCTTGATCGATCACCTGCACGATGCCGTCGATAGGGGTGCTGGTTTCGGCAACCCTGAGGTCGGGATTCTCCTCGATCGTTTCGAGTACCCGTAGGAACTCGAGCATCGCCTCGCGGGAGACGACGTTGTCCCCGCGGTGGATGAGCTGTGTCGATTGGGTCTCCTCTGCGAAGGGTTCCTCGAACTCCGCGTCGACGGCGTCGAGCGCTTCCTGTTCGGGTGTTCCTTCGGTAAATCCTTCTTCCCCGGGGTCGACCTCGATGAACGGCAGACCGAGCGCGAAGAGTGCCGTCACGATGATGAAAACGATAATGATCGTCTTTGGGCGGCCAGTAATCCAGCTGTTAACCGTATCGAGCGCTGGTTGATACTGGAGTGGCCCTCGTGACATGATCGTCAGTTGCCACCGAATCGATCACGCACCGAGTCCAGTTCAGCACCGAGTCGGCCCCGGAAGATGAACAGCGTCCCAACGATGGCGACCAACGCCCCACCGACGAGCCACAGTGGCACCAGACTTTCACTCGCTTCGGTGACCGTTATCGGGAGTTGGTAGGTACCTGATAGCTGTGCATCCCCGCGTTCGTCGTCGTAGCGGATATCCAGCGACAGCGGGTAGTCCTGCGGGGAGACACCGCTCTCGACACCTACATCGAAGATGACCGTCTGATTCTCGCCAGGTCCGATTTCGGTGACGAACGACTCGTCGTCCTCACTCGAGAGCGGCGCATCGGGGAACACCTTTGCTCGAACGTCGGTGACAGGCTCGTCACGGTTGTTTTCGAGGTCGACCTCGACAGTACCGGACTCGCCAGGTTCGAACGTTGCATCGACGACCTCGACGTCGAAGGAGTCACGGTCGGGTCCGACGTCGACAATGATATCCTGTGAGCTATCGACACGAACGTCACCATCAGACCGGTATCGGGTCTCGAACTCGAGGACCTTTGGCCCGGCTTCTGCGTCGTTTGTGATGCCAAGTCTGAAGTCAAACTCATGCGTTTCCCCGGGCTCGAGGGTGCCAACGGCGTACGCATCGTTCCGAGGGAGGACGTTCGATTGCTCCGAGGCAAGCTGCACGACAACGTTTTCTGCGGTGTATTCGCCGTCGTTGGTGACCGTTCCCATGACGTTCCCGTCTTCACCGACGCGGAGGGAGGTTTCCGTGTTATCGATGGCGAAGCTCTGAGCTGGCAGGGGCTCGAAGCCGAACTCGCGGTCGCGGTCCTCGAGGTCGTTGTCGTTTGCGTCACGAGCGGTAACGGTCGCTTCTAGCGGATACTCGCGCTCGACGGCATCGTCGTCGACCGTCGTTTGATACACGAGCGTCACCGTTTCTCCAGCCTCCCACTCGCCGACGTATGCGGCGGAGGTCGGTGATGCTGGCTCGACGTCATCATCCAATCCACTGAGATCGACACCGAGTTCACCTGTTCCTGCGGAACCACCGTCTTCGCTCGCCGAGCCGAACGCGATATCGCCGTCACCGGCACTCAGCTCCACGACGGCCTCGGTCACGGTCTGTGGGCCGTTGTTCGTGACGTCGACGGTTATCAGGCCGTCGTCACCGATCTGGACGTCGTGTGAGACGTCGTCCACCGTATACTGTTGGCGATCGGTTGGCTCGAGCGTGGCCTGTCCTGTGGCTGCCTCGTCTTCGGCCTGTCTGTCCCCATCTTCGTCATCGTACTCGACGCTCACGCCGATTGGGTAGGGTTCGATCAGTGCCTCGTCGGTCGTTCCCGCACGGAAGGTCACCTCTCTGGTTTCCCCGGCTTCCCAGTCATCGATGGCACGGGTCGCCGTCGGGGTATCCGAGCCGAAGAAGACTTCGCTGTCGCCGGATTCTGCAGTCACCACGACGTCAGTTGCGTTTTCACTCCCGGTGTTCTCCATGACGACGGTCCACTCGCCACGGTCATCGACCTGCACGTCCGATTCGGTGTCCACCACGTCGAAACGGGCTTCGTCGTCGATGAAGACGGTGTCACTGAATCTATCCGTTTCGTCGCTCACACGGTCGTTGCTGATGCCGATCACGTCACCGTCGGCGTTGGTTGTGTATTCGACTCGCTCGATGTTCGTGTAACTCACGTGGATAGCGAGGTCGAAGTCCTCACCAGGGTCGAAGGTGTCCTCGTCGACGTAGATATCGAACGGAACCGTCTCGCTTTCGCCATCCTCGAGGGTTCCAATGCGTTGACTATCCGTCCTGATCTCCACGCCATCGGGGGCATTTCGGAGTTCGACTTCGGCACTTTCAGCCCGCAAGAGCCGATCTTCGACCTGTTGTGGCGGGTTGTTCCCGAACGTCAGACTGACCTCACCGTCGTCGTTCGAGACTTCCACCTCGATGGTCTCTTCTGATCCCACCGCTACTTCGTCATCGTCGAACGACGCGTCGATGCCTGGATCTCCACCCGCACTATTTGTCTCCGTGGTGTTCGCCGAGACGATATCGATTGCAGGCAATCCAAAGAGACCGATCACGAGGAGACAACTCAACGCGACAACGAGAATCCAACGCGGAGAGAAATTGATCCCTTGTTTCGCGTGTCCGACACTCCATTTCCTCACACTCATACTAGTTTATAACTGACTTTACAGTAACACAGGATTAAGGCTTTCGACCGCCGAGCTCCCGGAAATCGCCGGAATAAACGATGTTAAACTGTTACTCTCAAAGTACCACCGGTGAGACCAGCCACCGACGTTCCCGTCAACGGAGGTGTTTGAGCTTTGCCAGATCTGGTCCCTGCACGCGGTCTTTTCGAGGCTGATTCCACACGACTCCGCTAATCAGCGATACTCGAGCCAAGCCCGTGGTCTCCAGCCGGAATCCACCGTCGGATAAACGGAATCGTCACCCCAAGGGTGTCCTCGAGCAGGTCGATGACAACGATATCACTGGGCTCGAAGCCGCCGACGAGGGCCACGACCCCGAGTGAAAGCAGTCCTAACCCGACCAGGACGGGGAGTGCCGTAATGAGCGTAACCGACACGAGCGGGCCAGCCAGAATCGCCCAGGGAAGGACGATCAGCGGGAGGCCGACGTAGGTCCGGACGGCTTCACTCGAGAGCGGGGTGATACCGTACTCGAGCCAGAGGACGCCACAGATGATGAGGTGGACGGTGAGCAGGGAACTGACGGAGGCCGCCGCCGCCCCGAGGATGCCAAACCGGGGGATCAGTGCAACGTTCACCACGATATTCAACGCGAGTCCAGCAGCGTTCCCGATGGCGATCCAGGTGGTCGACCCGAGCGCCGAGAGGGTTTCCCGATCCCGCCCGGCGGCGGCACTCAGGAAAAAGCCGACGGCGAGGATGGGGAGAATAGTCGCAGCTCCGGTGTAGTCGGTCCCGAAGACGAGCGTCAGGACGTCAGCGGGGAAGACGACGAACAGGACGAACGCGGGAAAGGTCACGAGATACACCCACTTGGTGGTGGTCGCGTAGATGTCATTGACTGCGTCGCGATCACCGTCGGCGTCGAGTCGGGAGGCAATGGGGAGATACAGAAACCCAAAGGCCGTGAGGACGACCAGTAAGCCGCTCGCGAGCGGGTAGGCTGCGCTGTAGAGGCCGACTTCCTGTGAGGTTCGGAAGAACCCGAGCATGAGGGTATCAGTCTGGGTGAGGAGGACGCCGACGACGGTCGAAACGACGAGGGGGGCAGAGAAGCGGACGAGCTCGCGGGTGTGGGTCCGGTAGGCACCGAACAGCGGCATGAGTCGGTTGAGGAAGTAGTGGGCGAGGACGAAGGTGGCGACGGCGGCGAGGAGGTAGGCGATGCCTGCGGCGACGATTCCCATCCCGGCGAGTAAGAGGACAACGATCAGCCCGATTCTGACGAACGGATCGACGAAGTCGTGTGCGAGGGTGTAGTAGACCGTGTTTTCGTAGCCCCGAACGCCCGAAATCGCGATCCGAAAGCCGACGATGAAGGGGACCGAGAGGCCCAGAATGCGGATGAACGTCACGGCGACGTCAGTTTCGAAAAACAGCGAGGCGATCCACTCCGCTCCGACGACCATCCCCAGCGCGAACAGGCCGGCGAGGCCCATCGTCACGGCCATCCCGCTCACCCAGACGCCACGACGATCCTCGACATCGTCGTATCGGGGGATAAACCGCGAGACACCCTGTGAACAGCCAGCCATCGCGAGCGTCGTCGTGAACAACAACAAGGCGATCCCGAGACTCACCTCGCCGTACGCATCGGGTGAGAGCAGTCGGCCAATGACGACGCGTTCACCGAGTTTGGCGACCGATCCAAGCATCCCCCCGACCATGACGAGCGCGGCACTCGAGAGCAGTGCTGTGAGTTCGCGCTGGCGGTCTGCCATCAGAGATAGCCCAGATCCTCGAGGCGATTAGTTACGCTGTCGGTATCGGTGGCGGTGATGGCAGTCGTTCCGTACTCGAGTTCGTCGTAGGTCTCCCGTTCGTGTGGTATCCGCAACAGCGAGGCAGGAACGTCTCCAGTCATCGTCTCCGGCACCGGCTGTCGGAGTAGGGCCATCGTAACCGGGGCGACGTCGGTGAGTGAGAGTGGTTTCGTCCCAGGCCATTCGCTGTCGATGTCCGGGCCTGCAGCGAGGAAGACGCCCGTGCGTTTGTGATCGTAGGCCTCGAGCGGAACGGTCGTCCGTCCGTAGAGGTCCGTCTTGACGTTGTGATTCATCGCTGTCGGCCGGAGGAGAACGTCCGGGGCCCGCTCGAGGTGGGGGCCGTCGTAGACCTCCTCCCGTCGACACACCATCTCGAACGCAGGCTCACCGTCCGGTGTCTCGAACGCCGAGAGGATCGAGATGAGGTCCGTACGCACGTCCTCGTACGCCGATTGGGGGACGACGCCCGAGGGTTCGCGCCCCTCGAGGTTGATGCGGACGCCGAGGCGGGTCCCGTCGGCACAGTAAGCTTTCGATCGCCGCCAGTCGACGGTATCACTGGCTGCGGCGACCACGGAATCGGGCGTCAGTCGACGCAAGGTGCCCTCGAGGCCGATGCGCTCGGCAGCGCGATAGACGGCGGCTGGCTGTACCCCGAGGCGGTCGACGGCCCACGTGAGCGCCCGTACTGACCGCGCCTCTCGGTCCTCACTCGTGCTCGCACTCGAGGCCGAGGGTCCATCTGGAGCTCTCTTGGCACCGTCTCCATCCGTCAGCGACGACTTGACGCTCGAGAGCTGTGTGGCGTGTTGGGCGTCCTCCCCTTCCGCGGCCGTGACGTATCCGTGCTCGCGGAGGATCTCGTTTACATAGATCGAATAGCCCGACACGGGCCCGATTCCATGATCCGAGCAAACGAGGACGTTGACGTCTTCACCGACGGTCTCGAGGACATCGGCGACGAGGCGGTCTGCGGCCTCGTAGATCGCCCGAAAGGCCTCGTCGTCGTCGAAGTTGTGAAAGACGGCGTCGGTCTTTTGGACCTGGATGAACGCGAAGTCCCAGGGCTCGTCCTCGAGGAGGGCACAGGCGGCCCGCCGACGCAGGTCGATCAACTCGAGGTAGCCCGCCAGTTTGGCCGGTTTGTCGTCACTGGTCTCGTGACTCGAGTAAATCCGATAGGGTTCACCGAGCGTCGACTCGAGTCGGTCGCGGACTGCCGGTGGGTGGCTCGGCTCGTCCTCGGGAGCGAGATAGCCGGGGAGCAACACGCCCTCGATGTCGTCGGCCGGGTGGGTGACGGGGACGTTGAGGACGATCGATGGCCGTCCCGCACTCGAGAGATAGTCCCAGAGTGCCGGCCGGTCGACGTCCGCTCGAGAGACGAGCGCCCCCTCATCGGGATAGCCATCGTAGCGGAAAAAGCCGTACACGCCGTGATGGCTGGGCTCACAGCCGGTGTACATCGATGGCCAGGCGCTGCCCGTCCAGGGGGGGTGTGTCGCCTCGAGCGGGGCCACAACCCCACGGTCGCGCAGGGAGGTCAGTGCCGGCAGCGATTCGGCGTAGCGCTCGAGGTATCGGCTGTCGAGGGCATCGAGGCCGATGACGACCGTTTTTCTGGGATCGGCAGTCATGGCTCACCCGACGAAGGCAAAGACGAGCGACGATCGGATTCGAACACGACGCAGATCGATGAAAAGACGAAGGCGCTCACACGGTGCATCGATTCCAGGGTTGGTCTACGGCGGTCTTTGTTAGCGATGTGGTACAGCACGGTGTGGAAAGACAGGGAAATCGTACACCGTGTACGGCCGCCGTACTGTTGGATGGCCGCCAGAAGATCAGAGGTATGCTGCGTCCCACCTGGTCGCCTTCCGGCGGTTTCCACAGTTGTTACAGACGATGCGTCCCATCGAATCCATCGCATTGTCGAGGGAGTCACAGTTTCCACAGTACCAGCCGTATCTGTCCGTGGCGTCTTCGTCGGCATAGGCCGCGTAGAACGGGGATGTCGACCCTCTGGCGGGTTCCCCGTAGCTGACGTAACACGTGGTCTCGCCATCGCTGACGGCTTCCTGTGCACGCCACTCATCGTCGACGTCACGCTCGGTTTCGACGTAGACGTGTTCGGTGTAGGTCTCCTCGCCGATCTCGAGGTCGCGGGCATCGACCTGTTCGAAGCCATGTCCCCGATAGAACTCGTTCCCGAACTCGTTGTCCGCGAGGACCACGCTCTGTAACTGGTCGGCTCCGGCGTCGAAGAGCGCCTCACGCGTCCGGACCAGGAGTCTGGGGCCGAGGCCCTGCCCACGGTGGTCGGGATCGACGTGGATCCACTGGATGCGGCCCGTCGAATGGGCTTCGCCGATCAACTGGCTCTGGGAGAACGCGACTACGGTCCCGCCGTCGACGATGACGCGGAAGACGCTGTGTTCGTCCTCGAGTTCATCCTCGAGGCCACTGTCGTCGCCGTACCACTGCTCGACCGCCGTCTCGATCGTCTCCGAATCGAGGAACGCACTGTAGGATTCCTCGAGTGATCGCGTTGCAATCGATCGGATTGTCTCGATATCGTCGATAGTGGCTTCACGAACGTCCATATCTGTTCGTTGGACGCCCCCATAGAAAATTGCTTCCTCGCTTCCCATGGCCCGAGTGTCGGATTCTTGGGATAATGGCGACTCGAGAAGGGGCTCTCGACCTCGATGAGTCATCTGATTTATGAGTATTCAGCGGTGATGGAACAGACGATTGGGTGGCATTCGTCCTCGGCCGTCTCATCCAGGCAGAACGGCCAGCTGAGGGGCTCACTGGCGAGGTTTGCTACCAGATGAGTCACCCGAACTCGGATCAGTCGGGTTCACTTCGGCACCGACGAGGGTGCCATACGCGCGTCGAAGTCGTTCGGAGAGCGCCTGATGGGAAATCCCGAGTTCGGACGCCAGTTCCTCCATCGAAATCTGGCGGGGGATGTTGAAGTAGCCCCGTTCGAACGCGGCATCGAGGGCTTCGTACTGTTCGGGTGTCAACCGCGTGGGTCCACTCGAGACCCTCGAGACGTCGGTCACGCGTGTCAGATCGACGGTGAGGCCCGCCTCGTCCAGTCGCCCGTGGGTCTCGACGAGGTCCTCCCGGTCCCGAAACCGCATCTTGAACTGCCACCAGCCGTCGACGCCAACGCCTTCGAGCAACGATCCATCCGAAGCGAGTAAGCAATCATAGATCTCCTGTGCAGCCGGTGAGTCAACGTCGTACAGCAGTCCATCGTCCGATCGGACCAGGAGATCGAACGAGTCGATCGTGGGATCCGCTCGAAAGGCTGCTTCGATCTCCTCTCGGCTGACGTCCGTGACCCAAATAGAGGGTAGGGTCTTCGATACCGCCGACTCGAGTTCGATGACTACCCCGGATGCGACGTCGAACGTCGTCGCCATGGTCGTCTCTCCGGCGGGAAGCCTGAACTCCGCAATAGTCGACATCACTACCTGTACATCACTGAGGGGTAAAACTGCTCCTTCGAGCAATCTGACTGTCTGCTCGGTCACACAGTCACGATCACTGGCTGATGTATCGGTCGTGATCGATCTCCTCGAGTGCTCGCTCGAGGGCTGCCACCCCAGGTTTCGACGCCCGTTCCGACTGTGCCAGCACACGAACCGGTTGCGTGCCAAGCGAGACGAACCCGAGATCGAGGCGATTTGCGGTCTCGGCCAGCCCGAGTGCGGCGTCTGCCTCGCCAGTTGCGACTTTTCGTGGCGGACTTTCGTACGCGCGCAACCCGACATCGAACCCGTCGATTGCACTCGTCACCTCGTGACGGGGAACGTCTCGCTCGGTGGCCAGGTCAGCAACCGCCACACCGAGACTCGTCCGTAGCCCTGAGTCCGTCGTCCGATTCACGAACTGCAGGTCGCGTTCGACAAGATCGGCCACCCCCTCGAGGGCTGCCGGATTACCGGCCGGAACAACGAGGCCCCACTCACGATCCCACCGGCCGAGTTCCACCGCCTCGATAGCCGCTGCCCGACCCTCGAGCGGGCCTGCAACGACCACTGCGTCCGGTACTCCCTGCCGGAGCCGACGTAACCCCGGCCGGGAGCCGATGGGGAGATACCGTGGGTTCTCGAGGCCGTCGACGAGCCGGTTCATCGTCGGGTCGTCCTCCC
>SL_5KL_010_SEDDRAFT_10001036_pt1 | contig 17472 bp, 13 predicted proteins | sample SodLakKL_010_SED_FD_9118 | JGI IMG/M metagenome (IMG submission 9118)
ACCAACTATTGTCCCCTCTCCGCCTTTAAGGCTTGCTCCACCTAAGATTACTGCAGCCACAACCTGAAGTTCTATACCCTGACCTGCGGTTGTGGTAGCGGCGGCAAATCTGGCTGTATTTATAATTCCAGCTGATCCGGCAAGAAACCCGGTCAGCATAAAATTAAATATCCTCATTTTTTGAACTTCAATTCCAGAAAACATTGCTGCCAGCGGATTACCTCCTATATAATAATTCTGGCGGAAAAATTTAGTTTTCCTCAATAGAAATTCAAAGAGAACAATCAAAACCAGGCTTATCCAGATTGGGCTCTGAATGGTCAAAAAATAAGTTCTTCCGATAGCGGTAAAATTATCAGGAAGTCCGGCAATATTTCGCCCTCCCATAATTATCATTACCAGTCCCCTGACAGCCATCATAGTTGCCAGAGTTGTGATAAAAGGGTTGATGCCAATTTTAGCAACTATCACACCGTTTAATAACCCTATAAATGTCCCGGCTGCCAGAGCAAATAATATTGCAAAAGGAAGCGGGACCCCCGAAGTTAGAGAAATTGCTACAATTGCTCCGGAAAAAGCCAGAACTGACCCGACAGAAAGATCAAAATCACCGGAGGTCAGTAAAATAGTCATTCCGATAGCCAGTATTGAGGCAATTGAAACTCTTAAAAATAAAGCCCTCATATTACCAGCAGTTAAAAAATGTGGTGAGGCAAAGGTCATGAACACCCCAATTATTAAGATAATAAAAACTATCATAAATTCTCGCATGTTAATTATTTTTTTAACTAAACTCAGTTCCTTATTTTCATTTTTCATCTCGATTATTCCCTCCTGAATTAGTAGCTCCCGCAGCATAAGCCAGTATATTTTCCTTGGTGGCTTCATTTTTAGGAACACATCCAGCAATTTCTCCCTCTCTCATTACCAAAATTCGATCACTGATATTAATAACCTCAGGCAGGTCAGAGGAAATTAATATTATCCCTATTCCCCGATCTGAAATTTCATTTAAGTACCGGTAAATTTCCTGTTTTGCCCCAACATCGACTCCTCTGGTCGGCTCATCAACAATCAAAACTTCGGGATCAGTACCAACCCATTTGCCAAGGAGCACTTTTTGCTGGTTTCCCCCGGAGAGATTTCTAACCTTTTTTTCAATAGTGGGTGTGACTATATTATATTTTTTAACAATTTCTCTGCTGAACTCTCCTATTTTTTTATCCTGCATTAAACCCAGGCTGCCCCGGGCAAAATTTCTCAATACTGAAGAAACCAGATTTTCTTTGATATTCATATTTAATAATAAACCTTTGCTGTGTCTGTCCTCTGTAAGGTAGGAAATGCCATTTCTCATAGCTTGAATCGGTTTATTAATTTTTAGACTTTCCCCATTGAGAATAATTTCCCCTTCACTCTTTTTGCCTATTCCAAAAATAGCTTCAGCCAGCTCTGTTCTGCCAGAACCAACCAGGCCAAAAACCCCTAAAATTTCACCCTTAAAAAGAGAAATATTAATATCATTAAAATCAGGACCGGAAAAGTTTTTAATTTCAAAGTATTTTTCGCCAATTTCTTTTTCCTCAGAGGCATAAAAACTGTCCAACTCTTTGCCAACCATCATTTTGACCAGGTCATTTTCATTAACATTTTCAACGTCTTCTGTCCCCACATATTTTCCATCTCTTAAAACTGAAACTCTGTCACAAATATCAAAGACTTCCTGTAAGCGATGAGATATATATATAATTGCCATTCCTTCATCTTTTAATTTCAGCAGTAAATTAAATAATCGATCTATTTCTCCCCGGCTCAATGAAGAAGTAGGTTCATCCAGAATCAAAACTTCCGGGTCTTTGGAGAGTGCCTTTAAAATTTCGATCAACTGCCTGTCACCTGTGCTGAGACTGCCTACCTTTGTATCAGGATCAAATTTCAAATCAAAAATGTCCAGCAGTTCTTCCGTCCTTTTATTTAATTTCTTTTTATCGATAAAGCCAAATTTGTTAACTGGCTGTCTGTTAACAAAAATATTTTCAGCAATTGACATATTATTCACCAGAGATAGCTCCTGAAAAACTACACCAATCCCGTATTCTGAAGCTTTATGAGGTTTAAATTCCTCAACTCTTTTCCCCTTGATAAAGATTTTGCAGGAATCAGGGGTGCAAATGCCCCCAAATATATGAATTAATGTGCTTTTCCCCGCTCCATTTTCACCAACAAGACCATGAATTTCTGCTTTCTTTAAATTTATTTTAACCGCATCAAGAGCCTGAACTCCGGGATAAGCTTTACTTACATTTTCAGCTTCCAGAATCAGCTCCTGGCTGCCTGCTTCTTCTTTACCATTACTCATAGTTACAGCTCCTTCAGGTAGTAAATTTCTCCTTTTTGAAAAAAGCAGGGGAGAATCCTCTCCCCTGCAGATGTAGCTTATAAATCTTATGATCTATCTAGTCGCGCTGGAAATACTGGTAATTAGTTTCATCAACCAGAACAACACCTGTGTCTATTTCAACGGGTGTGCCGGTTATTCCAGCAGCTGCGTTGTCAGAAGAAATCTCAGGTACATTTCCGGTATTTAAGTTGTGCATCAGCTGCAGGCCGTAATAAGGCATGAGAGCTGTTTGCTGAGCGATTGATGCTGTTATAACTCCCTGTTCTATATAGCTTAATGTCTCTTCATCTCTGTCCATGGATATTATAACTACTTCCCCAATTCTGCCTGCTTCCATTACTGCAGTTGCTGCTCCAACTCCACCGGCAGCTTCTACACAGGCAATGCCATCAAGATTGGGAAACCTTTCTAAAATAGAGGAGGCAGCGCTGGCTGCAACGACTTCATCGCTTTCGGTATTGGCAATTTGAACTATTTCAATATCATACTCTTCCAGAGCAGCTTTGTACCCATCGACTCTTTCTTCCAGATTAGGCTGTCCTGGACGGGTAAGCAAACCTATCTGGCCTTCTCCATCTAAAAGATTTGCCATTTCCTGACCACCCATATAGCCGGCTTCAAAATTGCCGGTGCCAACAAAGGCTATTCTATCTGAATTGGGAAGGTCAGAATCAAGAGTAACCACGGGAATTCCCTGTTCTACAGCATCGTTAACAATAGGGTTTAACATTTCATCAAAACCAACAACCAGGATGCCATCTGGATTCATTGCAATTGCTTCTTCCAGTGTATCTGCCATGGCTGCCAGATTATCATCTGAGGGGCCCATATATCTTGTTTCTACACCCATATGTTCCCCGGCAACTTCTAATCCCATCTGGTGGTCATAAAAATAATCAAGTGCGCTTAACATTGATACTTGAATATAAAGATAGTCTTCTTCAGCCTGAGCCTGCCCGGTGAAGCCAACAAAAGCCATTGTAAAAACAAGAACTGTAATTAAAGCCAGAGAAATTTTAGTTTTCATTATTTTGCCTCCATGTTTTTAGTTTTTGAAAGAAAATAAATCTTCTGCTGTCAATTCCAGTATGATTATCTCATAAAAATAAATTATAGGTTTTTCAAATCACCTCCCTGATACAGGTTTTCTCGACAAATAATTTTAAAGCACTTAATAGAAGTATAAGCTTTTTCAAATAAACCAATATAGTAAGTTTCATTTTAATCTTTGATTTTCATGTCTAATTATATTTGTCCTTGATATTTATCATCTATGGTGTGCTGACTAATAAAAACTCAAAAACTACTCAAACAGTATTTTGCTAGATTTCAAAATATTTTTCAAATACTAGATGGGCCAAACCAATCGAAATACCACTATCAGCTAACCGGGAAAACCTAATTTCCAGTTCCTCCAGAATAGTATCGGTAATTCTCTTATTTAAGGCTGATTTTATTTCGCTCTGGATTATGTTCCTGACTTCTACTATCCCCCCGCCAATAACAATTAATCCTGGATTATATGCCGAAATAATACTGGCCAGGCCTACTCCGATATTATAACCTGTTTCACTGATAACAGAGTTAATTTTCTGATTTTTTCTGCCCAGTTCATATAATTGGGCTTTGGTTAAGGACTGATTATCTAACGCCTTTCTGCATTCTTCAAGCAGATACCTTTCTGAAGCTATAGTTTCCCAGCAGCCTTTATCCCCGCAATAACAAGTCTTTGCCGCCGAAGATGAATCCATCATCATATGACCAAAATCTCCTGCATTTCCATCTGAACCTCTATATAAAGTATTTTGAATAATAATGCCCCCGCCAATACCTTCCTTGATGAGGACATAAATCAAGTTGTCTTTCTCTGAAAAAGCTTCTATATGTTCTCCAACTACGGCACAGTTAGCATCATTCTCAACAAAAACACTTGTCTTTATCGTTTTCTGTAAATATTCTGTTATATTTGCTCCCGACCATTTCAGATTTGGAGCAAATATTAGCCTTTCATTTTTCCTGTCAACAATGCCAGGAACACTAACCCCTATCCCCAGCAATTTTTCAATTGAAAAGTCGTTATCAAATAAAAGTGGTTCTATTACTTGAGAAATTTTATGTAAAGTTCTTTCACAACTATCTGGTTCAATTTTTATGTTTTTTTCGCTTATCTGCTGCAAACTTAAATCATATAAATTTAAAGCAGCTATTCCCTCCACCCTTATATCTACTGTAAAAATAGCTTTTTTCTGAGAATTGATGTTTAAAAAAACCGGTCTTCGTCCGCCTGTTGATTTTCCTTTATCTTCTTCATACACAAGGTCCTGGTCTATAAGTATATTGGCGTGATTCGAGATAGTTGCAACACTCTGACCGGTGCTCCTGGCCAGAGCTTTTCTGGTGATGGGAGCACTCCTTTGAATATTAATAAAGGTTTTCCTGAGATGTTCATTCCTCATTTTCATATTCACCATCTTAAACTTTTTAATTTAATACCAGCAAACATTTTTTAATTCTTTTTATAAGTGTTTTAAGAACTAATTCACATTAATAATATTATAATAACTTTGTTTTGTCAAATTATTTCTGGGAAAATCGTATTCTTCATATATATTTTCCATATATTTCTATGCAGCAAAACTGGATTTAAGATAATTAATATCATAAAGATAAAGGCAGAGCTGTTTCCAGCCCTGCCGCAATTTCTTATTTGCAACTTTCCGGCCAGATCGTTGTTTTTTCTGTTCATACTCAAGATGCTATCAACCATAAAGCGGCCCAAAATTATCACAGGCCCGATAATCTGCTCCCTGCTGGTCCATTGAGCCAAAGGCCTGCCAGGCGCTGGGACGAAAGATTCTTTCCTGGGGTATATTATGCAGCGAGACCGGGATCCTCAGCATGGCGGCCAGGGTGATCAGCTTATCACCGATATGACCGTAGCTGATGGCACCATGATTTGAGCCCCAGTTATTCATCACCTCATAGGCATCGCTGAAGGGATATTCGCCGGTTATCTTCGGCACAAACCAGGTGGTGGGCCAGCCGGGATCGGTTCTCTCATCCAGGGCCTGGTGAACCTCTTCTGGCAGATCGACTGAATAGCCCTCAGCAATCTGCAGCACCGGACCCTGTCCTTTTATTAGATTAATTCTGGACATGGTAAGGGGCATTCCGCCCTCTGATTTATACTGGCTGGAATAACCTCCTGCTCTCATATAATCCAGGGCAGCCGGCCTCCAGCTGGTAGCTTTCAGGCACTCCCTAACCTCCTCTTCGGTGATTTCCCAGAAGGGTTTGATAACAGGGTTGCCCTCAGCGTCGGTCTGTTTGCCGGTGCCGTCCAGAGCTGCCGGTCCGGAATTTTTCAAATGTATCAAGCCCTTTGCTGCTCTGCCTTGCAATTCATGACCGGTTACTCTTTCCACCGCCTCCGGACTCCAGTAGGTCCTGACATCGGCAAAGATCTGGGCTCTGTTGCTTAGAAGGTGATTAAAGAGCATCGATACGGCATTTAAGGCGTCATTCTCGGTGGCCAGGATATAGGGCTGGCGGATACCATTCCAGTCAAAGGAGGAGTTTAATATCGCTTCGGAGAAGTCACCATTGGGGAAATGATCGGTCCATTCCCGCTGACCCTGAAAACCTGCTGCTATGGCGTTATGGCCCAGCGATTCTTCCTCATATCCCATCTCCTTAAGCCTGGGATTGCCTACCATTAAATCCCGGATAATCAGGGTCATCTTAACCACTGTTTCCCAGACCCTATCCTTCTCCTCCCGGGACTGCTGGATTTCAGGAGGGTTGAGGTCCTCCCCTTCCCGGCAGTTCTCCTTCACCCACTTCAGAGCCCTCTCATACTCTTCCCTCTCATATATCTCCCTTTCCATTCTTCTAATCAGCTCTGTCATATCGACATACTCATTCCTCATGCCGAGATAGTCCTGGAAGAACTCCTCTTTGATAACTGAGCTGGCTATTCCCATCGAGACAGAGCCAATCGCCAGATAGGATTTATTTCTCATCCGGGCCACTGCCAGGCCGGCTTTGGCAAAATTGAGCAGCTTCTCCTGAACACCTTCAGGAATATTCATCTCATCCTGGACATGGCGGCCGTAGATGGGAAAGATAGGCAGCCCCTTCTGATCGTGAGCTGATTTCAAAGCCGCCAGATATACAGCTCCAGGTCTCTGGGTGGCATTAAAACCCCAGACGCCTTTCGGCATCATAGGATCCATATCCATGGTTTCCGAGCCATAGCACCAGACCGGGCTCACCGTCAGGGTAACTCCCACACCCTCTTTGTTAAACTTTTCTGCGGCCTGGCGGGCCTCGGTTACTCCGCCGATACAGCGGTCGGCTATAACACATTCCACCCTCTGGCCGTTGGGGTGCCTTAAGTTTTTGCTGAGAAATTCACCAGCCATCTCGGCCATCTTGAGGGTAGTTTGCTTTTCTCCTTCCCGCACAGCTTTGCGGCCGTCAATAGCCGGCCGGATGCCGATTTTGGGAACCTCACTGACAAAGCTATTTTTGAATTCAGTCATAGGATATGACCTCCTTGTGGGGAAATATGTAATTAATGATATTTGAAAAATTATTTGAGTTTATTTAGAACCTCAGATCTTTAAATCTCCTTTATTATTGTTGTCTAACTAAAGCTATTCTTATTTCATCATAGCTATTATAATGCTATAGATTATCTTCATTTTGTTCAATCTTCTTCTGTTCAATCATCTTCTGCCATAATGCTAAAATTTCCTCAGTAGAATAATCGACAAATAATTCCTGGTCAAAATGAAGCAATAATCCTCTGCTACCACCTTCAGTAGCTTCCAGCATTCTGTTAATATAACCTTTAAGATCTTCCTGATCCTCTTTAGGCCAGAGACCAAAATAGGTCTTATTATACTGCAAAAACTTATCCATCGTTCTGGTAAAATCATATTTTTCTGGATTGCCAAAATTGATAGCTCTAACTTCATCCAGCTGGAGATAAGATTCCAGCAAATATTCGTGTTTACCGCAGTAATGGACAAAACCTCCACCAAAGGCCTGCAGAGCTTTATGGTCATAGGGGATTACAAATTCGTCAATATGAGCAGGTGAAATCAAAGTTGCTGTATCTTCAGAAATTCTCGTTCCTCCATTACTCATATATATTCCCCGGGGCAAGGCCTGGCCGTGGTAGCACTCGTTTCTTTTTTCTCCCAATACTTCTTTTAATTTTTCTGTGACTTCAATATATGCTGTTGTTGTAAATTCCAGCAAGTAATGAACAAATTCAGGGTCATCATAGATATCGAGAAAAATATCATCACCATAAATCAGATGTGCCAGATCGAAGGGCCCCTGAGTATCCGGGAGATAGACATGAATCCAATCGGGAAGGTTAGTCTGGAAATATAATAAGTATTCGATAGCTCGCTCCATCATACTGCTGTCCTCTAAGCCGTCAATTTTAAGCTTATTAACTTCTGTTTTGTTTAGTTTTTCAGTCAACCAGGGAAATTCAACTTCAGGCACATGAAAATCAAGTCCAAGAATGGCTGGTATAAAAATAGTCCCAAAATTAGGCCTGAGACAAAAGATACCTTGATGAGTATCGCCAGCAACTTCTGCAATTTCTTCCAGATGGCCGAGCAGCATTTTTTCTTTACTGTAAAACTGCTCTTTCATGGTATAACTTGTACCCGGACTGGTTGAAACAGCAGTTCCTGCTGCTTCACTATGGGATCTCCAGAAAATTATCGGTAAAACATCCACCCTATTTCCTTCCAGAACAGCGGCAAATGTTTCCCGGGCATCATTCTTATTTTTTCTCTTGCTATCTATTTTCTCCAGCAAAGCTGCTGCTTCCATTATGTTCTCCAACTTTCTGTTTATCTTAATTTTCTCATCATTTTATAATTGCCACAAAAATTGTTCTCGCAAATATCCAGGGTTTAATAAAACTTTGCAATAACTTGATCAGGTCAGCAATATCTCAGGAAAACTATTTGCAGCTGCTATCTGCAGAAAAAAATTAGGTAACCCTCCATGCTCGTTTGAACCTCAACAAGACATGGAAATATACTGCAAATTTTCAGGGCAAATCCCTTACTCCTTCAGGACCAACAATGGCTGAAAACATCAGGGCAATTTTTCAATATATATGCTTATAATCTTTTTAATGCTAATCAGCTTTTCATTTTAACTTTATTATTCTTTTTCATTACTCTCTCTCATCGCCATCTACCATTAACTGTTTTTCATTAATTAAATTATCTATATTTATCCAGCGATGGATATTCAGCAGCAATCTGGCCAATATTCTTTTCAAGTAGAGACCTCTCTTCAGAGGTAATTCCTTGAAGTGGTGAGCGCAGATAGGTCTGCTTAAAGCCTCTTAGAGCCAGGGTGTCTTTTAAGTATGCCAGACTGGGCAGGCCCTGCATTGCTCTAATGATATTTTTGATCTTTCTCTGACTCTGCTGAAGTTTTACAAGATCTTTTTGCTCGAGGTAATTATACATTTTCAGATACTCTTCTGGAAATACATTGGCTACTCCAGAAACATTTCCCTGGGCCCCATAAATTAAAGCAGGCATGAGAAGGGTATCCTCTCCCTGAATAACATCAAAATCATCGGGGGTCAGATCAATCAAATCAAAAATCCTATTCATATCATTCATGCTGTTTTTAATACCGGCAATATTTTTTATCTCCGCTAATTCCTGAACATCTTCCAGCAGCATATCATTAGTTGAGCAGGCCGGGAGATTATAAAGATAGACGGCAAAATCTTCACTGACACTGCTGGCAATTGTCTGATAATAATTGAAATATTCTGCTTTTCTGGCATTAAAATAATAGGGGCTTATGGCTCCAATTCCAGCAGCTCCCTTTTTTTCGGCATGTTCGGCTAATTCGCAGGCTTTTTCCAATTTCATATCGCCCACCTGAACAAATACATTCATCTCAGAAGATGCTTGAGCCAGCACCAGCTCGGCAATAAATTTTCTTTCTTCAATATCAAGCAGCAAAAATTCTGCGGTTGTTCCCAGAATATACAAATTGGGCACCCCGGTATCATGGAGGTATTCAATATGTTTCTGGAGAGCAGTTTGATCAATTTTTCCGTTCTCCTTAAAAGGGGTGATAAAGGCTACTGCCAGTCCTTCAATTCTTTTCATCTTCCCTCACAACCTTTACATGGGATTATTAGGCTTACATTATCTTATTAACTTAACAAAGAAAGCAGTTCTTCTTAGGGGGTGTAGCCAAGAACTTTCGGCAAAAACAACACTATCTCTGGGAAGAAGCTGATTAACAAAAGGGCAAGTATTAACGCTGCTAAAAAAGGAATTATCTCTCTAAAGATTTTCCCCAGAGGAGTTTCTGTTAAACCACTGATAATAAACAAATTCACACCATAAGGTGGAGTTGACAGGCCAATCATGAGATTAAAAACAGCCACTACCCCAAAATGAACTAAATCTATACCTACATGAGTTAAAATAGGCAGAAATATTGGTATAACGATTACCAGCACTACCATGGTATCAAGAAACATTCCCAGAATTAAGAATAAAACATTAAGAGTAAAAAGCAATATTATCGGATTTGCCATTATACCAAGAGCTGACAGGTAGGCAGCAATGTTTCTGGCTATTCCTTCTCTGGCTACTATATAACTAAAAAGAAAGGCGGCAGCAACAATAAATGCGACATATCCTGTTGAAATTGCGGTATCCTTTAAAATTTCCCATAACTTTTTTAATCCTATCTTTCGATAGATAACCGTTGTCAGGATTAAGGCATAAAACCCGGCTGCTGCAGCTGCTTCAGTGGGAGTAAAAACTCCACTATAAATCCCACCCAGAAGAATAACAGGGGTCAGCAAAGGCAGGAATGATCTGCCAAAACCAACAACTAGCTTTTTCAAATTATAACTTTCTCCGGCCGGATAATCTCGCTTCTTTGAAATGAACCAGATATAAACCATCAAAAATAAGGCCAGTATAAAACCGGGAATGATACCGCCAATAAATAAATAACCGGTGGAGGCACCGGATATGCTGGCATATATAACCATGGGGATGCTGGGGGGGATTATCGGTCCAACTGTTGAAGAGGCAGCTGTCACCGAACAGCTGAAGGGAGCATCAAACCCAGCGTCTTCCATGGCTGTAGTTGCCATATATCCAACTCCCGAAGTATCAGCTATGGCAGAACCGGTCATTCCGGAAAAAATTAAAGAAGCAACAACATTTACATGACCAAGCCCTCCCTTCAGCGGGCCCACAAGGCTGTTAGCAAAACCGAATATTTTTGGAGTAATATCACCTTCATTCATTACTTTGCCGGCAAAAATAAAAAGAGGGACAGCCAGCAAAACAAACTGCGTTTGAAAATGAATTGCCATCCTATCTACAATAACAGCAGGATCAATTCCTTCCAGAATAATGTAGAGCATTGAGCTTACTGATATTGCAAATGCTACAGGGTAACCAAAAATAAACATTAAGAAAAAAAGTCCAATCCAGATTTGTAAAGCCACTTCAATCATCCCCCGTGATCAGCTTATGGTAGTTCCTCTGCTTTATTGGCTGCCTTGTTTGTTCTTTATTAGATATATTATATCTTTAACAACAAATTCTATATTATGAATAATAATCAGGGCAAAAAAAGCAATAAACGGAAAGAAGGCTAGGGTCCAGTTCAAATTTAGAGCATAGGTTCTCAATCTTCTCAGAAACCAGATATAATCCCAGACAGGCCAGAATAATCTAGCCAGTATGGCTATGACAATTATATTAAAAGTAATATCAATAATTTTTTGCCATCTGACAGGAAACTTCTCATATATAATATCAAGCCTGATGTGTTTCTTTTTGCGCCTGGCATATGATGCTCCTAAATACAAAAGCCAGAGATAGCCATATAGCGAAAGTTCATAGGTTGTTGTTAATGAAATCCTGAAAAAATATCTCATAAAAACTTGAATGACAAGAGCAATTATTATGGTCAAAACAAGCAGCGCTGGGATCATTTCTTCTATAACAAAAAGGACAAAATTATATGATCTCTTCAATGCCTCAACCATTAAGCCCAACCTCCTTAATTACCTGGCGCCGGTAGGATAGAAGTAATATATTTATCCTCTACAAAAAAATTAACAGATTGTAATGCCCCCACTACAGTTAAGGAGTGGGGGCAAACTAACAAAAAGATTAGGGGCGATACATATCGGTGCCTACTTCTTGGATTTCCAGATAATTTTCAAACCAGTCTTCCGGCTTGTTTTCTTGATAGTAATCAGTAGCATGGGCCATAAAGGCATCTTTATCGGGATATATAACTTCCATGCCATAATCAGCAGCAAACATTCCCAGGAGAGTTGCCTCCTCTTCTAACACGATACGATTCATATAATATCTGGCAACTTTTACAGCTGCTAATATGGCCTGCTTGTAATCATCAGGCAGTTCTTCCCAGCGGTCAGCATTGATAGTGGGATTAATGACACTTAAATAGTGATCAGTCATAACTATATAATGGGTTACTTCATGAAAATTTTGGGCATAATTTGTGGGAAGAGGATTATCCTGACCTTCAACTGTTCCTGTATCAAGAGCAGTATATAACTCTCCAAAATCCACGGGAGTTGGTGAAGCCCCGATAGCTCTTCCTACATCCATCCAGGCTGCGGTATCGGGCATTCTCAATCTTACACCGGCCAGATCTTCAGGAGTTCTAATTTCTCCTGCCCCTTCTGTCATGTTAAGCTGTCTGGCTCCTAAATACCAGGTGTCCAGGACAACCATGTTACCTCTTTCCTTGACCTCATCCCAGTAGCTCTTACCAACCGGGCCATTCATAACCTGATAGAGATGATCTAAATCTCTATAGGCATAGGCTGAACCCAGCACGGCAATTTCTTCAAAAGGAATTAAATCAGCAAACCATTCAGGACCAGCTGGACATATATCAATTTCTCCCCGCATTACCCCCAGTATCTGCCCGGTCTGATCTGCCAGAGTACCAGAATGATGAATGTCAATTACAACTGCGCCATCCGTTAAAGTTTCTACAACTTCTGCAAATTTCTCTGCCGCTCTAATCTGAGGCTGGCCCGGGGAAGCAACATCAGAATAAATCAAAGTATACTCGGGTTCATTTTCAGCCAGACTTACTCCAGAAAAACCTATCACAAAAACCATAATCAGCGCCATAACACCCAATTTTTTTAGCATTTTAATCCTCCTTGTTTTTTTTGCCCTGCAGCTAATTTGACAAAGAGTACAGCTGCAGAAAAATTTCTTCTCCGACCCTCAGGTAATATGCTGGTTTTATTCTGGTTTCAACTTGTTTTTTAACCACCTCCTGTTTTAAATAACATACTGCCAAGTATAATATACTTACATATATGAGCAAATGCAGGTCAAATAAAGCAGCAAATCAGTCACTTTTCTAGAGATTCTGTTATTTCCATTACTAATTGAATTAAATCTTCTGCTATTTTCTCATGATATTTATCAAACTTTAGAATAGGTTTGCGAACTCTGGAAGTTGCATAAATACCCTGCCTGAATAACAATCTTTTAAAAAAGTGAATTGAAATATCAAGATGCTGATTTGAAAAGGCCAGTACCGGCAGCACTTCATGAAAAAGATCTCTGGCAGCCTCTTTGTTATTATGCTGATAGAGAGAATAAATCTCCGTATAAATTCTGTGCATTCCTGTCGGCATAAAAGCATGAACACCTCTGTTCATAGCTTCAATAAACTGCATAACAGCCCAGCCTCCAGAAACATGAAGCTGTCCGGAAGTTTCTTCAAGCAATTCGGAATATTTAATACCAGCAGGCACAACCTCAATTTTTATGCCTTTAAAAACATCAACTTCAGCAAAAAGCCTGACAATCACCGGAACTGGCACCCCATAACCGCTAAAATCCCAGTCCTGAAGAATCAAAAACCCAGGTTTTAAATCTGCCAAGCTCTGAACCTGTTTACAATACTCCTGCTCGTTGTTATAGGTAATATCAGCAAGAATGCCATCACAGCCAAGATCTATCAATTTTCTGCCGATTTTATTTCTCTTCTGCTCCTTTTCTGCAGAAGCACAACCTATTACCGGAGACCTGCCCTTGACCTCATCAACTACAACAGACACTAAAAAAATTCTTTCTCTTTCTGTCAATTTATCAACTTCTCCAGCTTTGCCGGGCACTAGAAATCCTGCAACCCCGGCCTGTAAAGCTAAATCAATATTTTCTCTCAATGATTTTTCGTCTATTTTATTGGATTCTGTTAAAGGGGTGTTCAGGACTGTTATAATGCCTTGCAATTTGTTTATTATTTCAGTCATTTTTCTCTAACTTTCTGCAAATCTCTAGCAGTATTTTTACTTTGCTGTCAGCAGTATTCTCAGTTATATCAGCCATAACTATATCACAGGGAGAATAATTATTCTGGATTATTTTCATGTCTTCCCTGATTTCTGCAGTTGAAAGATTTTGCAGTTTAACCGGTGAGTATAAGACAGCTCTTCGTGCCTCGGGAAAAATTTCTTTGGCTGTTTTTAGATCAGAGGTCATTCCCATATCAATATAACCCAGCCCTGGAATTTTTTTTAACTCATTAAAATAGGGTGTGGCATCCCAGTTGCAGGTATGCACTCCAAACCTGGCAAAACTTTCAGCAATTTTTAAATCCCTGGGCAAAACAAACTCCTGATAATCCTGAGGAGATATCATATTTAATGTACAGTTGCTGACGCATATATGGTCAATTTGAAAACCTGAATCCCTCTGCTTTTTCTGAACTTTTTGTGCCAGGCGAATCATAATTTCTGTTATTTTATCAAGCAGTTCATGAACCAGGCTGGGCCTGCTTTTCATGTCAGCAAAAATTTCCTGACCTCCCAGATGAAAACCATTATTTAATACACCCTGCCAGTTTAAATAACCATGAATTTTACCCCATTTAGATGCTATTTGATCCATCTGGCTGAATAATCTATTGACAAATTTACCTGATAGTACTTTATCAACACTTATATTTTCAATATCTTTTAAGGATAAATTTTCCCGGTTTTTGACCAGGATAGGCCAGCGGTCATTATAATATTTTACTTCGAATCCCAGGGATGCCGGAATTACATAAGCTCCGAAACAGCCTGAAATAGTAGCTAAATCCTCTCTATTATCTAAATCCCAGTAACTTACTGAAGGGAATCTCGTACAGAGTTCGTTTTTCATCTTAATCAAGCATTCCCGCCTGTAGCAAGGGTTCTCATGCCAATCTCGGCTGAAGCTGACATCACATTTTTCTGTAAACCATCGAGGCAAAAAGCCCAGTGAAACTCTCATATCAGATTCAGTCCCATCTGCTACTTCCCGTCTGGCGGGACCACCAATTGGAATATGACTTCGCAGTTTCCCAAGCATTTTGTGCCCTCCTTAAAATATCTATTTATTAGCTAATTTGTGATAAGTCAACTGTGATAAGTAAATTACAGTTTCAAAAGAATTTATATAAGCCCCCAGCCCAGCTTTTTAGAAATTTCATTTGTGGCTTTAAGCAGCTCTGCCGAATATTCTTCAATTTTTTCCTCTGGAAATCTGGGTGAGGGACCGGTAATACTCATTGAAGAAAAAACCACTCCATTTTCATTTCTAATTGGGGCTCCCACACATTTAACTCCATATTCATGCTCAATATTGTCTATTGAGTATCCCAATTTTCTTATTTTGTTTAAATGCTTCTTTAGTTTTTCTTTCTCTGTGATAGTATTGGGAGTAAATTGAGGAAGTCCTTTTTCTGCAATAATTTTATCTATTACTTCTTCAGGTTGAAAGGCTAATATTGCCTTGCCTACACCGGTACAGTGCATATGAGCCCTGCGTCCGATAACAGAACTCATGGCCAGCTTATCATCAGGTTGTGCCGACTCAACATAAACAATCTCTCCTTCGTCCATGATGGTAAGATGAACAGTTTCATCTGTCTTCTCTACCAGTTCATTCATGTAAGGCAGAGCTATTTCTCTCAGTTTAAAACCTGAACGAACGATATTCCCCAGCTCAAAAAGGCGCAGACTTAGCTGATATTTTTCAGTTGATTCATTCTTTTTAACCCAGCCGTTATCTGCGAAAGTATTCAAAATATTATATACGCTGCTTTTGGACATATCAAATTCCTTGCTAATTTCAGTGATGCCTTTGTCTCCTTCTTTGGCCAGGTAATTTATTATATTTATTGCTTTTTGTAAAGATTTTAAATTTCTGCCTGACATTTTATCCTCCCTCAAAACAGAATAACGCTTGTTTTAATATTTGTTGCTTGTTTGTTATTAGCAAACAATGTTTTTTATTCTAAATAAAATATATCACAGATGGTAACAATATTCAAACAAGTTTTAATATTAATTTTAGCGATATTATTAATTAGCTTACAAAAGCTTAATAATATTCTTATATTTTAGCTAATAAAAGATTTCTTATAATTGCAGCCATCATGAAATATTACTCCATAAAATAGAATTTATTGTAAAAGAAAAATCCCACCAACGCTATCGGTGGGATTTTTCGGTTTTGCATTTGTGTTTTATTAGAGCTAACTTTTCTATGAAATGGCTCATTTAAATTTCTTTGTTGCTAATCTAATGCTGGATAATTGTCTTTGCTGGCTGGACCTTATTATCAGGACTGAAAGATATATTATACACTTAACAATAATGTTTTGTTTGCCTTGAGCTGCCTGACAACATTTAATTTGAAAAGAGTCTATGAAATCTACCTTTTAACCCGGCCGGATGCCGGGCCTTCGGCAGCTGCTTCTACCTCTGCCAGGGTCATATGGTTGAAGTCTCCCGGTATTGACTGTTTGAGCGCCGAAGCGGCTGCTCCAAATTCCACCGTTTCCTGCAAACTTTTACCAGTTAACTGAGAGTATATCAGGGCGCCGGCAAAGGAGTCTCCTCCTCCGACCCTGTCAACTATGTGGACCCTGTATTCTGTTGACTGAACAAATTCCTCTCCATTATAGAGCACCACAACCCAGTCATTTACTGAAGCATTATGGCTTACTCTGAGGTGGCTGCCCACAAGTTCCAGATCAAATTTATCAATCAGCTGGCTCGCCACCTGGCGGTAACCTTCAATATTAATCTCGCCAGCTTCGATGTCAGAACCACTCTCTATGCCAAAGGTCTTCTCGGCATCTTCCTCATTGGCAATACAGACATCAACATATTCCATAATCTCTGACATTACCCTGCGGGCCTCTTCCTGGCTCCAGAGTTTAGCCCGATAGTTTAAATCGCAGCTAACCTTAACTCCGTGTTCCCGGGCTTTCTTTACCGATTCCAGTGTTACTGCTGACATATTTTTGCTCAAAGCAGGGGTTATTCCGGTGACGTGATACCAGTCGGCACCGGCAAAGATCTTATCCCAGTCGAAATCTTTTGAAGTGGCTTCAGCAATGGCAGAGTGAGCCCGGTCATAAATAACATTAGAAGAACGCTGACTGGCTCCATTTTCACAAAAATATTTGCCCAGTCTTTTCCCTCCCCGGACAATAAAATCCGTTCTGACTCCAAAACGTCTTACTTCATTTAAAGCCGCCTGCCCCAGGGGATTTTGAGGAAGTTTGGTGACAAAGTAGCTATCAAGGCCATAGTTAGCGGCAGATACAGCTACATTTGCTTCTCCTCCCCCGTAAATAATGTTAAAACTATCGGTCTGAATGAATCTTTTGTTTTCAGGAGGAGTAAGTCTCATCATTATTTCTCCAAAGGTAACCACTTTTTTGTTCATTCTTTACCCTCCTCATTTGACATTACCACATGTTCTTTCATAGGTCTTTTGACATTACCTTTGACATTTCCTTCTTTAATAAGTCTTTTGCCATAACCTCTTATATGACTTATCTGACCTAAAACAGGTTAAATTTTTGCCTGAAATAAGCACCTCTTATCCCCTGACTTCATTGATTAATTCAACAAATTTTGCTGCATTTTCTCTGACCTGTTCAAAGTCCCCTTCATCGGCGCCTTTGACTATGGCACTGCCAGCACCAACAGC